>Ga0315336_1001065_pt1 | contig 59584 bp, 51 predicted proteins | sample ASW5metaG_FD_204512 | JGI IMG/M metagenome (GOLD analysis project Ga0315336, IMG submission 204512) | Ammonia-oxidizing marine archaeal communities from Monterey Bay, California, United States - ASW #5 | ecosystem: Environmental > Aquatic > Marine > Intertidal zone | place: USA: California...
TCCTGAAGCTGGGGCAGTGCATCACGCTCGAAGTGCAAGATGTAGCGCTGCTGGCCATCAAGCAACTGGCCGGTGCCATCTTCATAGGTGCTGAAGTACACCCCTTCTTCGCGGTCATGCACCATCAGACCTTCGAGCGCACCCTCTGCGCGGTTGATGAAGTGGAAGCCGTAGCTGCCCTCGTGCAGGTTGTTCCAGCGGGTCGGGTAGGGCGTGCCGCGGTACTTCACCTTCCAAGTCATCAGGTCCTGGCTGTCGGCCAGTGCACGCTTAAGGCCAGCCACCGTGGCCGGGTGCAGCCGGCTGGCATCGAAGGGCTTGCCAAGCTCGATGCCGATGCTCTGGAACATGGACACGGCAGCGCGCTGCTCCGAACGCGGTGGGTTCTCATTCAGCAGATCGACCATGCGCTCGAAGAGGGCCAGGTCGCCGCTGTATTCCTTGCGGGACATCTTCACGGTGGTCACCTTGCCAAAGCCATCGGGCTTGCCCCAATTGCTGAGCGAGGTGGTGTGCACCTGTTTCTGCAGTTCCAGCACGCGGGGCAGGTCCTGAGGATCTTCCTTGCTCACCCCGTAGCGCAGGGCGAGGGCGCCGGAGTTGGTCGACAGGCGCCGCAGTTCGACGCCTGTGGGTACTTCGCCCTGCCAGTCAGGGCCGGCGAACAGATAGTGACCGCCCTTGCCCTGGGTCGCCCGGGTGCCGATATAGGGCAGGTTCTCCAGATAGGCATCGGCGACCTGCACGCTCCAGTAGCGGTCCTGGACATCCGGCAGGCTGAGGATCACCGGATCATCCTTGAGCTCCAGCATGACGCCGCTGTAGATCGTGTCGTTGTTGGGTGTATAAGGCAGCTCATCCTGCGAGGTAGCCAGCTTGGTCATGTGGCCAATCTGGTTGATGGGGGCGCAGGGGCAGATCTGGCGCTCGGTGACGAATTTCAGCTTGCGCTCATTCAGTCGCAGCAGGCGTTCACGGTCGGTGATGGTCAGCGGCAGGCCCCAGACATAGGCCTGCAGCCCCAGTGAGTAGGCCCAGTTCTCCTGCGCACGTTCATCGCGCTGCCGGATTTCATCACGGCTGAGGCCGGCGTCGGGGTCTTTCTTCTGCAGGTCGGGGACGGCAAGGTACTGATACCCGGCGGTCAGAGCGGCGCCCACTAGAACCGTCGCCAAGAGTTTGAGTTTCATACGCATTCCCTGTTATTGAAAGTATCGGGAATACCACTCTAGGGTTGGTTGGCTGGTGGGTCTCAACTCTGGTTGCCAGTTTTTTGACCTGCGCAGACAAGCCTAAGCAAGCCACAGCGCCCAAGTCTCTCATCAAGGCAGCTGCATTGGTGAGGTTCGCGCAGCTGCAGGCTAACCGATTCAATCCTGAGCCAAGGGTCGCTTCAGACCTATTGCAACCAACTGCCATGGACGGAGACATTGTTCGGTGGCCGTCAGCTCCTGACCTTTTACGCTGCCTGCTACAGGCCGCTTTTGGCCGATTGCAGCCGCGTGAGCCAGGGTTGACAGTTGGATCCGGTTGAGATTGTTCCTGCTCGTATAAGGCCAGGGTACGATGGAGCTAGTGCTCACGCAGCTGCCGAGGCGCGGCATGTGAACAGGCCGGGCGGCACGGTTTAGGCACAAGATTGGCACAGCCCGAAAAGCCACTGATAAATGGCGCAGAGGGCAGTACTCATCGCGGCCATAGCGGCTGGCATGGGGGGAGATTTTGCGGGAGGAACCGATTCGGGTACCGAATCGGCGAAGCCTTAGGGAAAAGGCTTGTAAATCAAGGAGATATGGCGCACCTGGCGGGATTCGAACCCACGACCCTTGCCTTCGGAGGGCAATACTCTATCCAGCTGAGCTACAGGTGCGTATTTGTTGCAGAGACCTATTTGACCGCTAGCTTCCGAGCTTCTCAACCCGATGATCACTGCCTTCGGAGGGGCAGTACTCTATCCAGCTGAGCTACGGATGCGTTGCGGGGCGCAATCATACGCATGTCGTTAACGGGCGTCCATGCTGGTGCGGCCGGGCGGATACGCCCAGGTGCGGCTTTTTCGCAGCTGCCTGTCACCGGGCCGGCTGGTACCCTTGCGTGTCGCGGCCGGGGGCCGTGGGTGTTCGGATGGCGAGGGGATGGAGATGTCGGGCCATATCAAACTCTGGGATGCGCCGCTGCGGCTGTTTCACTGGTTGTTCGCCGGGACGGTGATCGCAGCCGTCGTCACCGGCTGGGTGGGCGGCAATCTGATGCCCTGGCATGGCCGGCTCGGTCTGCTGGTGCTGGGGCTGCTGGTATTTCGTCTGGTGTGGGGCTTCGTCGGGTCGACCTACGCACGCTGGTCGCGGATCTTCGCGGCAACCGTCGGTGTGAAGGATTATCTGCAGGGCAACTGGCGCGAGGCCGGGCACAACCCGCTCGGTGCTTTTTCGGTGCTGGCCATGCTACTGCTGGTGAGCTTTCAGGTGACCAGCGGCTTGATGGCAACCGATGACATCGCCTTCCAGGGCCCGCTTTATACGTTGGTCAGCAGCGAAACCGGCAGCGCGCTGAGCGGCCTGCATCGGCAGGCAAAGTGGCTGCTGCTGGTGCTGATCGGCATGCACATCGGGGCCATCATCTATTACACGCTGGTGATGCGCCGTCCGCTGGTGCGCGCGATGATTGCAGGAAGAACGCAGCGTGAGCACCCGACCCAGCAGGATGCTCGCGGTGGTTCGCTGTTTGCGGCGGTGCTGGCGATTGCGCTGGGTGCGGCTTGCGTATGGGGTGTGCAAGCGGTAGGGGATTGGCTGGAGCCGGAACCCGCCGCGATCGCACCGAGCCTGGACTGGTAAGCCAGCCGACGGGTTGGTGTCGGCTGGCTGCGACGGGTCAGTCGGCGCGGAACTTGTCGTGGCAGGACTTGCAGCTGCCGCCGACATCGCCGAAGGCCTTCTTGATCGCGGCTTGGTCGCCTTCCGCTGCGACCTTGGCGAGCTGGTTGGCGGCGGCGGTGAAGTCGCGACCGATGCGCCCAGCTTCGTCGAGATTCTGGAAGAACTCAGGCTTCAGGCGAGTCGTCTTGCCCAGCTGTTCGGTGGTGGTGTCCGGGCTGTACAGGCTGCCCATGCCGGAGTTTGCGATGGCGGCGATGGCATTGGCAGCGGCAGCTACCTTGGCCTGGTCGTAGGGCTCCTTGCCATCGACTACCTGGGCCTTGATCTTGCCCATGTTCCAGGACATGAACTGGTAGCCGGCCTGGCGGGTTTCGACCATCTCTTCCGGCTTCATCTGCGCCTGGACGGCAGTGCTGGCCAGCAGGGCGGCGGCCACGGCGCCTGTCATCAATGCTTTCACGGTAACTCCTTATCGATCCTTGGTTATCGGCGGCCGAGGCCGCTCGCGCGCAACTATACCCCGGCCAGTAGTAGGGTTTGGGTAACAAGTCGTGACAGGCGGTGCGATGTATCAGGCTGGTCAATGGCGCGACAACGTCATGCGTCATGAGCTTGCCGGGCCAGTGGCTGCGGTCCTAGCATGGCCGTTCGCAGTGCAATGCGGCGACAGGAACCGGGCGGCGAAGGACGGTTCAGATGATCGTCGTATCAGCCAAACTTTCCGCAGCGGGCCTGCCGCTACGATGCCCGAGGAGACTGCCATGCAACTCAAAGACACCGCTCTGTTCCGTCAGCAGGCCTATATCGATGGCGCCTGGGTCGATGCCGACAGCGGCCAGACCATCAGCGTGAACAACCCGGCCACCGGCGAAACGCTTGGCACGGTGCCGAAGATGGGCGCCGCGGAAACCCGTCGCGCCGTCGATGCCGCCGAGCGTGCGCTGCCGGCCTGGCGTGATCTGACCGCCAAGGAGCGTTCGCAGAAGCTGCGCCGCTGGTTCGAGCTTTTGATGGAGAACCAGGACGACCTCGGCCGGCTGATGACCCTCGAGCAGGGCAAGCCGCTGGCCGAGGCCAAGGGCGAGATCGCCTACGCTGCCTCCTTCATCGAATGGTTCGCCGAGGAAGCCAAGCGCATCTACGGCGACACCATTCCCGGCCACCAGAAAGACAAGCGCATCATCGTCATCAAGCAGCCGATCGGCGTGACCGCGGCGATCACGCCGTGGAATTTCCCGGCAGCGATGATCACCCGCAAGGCCGGCCCGGCACTGGCGGCCGGCTGCACCATGGTGATCAAGCCCGCATCGCAGACGCCGTTCTCGGCCTTGGCGATGGTCGAACTGGCCGAACGTGCCGGCATTCCCAAGGGCGTGCTCAGCGTGGTCACCGGCTCGGCCGGCGACATCGGTAGCGAGCTGACCGCCAACCCCAAGGTGCGCAAGATTTCCTTCACCGGCTCCACCGAAGTGGGCGCCAAGCTGATGGAGCAGTGCGCGCCGGGGATCAAGAAGGTCTCGCTGGAGCTCGGCGGCAACGCGCCGTTCATCGTCTTCGACGACGCCGACCTGGACGAGGCGGTGAAGGGCGCCGTGCAGTCCAAGTACCGCAATGCCGGGCAGACCTGCGTCTGCGTCAACCGCATTTATGTGCAGGATGGCGTGTACGACGCCTTCGCCGAGAAGTTTCAGGCGGCTGTGGCCAAGCTGCGGGTCGGCAATGGCCTGGAGGAGGGTTCCGACCTCGGCCCGCTGATCGACGATCGCGCGGCCGCCAAGGTCCGCGAGCATATCGAGGATGCTGTCGCCCAGGGTGCGCGGCTGGTGGCGGGCGGCCAGGCTGATGCATTGGGCGGCAGCTATTTCGAGCCGACCGTGCTGGTGGATGTGCCGGACAGCGCCAAGGTGGCCAAGGAAGAAACCTTCGGCCCGCTGGCACCGCTGTTCCGCTTCAAGGACGAGGCCGAGGCGATCGCCAAGGCCAACGACACCGAGTTCGGTCTGGCCTCCTACTTTTATGCGCGCGATCTGGGCCGGGTGTTCCGCGTCGCCGAGGCGCTGGAGTACGGCATGGTGGGCATCAATACCGGGCTGATCTCCACCGAAGTGGCGCCTTTCGGCGGGGTGAAGTCCTCCGGCCTTGGCCGCGAGGGCTCCAAGTACGGCATCGAGGATTACCTGGAGATCAAGTATCTCTGCATGGGCATCTGAGCCACCTGTGACAGCTGGCCTCAGGGTCTGAGGCTGGCTTTTTGCTATCGGTCCGTGCAGAATCGCGCCCCCGCTTGGCGCGATTCCACTCCAGGGGTCTGTCGCCATCCACCTAGACCGTCGCTAGGCTGTGGTGACATCTCCAGTGAGCATCTCCGCCCAAGTTTCCTTCGTTCTGGTTGCCTACAACGAACCCTGGCGCGCGGATCAGCTTTGTCAGCTGGTGCGCGAACTGCGCCCCGGTATGCGTGTGCAGCCAGCGGCAGACGGGCATGCCGCGCTGGAACTGTGCAAGCGTCAGGTGCCCAGCCTGCTGATCGTCGATGGTGAACTGGATGGCCTCGATGGCCGCCAGCTGCTGCGCGAACTGCGGCGCCACGGTCCGACCCAGCGCCTGCCCTGCGTGCTGATCAGCGCACGCACCGATACCGCCAGCGTACGCACCGTGCTGCCGCTGGCACCCGCCGCCTACCTGGGCAAACCCTACGATCTCGACGACCTGCGCCAGCGCCTGGACCGGTTGCTGCCACGCTCGGCCGGCCGTGCAGGGATGACGACGCCTGCTCCGGCAGACAACGTGGATCGCTTTCTCGAGCGCATGCGCCCCTATAACCGCGGCGCGCCGCTGCAGGAGGCTGTGCTGGTGGCCCTGCAGCGCCTGCAGGGCGGCGATCAGGATTTCGCCGAGCTCGAAGAGCTGTTGTCCCGCGACCCGCAGGTGACTGCACGACTGATCAGCGTCGCCAGCAGCGGTGCGCAACAGGCCACGCCTTGCCTGAGCCTGGGCGAGGCACAGCGTCGACTCGGTGCTGCGCGCAGCCTACAGCTGGTGACCGAACTGGCACTGCAGCACAACGCCCGGCTGGTCGAGCCACGTCTTGCCGAACTGGGCGCGCAGCTCGGCGCGCAGGCGCTGCGCACCGCACGTCTGGCTGACTGGCTGGCAGGGCAGTTGAAGCTGGACAGAGAGCTCTGCTTTAGCGCCGGCCTGCTACGGAACATCGGTGAATTGGCGCTGTTGCGCAGCCTGCAGGACTGGCTCGACAGTGGTGGCGAGCTGGATGAAGCGGATCTGCAGCGCTGCCTGCGCGAGCGCGCGGCCGGCTTCGGCTCGGCGCTACGGGCACAGTGGGCGCTGCCGCTGGAGCTGCGCCAGGTGATTACGGCCTACTATGCCCTGGGCGCCGGCGCACTCAGCCGCGAAGCGCTGGTGCTCAACCTGACGCGGCTGCTGATCGAGCTGCCGGAAGACACCGAGCCCGCCTCCCTGGCCAGCAAACGAACGGTGCGTTTGCTACGTATCGACCCCGACCTGTTGGCCCGCGCCCCGCGGCATGCCGTTTCCGGCTGAAGTCGCTGTACCCGCTTTGGCGGCGACATTCCCCTGATTGATAGTGCTGCTCGACGCCGGTTCGGCTGCCGGCAATATCGAGCGCTGACGCGCGCTACATCCCTTTCCCGCTTGGTATTGCTTGGCGATGTCGGCCTATCGACATGCATAACGTGACTCCTATATTCTGCTGTGCGAAACATGATTCCGTGAAATTACAATTCCAATCAGCATTTCACACAGCGGAGGCCAGTCATGACAGATGTCGTACGGCTCGAAGTTCAGGGCGAGATCGCGCTGATCACGGTCAACAATCCACCGGTCAACGCTCTCGGCCAGGCGGTGCGTGACGGGCTGCTGAAGGCCTTTCAGCGTGCCGAAGCGGACCCACAGGTCCGCGCCGTGGCGCTGATGTGCGAGGGCAATACCTTTATTGCCGGCGCCGACATCAAGGAATTCGGCAAGTCCCCGCAGGCGCCGAGCCTGCCAGACGTAATTGAAGTTATCGAAGTCTGCAGCAAGCCGAGTGTCGCGGTGATTCATGGCACCGCGCTGGGTGGCGGACTTGAAGTGGCGCTGGGTTGTCATTACCGCATCGCGCGCAAGGACGCCAAGGTCGGCCTACCGGAAGTGAAGCTGGGTCTGCTGCCGGGCGCCGGCGGCACCCAGCGCCTGCCGCGTCTGGCCGGTGTCGCCAAGGCGCTGGACATGATCGTCAGCGGCCAGCCCATCGGTGCGGCGGAGGCGGTCGAGCACAACATCGTCGATGAGCTCTTCGACGGCGAACTGCGCGAAGCCGGCCTCGCCTATGCCCGCCGTATGGTCGACGAAAGCCGCGCACCGCGACGCACTGGCGAGCAGACCCAAGGCCTTGAGGGCGCCGACAACGAGGCGCTGATCCGCACCAAGCATGCTGAAGTGGCCAAGCGCATGCCTGGACTGTTCTCGCCGTTGCGTTGCATCGCGGCGGTCGAGGCGGCGACGAAGCTGCCGTTGGCCGAGGGTCTCAAGCGCGAGCGTGAACTGTTCGCCGAATGCCTGAACTCGCCACAGCGTGGTGCTCTGGTCCACTCGTTCTTCGCCGAGCGTCAGGCCGGCAAGATCAACGATCTGCCGGCAGACGTGAAACCACGGCCGATCAAGACCGCCGCGGTGATCGGCGGCGGCACCATGGGTGTCGGTATCGCGCTGAGTTTCGCCAATGCCGGTGTGCCGGTGAAACTGCTGGAGATCAACGATGACGCCCTGCAACGCGGCCTGCAGCGCGCTCGCGATACCTACGCAGCCAGCGTCAAGCGCGGCAGCCTGACCGAGGAGGCGATGGCGCAGCGCCTCGCGCTGATCGCGGGCGTCACCGATTACGCCGCCCTGGCCGATGTCGATGTAGTGGTCGAAGCGGTCTTCGAAGAGATGGGCGTCAAGCAGCAGGTCTTCGAACAGCTGGACGCGGTATGCAAGCCCGGTGCGATTCTCGCTTCGAACACCTCATCGCTGGATCTGAATGCTATCGCCGCCTTCACCAAGCGGCCGGAAGACGTAGTCGGGCTGCATTTCTTCAGCCCGGCCAACGTCATGCGCCTGCTGGAGGTGGTACACGGCGAGAAGACCAGCCACGAGGTGCTCGCCACTGCCATGGCCATCGGCAAGAAATTGAAGAAGGTCTCGGTGGTGGTCGGCGTCTGCGATGGCTTCGTCGGCAATCGCATGGTCTTCCAGTACGGCCGCGAGGCGGAATTCCTCCTGGAGGAGGGCGCCACGCCACAACAGGTCGACGGCGCCCTGCGCAACTTCGGCATGGCCATGGGGCCGTTTGCCATGCGCGACCTGTCCGGCCTCGACATCGGCCAGGCGATCCGCAAACGCCAGCGCGCGACGCTGCCGGCGCACCTGGATTTCCCGACCGTCTCGGACAAGCTCTGCGAAGCCGGCATGCTCGGGCAGAAGACCGGCACCGGCTACTACCGCTACGAACCCGGCAACCGCACCCCTCAGGAGAACCCCGAACTTGCGCCTATGCTGGAAGCAGCCTCGCGGGAAAAGGGCATCGAGCGGCAGAAGCTGGACGAGCAGTACATCGTCGAGCGTTGCATCTTCGCGCTGGTCAACGAGGGCGCGAAGATTCTCGAAGAAGGCATCGCCCAGCGCGCCAGTGACATCGACGTCATCTACCTGAACGGCTACGGCTTCCCGGCCTTCCGCGGTGGGCCGATGTTCTATGCCGACAGCGTGGGCCTGGACCGGGTGCTGGCGCGAGTAAAAGAACTGCACGAGCGTTGTGGCGACTGGTGGAAGCCGGCGCCGCTGCTGGAAAAACTGGCCGCCGAAGGCCGCACCTTCACCGAATGGCAGGCCGGACAATGAGCGCCGCCCGCCTGCAAACAGAACGCAGCATGAGGACCTTCCCATGAACGTCAACTACACGGCCGAAGAGCTCGCCTTCCGCGACGAAGTGCGTGCCTTCCTGAAAAGCGAGCTGCCGGCGGACATCGCCGCCAAGGTCAAGCTCGGCAAACACATGTCCAAAGCAGATCACGAGCGCTGGCAGCAGATCCTGGTCAAGCGTGGCTGGTATGCGCCGGGCTGGCCGGTGGAGCTGGGCGGCACCACCTGGGGACCGGTGGAAAAGCACATCTTCGACGAAGAGTGTTCGGCCTTCGGCGCGCCACGTACCGTGCCCTTCGGCGTCAACATGGTGGCCCCGGTGATCATCAAGTTCGGCACCCAGCAGCAGATCGACCACTACCTGCCGCGCATCCTCTCCGGCGAGGACTGGTGGTGCCAGGGCTACTCCGAGCCCGGTGCCGGCTCCGACCTCGCCAGCCTGAAGACCCGCGCTGTACGCGACGGCGACCATTATGTGGTCAATGGCCAGAAGACCTGGACCACCCTCGGTCAGCACGCCAACATGATCTTCTGCCTAGTGCGCACCGACCCGGAAGCCCAGCAGCAGCGCGGCATCAGCTTCCTGCTGATCGACATGAAGAGCCCGGGCATCAGCGTGCGGCCGATCATCACCCTGGACGGCGACCACGAGGTCAACGAAGTCTTCTTCGACAACGTCCGCGTGCCGGTGGAGAACCTCGTCGGCGAGGAAAACCAGGGCTGGACCTGCGCCAAGTACCTGCTGACCCACGAGCGCACGGGCCTGGCCGGTATCGGCTCGTCCAAGGCGGTGCTGGCGCATCTCAAGCGTATCGCCATGAAGGAGGTCTGCGACGGCAAGCCGATGCTCGAAGACCCGCTGTTCCGCGCCCAGGTCGCGGAAGTCGAGATGCAGCTGATGGCCATCGAGATGAGCACCCTGCGCATTCTCGCCGCGGCGAAGGAGGGTGGCGTGCCCGGTGCCGAGTCCTCGATCCTCAAGGTCAAGGGCACCGAGATCCGCCAGGCGATCACTCACCTGTTGCGTAAGGTTATCGGCCCCTATGCGCTGCCGTTCCTGGAAGAAGAGCTGCAGCTGGACTACGACGGTGAGCTGCTGCACGCCGACTACAGCGCGTCGCTGGCCGGCGACTACTTCAACATGCGCAAGCTGTCGATCTTCGGCGGCTCCAACGAAATCCAGAAGAACATCGTCTCGAAGATGATTCTCGAGCTGTAAGGGGGCACCGCAATGGACTTCAAACTGACTGAAGAGCAGCAAATGCTGCAAGACACCGCGGCGCGTCTGGTGCGCGACGCCTACCCGTTCGAACAGCGCGAGAAATTCAGCGAGTCGGAACTGGGCTTTTCCGCCGAGTTCTGGTCGCAGCTGGGAGAGCTGGGCCTGACCGCCGTGCCGTTCTCGGAAGAGATCGGCGGCTTCGGTGGCGGCGGCGTGGAAACCATGCTGGTCATGACCGAGCTGGGTCGTGGCCTGACGCTGGAACCCTATCTGCAATCGGTGATCTTCGCCGGTGGCTTGATCGACCAGCTCGGTTCCGATGCGCAAAAACAGGATCTGCTGCCGCAGGTCGCCGCCGGTTCGCTGCAACTGGCGGTGGCCTTCGACGAACCGCAGAGCCATTACAACCTCAACGACGTGCAGACCAAGGCCGAGGCGGTGGACGGCGGCTATCGTCTGAACGGCCGCAAGGCCGTGGTGATCGGCGGGCACAGCGCCGGGCAGATCATCGTGTCGGCGCGCACTTCCGGTGACAGTCGCGATGAAACGGGCATCAGCCTGTTCCTTATTGATCCGAACGCCCAGGGCGTCAGCCGTCGCGTCTACCCGACCATCGACGGGCGTAAGGGCTGCGACTTGTTCCTCGACAACGTGCAGGTGGGTGCCGAGGCGCTGCTTGGTGAGCTGGGTAATGCCTTGCCCGCGATGCGCTACGAGCAGGGCCGCGCCATCGCCGCGCAGTGCGCCGATGCGCTGGGCAGCATGGACGAAGCCTGCAAGCTGACCCTGGACTACCTGAAGACGCGCAAGCAGTTCGGCGTGCCGATCGGCAAGTTCCAGGTTCTGCAGCACCGTATGGTGGACATGCAGACCGAGCTGGAGCAGGCCACCAGCATGGCGATCCTTGCCGCGACCTTTGCCGACGGCGAAGACAACGACGAGCGTAGTCGCATCATCGCCGCCGCCAAATACATCTGCGCCCGCGCCGCGCGCAAGGTGGCTGAAGAGGCGATCCAGCTGCACGGCGGAATCGGCATGACCTGGGAATACAACCTCGCCCACCACGCCAAGCGCCTGGTGATGATCGCCCACCAGTTCGGTGACGACGACCATCACCTGAAGGCCTATGCGAAGTTGATGCAGGTGGCGTAAGGCGCCAATCGCGACACGCGACCGGGCCCCTGTGGCCCGGTTTTGCTTTGCAGAGATAGGTCAGGTGCTTAGCCGACTGCGGGCAGGTGTGGCGGAGGTGTCGTCTTCACTTTCGTAGGGCGGCGTTCCGCTTCAGCTCGCGCCAGCAACCAAACGGTGGGCTGAAGCCCACCCTACGGCGCTGCGCGCAAGGTGGCAGTCTCGTAGGGTGGAAGACGGCGAAGCCTCTTCCGCCGTTGCGTGCCAACCGGGGCGTGCCATGGCCGGCAGGCTCGCGAAGTGATCGTTCACACCGGTGGCAGTTCGTAGGGTGGATGTCGCTTTTCACATCCACGCTGTTGGGTTGGCACCCGTGATGTGGTGGATCGGTGAAGCGCGATCCACCTTACGCCTGACGTTCCGCGTTCGATCAGGCCGGCTTCGCCTCTGCTTCGGCTGGCGCTGTACCCTGCGGCTTCCACTCCTGCAGGCGATCCAGGCTGCCGCGGTAATGTTTGAGCCCCATGCCGAGCAGGACTATCGCGCCGACCAGCGCAACGCCGGTGACGATCAGCAGCGAGTAGCGCAGCGCGTTGTCGTCGCCGAAGACGAAGTCGGTGCCCAGCGCCACGGCGGTCGGGCCGATGCCGAGGCCGACCATGGTGATGACGAACAGGTACACCGCCGAGGCCTGGCCGCGCATGGAGTTGGGCATGATTTCCTGGATCGCCGCCGGGCCGACGCCGAAAGGCATGGCGATGGTGAAGACGTGCAGGGCGATCAGCGCCAGCGCCAGTTCGCCGGTGCCGGCCAGGTAGGCGAGGTTGAGCGGCAGGGTCAGTGCGGCGGAGATAATGCCGACGCGCAACGGCGCATCGCGATAACCGCGGCGGTGCAGCAGGTCCGACAGCCGCCCGCCGGCGATGATGCCGATCGAGCCGGCCACCGCCACCACCGAGCCGTAGAGCACGCCGACATCGCTGGCCGACCAGCCGTAGGTGCGGATGAAGAATGTCGGGATCCACGCCGAACTGCCGTAGGCGGCGAAGGCCAGGCAGGCGAAGCCGAAGTTGTGGCACAGCACGGTGCGACGGTTCTGCCGGATATAGCCGGCCACCTCGCTCAGTGGCACCTCGACGCCGGCGCCGACGCCTTTGCGCGATGGCTCGCGGATCAGCAAGAGCACGGCGGTGAACAGCACACCGGCCGCGCCGAGTACGAGGAAGATCAGCTGCCAGGGGCGCACCATGCCGAGCACCGGCAGCTCCACATCGCCCTGTGCCGAGGCGAACTTGACCACCAGCCCGCCGAGCAGAAACGCCAGGCCCGAGCCGATGTAGATGCCCATCGAATAGACGCTCATGGCGGTACCGCGCAGCTTGGGCGGGAAGCTGTCGGCGATCAGCGAATAGGCGGAGGGCGAAAGCGCCGCCTCGCCGACACCGACGCCGATGCGAAATACCAGGAACTGCCAGAAGGTCTTGGCCGTGCCGCACAGCGCGGTCATCAGGCTCCACACCAGCACGCCGATGGCAATGATGCCGCGGCGGCTCTTGCGATCGGCCAGGCGTCCGATGGGCACGCCGCAGATGGTGTAGAACACCGCGAAGGAGAAGCCCATGAGCAGGCTCATGTGGGTATCGGTGATGTCCAGGTCATGGCGGATCGGTTCGACCAGCAGGTTGAGGATCTGCCGGTCGACGAAGGACAACACGTAGGCGAGCATGAGGATGGCGACCGTGACCCAGGCGCGGGCGCTTGAGGGGTAGCCGTTATTGTTGTTGTGCATGGCAAAGGCTCCATTGGCGAGAAGGGCTGTAACCAGCCCATCCTCACTTTTGTCGGAGATCAGCCATCCGGCAAGTGGAATAACCCTCGCATATGTTTCGAAATATGCTAACGCTGTTCCGCTCTGCGAAATCAGCGCGCTTGTTAGGTTACGCCATGGTTCGCTGTTGGCTCGGCATCAGCTCCGGCAACAAACGCGGCGTCCAGAGGCTGTCGGTGAAGCCGCGACGGAAGAAGCCGAAGTGGCCGATCCGCGTGGCGCCGATTTCCGCGGGCGCGATGCGCTGCATGGTTTTTGGTGCTGAGCTGTAGAAGCCATGCAGGGATTCGGTGTTGCGCGCCGACATCATTTCGTCGTCGCTGAAGGACAGCGAAGTCAGGGGCGTGCGCACGGCCGCGAAGGCCTGGCGCATGGGCTCGCCTTCGACACCGACCAGGTACTCCGGATGCAGGCACCAGCGCCGCCACTGGCGAATCACCCCGGCCGGCAGGTCGCCGACCGCCCCGATGCGACCACCCGGGAAGTAACCCGCCATCGCGGTCAGTACCGGCGCCAGGCCATGCCAGAGCAGCCAGGCCTTGCTGCGGATTTGCGGGCTGTTCTCGCGCCAGTAGCCGCTGCCGGCGGCGATGGTGACGATGCGGGTCAGGCGCTCATGGCCTTTGACCAGCGGCAGGATCTGCGCGCCGACACTGTGGCCGATCCAGTACAGCGGCAATTCACCGGCGGCTTCGGCGGCCGCGGCGAGCACTGCGCTGCAGTCGTGGCGCGCCCAGTCGAGGATGTCCACGTTCAACTGGCGGAGCGGCACCCGCCGCGAGCGGCCCATGCCGAGGTAATCGAAGGTCACCGCCAGGTAGCCCTGGCCGGCCAGCCAGTTGGCGAAGTCGGTGTAGAAGCGCTGCGGCACGCCCATCGCCGGCGCGATGAGCACGACGCCGCATGGCGCGCTGCTCGGCTGATACCAGTAGCTGGACAGGGCATGACCGTTGCCGTTGTCGATGGAGCGTTCTTCAACCTGTATCGTCGCCATCTTGTTGTTCTCCGCGCTTCTGCGATTGCTGCGATCGGTGCAGTATACGAAGGGTGGAAGATAATTCTAGAAAAATATTCTAGTCAGATTGGAGGCCGGATGGCCCGTAGTAGCCGCAAGCAGGAAATCCTTCAGGCCGCACTCGCCTGTTTCACCGAATTCGGCGTGGAGGCGACCACCATCGAGATGATTCGTGATCGCTCCGGCGCCAGCATCGGCAGCCTCTATCACCACTTCGGCAATCGTGAGCGGATCATCGCCGCGCTGTATCTGGAAGGCATCGGCGAGTATGCTGCGCTGCTCGAAGCCGGGCTGATCGAGACACTGGATGCCGAGGCCTGCGTCCGCCTGTTCGTCACCCGCTACATCGACTGGGTGGTGGCGAACCCGGATTGGGCGCGCTTCGTTCTGCACAACCGCGGGCGGGTCGAGGCCGGGGAGATGGGCGAGCAGCTGCGCGAGGTCAATCGCGCCCACGGCGAGCGGGTTGGGGCGATTCTGCGGCGTCATCGCGAAAGCGGGGCGTTCCGGCGGATGCCCGGCGATTGCTTTCTCGCGGTGGTGATCGGACCCTGCCACGACATGGCGCGCAACTGGCTGGCGGGACGTTTCCGTACCGCGCTGGCCGACTGCCGCGAGCTGCTCGCGGACATCGCCTGGGCCAGCGTCAGGGCCTGACGATCAGACGCCGAGGCTTTCGATATCGCGGGCGAGCATTTCCAGCTGGTGGGCCAGCGAGTTCTTCAGGGTGTCCTCGCTGAGCTGGAATGACGGCGCACCGCAGGTCAGCGCCATGATGCTGCCGTCGGCCAGGTGCAGCGGCACACCGGCGGCCATCACGTTGCGGTCCCAGTCGCCCAACGACAGGCAGAAGCCGTGCTGCATGAACTCTTCGAACGAGGCGTGCAGCGAAACCTCGATGGCGGCCCAGCCATCGCCGTACTTGCTGGCCAGCGCGGCCATCAGATGCTCGCGTTCCTTCTCCGGTGTGGCGGCGAGAAAGGCACGACCGGCGGCGGTGGTGGCCAGCGGCAGGCGCACGCCGGCATCCATGCGCAGGGTGGTGACCTCGGCCGGGCGGCAGTTTTCCACGTAGATCATCGACAGTCGGTCGCGGCAGGTCAGGCCCACGGTGGTGTTGGTGCGGCGGGCGAACTCATCCATGTACGGCTTGGCCAGCTGGCGCACGCGCAGGTTGGAGACGTAGGCGTAGCCGAGCGCCAGCACGCCGGAGTCGAGCTGGTATTTCTCCAGCTGCTGCGAATAGCTGAGGTAGCCGAGCTTGGTCAGTGTGTAGGTCATGCGCGACACCGTCGGCTTGGGTAGCCCGGTGATGCGTGCGATGTCCTGGTTGCCCATCACCACCGAGCCATGGGTAAAGGCACGCAGCACGTCCAGCCCGCGGGCCAGGGCCTCGACGAACTTGCGGTCCTTGGGAGTGCCGGTGTCTTCGATGTCGTCGCTCATGGTTTCGGTCTGTCTGGCTAGTGGGCAGCGGTGGCGAACGATAGCAGATCACTCGACCGCGAGCAGTGCGGCCATTGGCGATCATTGCGACGGAAAAAGCGATCTACTACTATCGGATTCGACATCCAGTTTCGCACAGTAAAACAATAATTCATTTTGGAGAATGTCGATGTCCGCTTCCGTACAAGGCTACGTGGCTACCGAACTCGCCCGTGGCGGCTACCAGAACGTCCATGACCTGCTCTCTCAGGCCTGCGCGAAGCATCCGCAGCGCGCGGCATTTTCCTGTGGCGACGACTACCTCACTTACGCCGAGCTGGGCAGTCGTGCCGATGCTTTCGGCCGCTACCTGCGGCATCACGCTGGGTTGCAACCCGGAGACCGGTTGGCGCTGCAGCTGCCCAATTCGTTGCAATACCCCATCGCCGTGTTCGGCGCGCTCAAGGCTGGGTTGGTGATCGTCAATACCAATCCGCATTACACGGCCGCCGAGGCCCGTCATCAGTTCCGTGACTCCGGCGCCAAGGCGATCCTGGTGCTCGATCGGCTGTTGCCGCTGGTACGCGCGGTGCAAGCGGACACCGAGCTGGAGCACGTCATGCTCACCAGCGTCGATGACCTGCAGAGGCCGACTCACGAAAGCGGCGAGGCGGGAACGCAACGCTTCATGCAGGCCCTGCGGCTGGGGGCGGAAAGCCCGCCGCTGGAGCGCGAGGCAGGGCTCGACCGGCTGGCGTTGCTGCAGTACACAGGTGGCACCACCGGTGTGTCCAAGGGCGCGATGCTCACGCATCGCAACCTGCTGGCCAATGTGTTGCAGACCATCGAACTGTTCGACCGGCCGGGGTTGCTCGAACCGGAAAAGGACGTGCGCATCGCGCCGCTGCCGCTGTATCACATCATGGCGTTTGCCACGAACTGCCTGAGTTCGGTAGGCATGGGTCTGCACACGGTATTCATCCGTGACGGGCGCAACCTGGACGAAACCATCGGTGCCATGCAGCGCTATCCGTTCAGTCTGCTCAGCGGCATCAACACGCTGTTCGTCGGGCTGATGAATCACCCGGAGTTTCGCAGCATCGATTTCTCCCATCTGAAGTGGGCGACGTCCGGCGGCGCGCCGCTCAATAGTGAAGTCGGGCGTCGCTGGGAGGCACTGACCGGGGCGCCGATCCGCGAAGGTTTCGGCCTGACCGAGGCCTCGCCGGTGGTAGCGACCGGTACTCAGCTCAGCCCTTACCGCGAGGGCTACATCGGCCAGGCGCTGATCGAAACCGAGCTGCGCACCGTCGACGACGAGGGCAACGACGTAGCGCCGGAAACGCCGGGCGAGCTATGGCTGCGCGGCCCGCAGGTGATGCAGGGCTACTGGCAGCGCCCGGACGAGACAGCCAAGGTGCTCACGCCGGACGGCTGGTTGAAGACCGGCGACATTGCCTTGCTGGATGCCGACGGCTTCGTGAAGATCGTCGACCGCAAGAAGGACATGATCCTGGTTTCAGGCTTCAACGTCTTTCCCAACGAGATCGAGGATGTGCTCATGCAGCACCCATCCGTGCGTGAATGCGTGGCGGTCGGTGTGCCGGATGCGCGCAAGGGCGAGGCGGTGAAGGTCTTCGTCAGCCTCAAGGACGATGCGGTCGACGCGCAGGTGTTGCTCGAGCATTGCCGGCAGTACCTCACCGGCTACAAGATGCCGAGCTATCTCGAGTTGCGCGACGAGCTGCCGAAGACCGCCGTGGGCAAGTTGCTGCGTCGGCAGTTGCGCGACGAGGCGCGGGGCAGCGCAGGTTGATCGCCACCTATATATAAGTGGTGAGCTGACGAACGGGTAGTGGCGCTCAGACCCCTGGTCGGCCTTGAGCAGCCGCTCTCGAAGGCATGGCAATCGGGCGGAAATATCAATCCGCGCTTGTTGCCCTAAGGGGTTTCTGATATAAAGCAGCGCTCTTTTCTAGGGGCCCGGTATCTTCGTTCGCAACGTGGCCGGTAAGACCCCCATGAAACGTGGCGCTGAGCGCCGAACTGACAAGTGAATTCAAGCGGCCAACCCATGCCGGGTTGGGCATGTGGTTTTAGAGGGCTGAGGCATGTCGAGAGTCTGTCAAGTTACCGGTAAGGGTCCGGTAACCGGGAACAACGTTTCCCACGCAATGAACAAAACCCGTCGTCGTTTCCTGCCGAACCTGCAGCATCATCGCTTCTGGGTCGAGTCGGAGAACCGCTTCGTCCGTCTGCGCCTGAGTGCCAAAGGCATGCGCATCATCGACAAGCGCGGCATTGACGTCGTTCTGTCCGAGCTGCGCGCCCGCGGCGAAAAGGTTTAAGGAGAGCAATCATGCGTGACCTGATCCGTTTGGTGTCCAGCGCCGGTACCGGCCACTTCTACACCACCGACAAGAACAAGCGCACCACCCCCGACAAGATCGAAATCAAGAAATTCGATCCGGTCGTACGCAAGCACGTGATCTACAAGGAAGCCAAGATCAAGTAATTGATCGGCCCTTGAAGAAAGAACCCGCCTCTCGGCGGGTTTTTTCGTTTCTGGCGAACGTGGCTGCCGATGCCTGACACCAGTCGTCGTTCGCGTTGCCTAGTTTGATATGCATCATGTACGGCGCCTGTCGAATTCGCCTATCGTGCGAGCTTTCATTTCTCCCAATTTCGGCACGAGGATGCGCAGCGCATGGCGAAGACGGACGGGCCCATCGCGGCAGACAGCAAGAGCACTTCCAGCATCGCCCTGCAGGCGGCTTCCGAAGACATCTGGTCGCAGAAGTACCGTCTGACCAGCAAGGACGGCACGCCCATCGACGACAGCGTCGACGCCACCTGGCAGCGGGTCGCCCGCGCCCTGGCCGACGTCGAGCTGGCCGAGCAGCGTGAGCACTGGCACGAGCGCTTCCTCTGGGCGCTGCGCAACGGCGCCATCCCGGCCGGACGGATCATCTCCAACGCCGGCGCGCAGGACTACAAGCCGGCCACCTCGACCATCAACTGCACCGTCTCGGGTTCGATCACCGACTCGATGGACGACATCCTCGGCAAGGTCCACGAGGCTGGCCTGACGCTCAAGGCCGGCTGCGGTATCGGCTACGAGTTCAGCACCTTGCGTCCGCGTGGTTCCTTCGTCTCCGGCGCTGGTGCGCACACCAGCGGTCCGCTGTCGTTCATGGATATCTTCGACAAGATGTGCTTCACCGTGAGTTCGGCTGGCGGCCGCCGCGGCGCGCAGATGGGCACCTTCGATGTCGGCCATCCGGATGTGCGCGAGTTCATCCGCGCCAAGCGCGAAGACGGCCGGCTGCGCCAGTTCAACCTCAGCCTGTTGATCACCGACGAGTTCATGCAGGCGGTGGAGGCCGACGGCGAGTGGCCGCTGATCTTCCCGGTGCACGCCAAGGAAGCCGCCGAGCTCGATCTGGTGGACGCCGAGCATGTGCTCTGGCGCGAATGGCCGGTGCATGACGGCTATATCGTGCGCGACGATGGCCTGGTCGCCTGCAGGATCTACGGGCGGGTCAAGGCGCGGCATCTGTGGGACATGATCATGGTCTCCACCTATGACTACGCCGAGCCGGGCTTCATCCTCATCGACCGCGTCAACCAGCTGAACAACAACTGGTGGTGCGAAGCGATCCGCGCCACCAACCCCTGCGGCGAGCAACCGCTGCCGCCGTACGGCTCGTGCCTGCTGGGCTCGATCAACCTGACCCACTTCGTCATCGACCCGTTCGGTGCGGACGCGCGCTTCGACTGGGACAAGTACCGCGAGGTGGTGCGCGTCTTCACTCGCATGCTCGACAACGTGGTGGAGATCAACGGACTGCCGCTGGAACAGCAGCGTCACGAAATCGAAAGCAAGCGCCGCCATGGCATGGGCTTCCTCGGCCTCGGCTCGACCCTGACCCTGCTCAAGCTGCGCTATGGCAGCCCGGAAGCCTGCGTGTTCACCGAGGAAGTCGCCCGCGAGATGGCGCTGGTCGGCTGGGAACAGGCGCTGGAGCTGTCGAAGGAGAAAGGGCCGGCACCGTTGCTGAGCCAGACCTTCGACGTCACCGCCGAGATGCTGCGCAAGCGTCCGGAGATGGCCAAGGACGGTTACAAGGTCGGCGACCAGGTCGCCGGTCGCGTGCTGCACGCCAAGTATTCGCGTTACATGCAGAAGATCGCCGAGTACGCCCCGGAGCTGATCGAGGCGCTGGCCGAGCAGGGCGCGCGCTTCACCCACCACAGCTCCATCGCGCCCACCGGCACCATCAGCCTGAGCCTGGCCAACAACGCCTCCAACGGCATCGAGCCGAGCTTCGCCCACCACTATTCGCGCAACCTGATCCGCCCCGGGCGCAAGGCCAAGGAGAAGATCGAGGTGTTCAGCTACGAGCTGCTGGCCTATCGCACGCTGGTCAACGAGCGCGCCAGGCCGGGCTCCGACGAGCCGGGCGAGAAGCTGCCGGACTACTTCATCTCCGCCGACGACGTCAGCCCGACCCAGCACGTGGATATCCAGGCCGCTGCGCAGCGCTGGGTCGACTCGTCGATCTCCAAGACCGCCAACGTGCCGACCGACTATCCGTTCGAGGCGTTCAAGGACATCTACCGCTACGCCTGGCGCCAGGGCCTGAAGGGCTGCACCACCTTCCGCTTCAACCCGGCGGCCTTCCAGGGCGTGCTGGTCAAGGAAGCCGACCTGGAGAAGACCCTGTACCGCTTCACCCTTGAAGACGGCAGCGTGGTCGAGCTCAAGGGCAACCAGGAAGTCGAGTACGACGGCGAGGTGAACACCGCCGCCAACCTGTTCGACGCCCTCAAAGAAGGCTACTACGGCAAGTACTGAAGCCGGCCCGCCAACCGTTTGGACGCCGGGCCGCGAGCGCCGCCCGGCAGGAGAGATTGCACAATGACCGTAAAGATCACCCAGCGCATCAAGGGCTTCAAGGTCGTCGACGAGACCCTCGAGCGCCCCGCGACTGCGGCCAGCGCTAGCGACGGCACGGCGAGCAAGGCCGTCAACGTGGTGGAGATGGACGAGAGCCTGCAGCGCCCGGAAACCCTGATCGGCATGACCTACAAGATCAAGTCGCCGCTGTTCGAACATGCGCTGTACGTCACTGTGAACGACATCGTGCTCAACGCCGGCACGCCGCATGAGCAGCGCCGCCCGTTCGAGATCTTCATCAATTCCAAGAACATGGACCACTTCCAGTGGATCGTCGCGCTCACCCGGATCATGTCCGCGGTGTTCCGCAAGGGCGGCGACTGCACCTTCCTCGTCGAGGAGCTCAAGGCAGTGTTCGACCCGCGTGGCGGCTACCTGAAGAAGGGCGGCGTCTACATGCCGTCGATCGTGGCCGAGATCGGTGCGGTGCTGGAGCGCCATCTGATCGCCATCGGCATGCTCGAAGGCCAGGCGCTGGACGAAGCCCAGCTCAAGTACCTGGCCGAGAAGCGCGCCGCCTACGAGGCCAGTCAGGGCGCCGTGGCGGTGGAGCCGGGCGAAGGCTTTCCGGCTGGTGCGCAGCTATGCAACAAGTGCAATACCCAGGCCGTGGTGCAGATGGACGGCTGCGCCACCTGCTTGAACTGCGGCAACTCCAAGTGCGGCTAAACGGCTTGCGCTGATGCTGTGACGCCCGTCAGGCCCGCTTTACCCGGCGGGCCTGGCTCTGCTAGTTTTCGGTCCTACCTATCGCCTTCCGGCCTTTGACCTAATGCCTTCCACTGCTCGCAGCCTGTTACCCATGAAGCCAGCCGGTCTCGGTGCGGCGCGGCTGTGCGCAATCGCTCCACCTCCCTCTGTCGTTGCCGATCTGGCAATCGCGCCACCACCTCCACAGGCGGTCGCGCTGGGCTGATCCGCCCACACTTCGCAGCTCCGGTTTTCGCTTCCGATCCTTCTGGGTCGGAGCGCGCACGCTTTCGGCGTTCGCTGGAGCCTGTTCGGCTTCGACAGGTAATCACTGATGACTTTCAACAAACCGTTGTGGACGTCCTATGGCGTCATGACCGTGTTCGTGCTGCTGTGGGGCAGCGCGGCAATCTTCACCCGCTGGGGGCTGGACCACGGCACCCCCTTCGCCCTGCTGATCGTGCGTTTCGTTCTGGCGCTGGCTGCCGTTCTGCTGATCGGTCTCTACCGCCGGCGCTGGCGACCGGCGCCTGGTACTGGCTGGCAGACGGCGGCCACTGGCCTGCTGCTGATCGGCTGCTATTCGATCTGCTATTTCCAGGCCATGGCCCATGGTGTGACGCCGGGTGTGATCGCAACGCTGCTCGGCGTGCAGCCGATCCTCACCCTGTTGCTCCTTGAACGACGCTTCTCGCCGCTGCGTCTGCTGGGGCTGTTGGTGGCACTGGCCGGATTGGCCGCGGTGGTGTTCCAGAGCCTGGTGCTGGCGCGCTTTTCGCTCGCCGGGATGCTCTTCGCCCTCGGCGCGCTGCTATGCATGACGCTGGGCGCGATCCTGCAGCAGCGCGTTCGCCAGAGCCCGGTGGAGGTGCTGCCGACCCAGTACGGTGTCAGCCTGCTGCTGTGCCTGGCGTTCGTGCCGTTCCAGGCGATCCACCTGGAAGCGGTGACAGGCTTCATCATTCCGGTGCTGTGGCTGGGTCTGGTGATTTCGGTGGCGGCGCAGCTGCTGCTGTACCGCATGATCCAGACTGGCAATCTGGTCAACGTCACCAGCCTGTTCTACCTGGTGCCGGTGGTGACCGTGGGGATGGATTACCTGTTCCTCGGCAATCAGCTGTCGCGCATCGGATTGCTGGGCATGGGCGCGATTCTGCTGGGCTTGGCGCTGGTGTTCAGGGCGGCACCGCAGCAGCCTTCGCGATGAACGACCGGCCGGGCAGCGGAGAGGCTGCCCGGCCAGGTTCTGGCTTTAGCTGACCACGCGGTAGCACGGCGTGTAGGGCACGCCGCCGGGCAGTTTCATGCGGTGCTGCTCGACGAAGGCCTGCAGCAACTTGTCCAGCGGCTGCATGATCGCGGCATCGCCGTGGATCTCGTAACGGCCGTACTGCTCGATGCGGCGGATGCCCTTGTCCTTGACGTTGCCGGCGACGATGCCGGAAAACGCGCGGCGCAGGTTGGCGGCCAGCTCATGGGGCGGCAGGTCGCGGCGCAGCGGCAAGCTGGCCATGGCCTCGTGGGTCGGATCGAACGGTCGCTGGAAACCTTCCTCGATCTTCAGCAGCCAGTTGAAGTGGAACGCATCGTTGCGCTCACGGCGGAAGCGTCGTACTTCGCGCAGGCCCTCGGTCATCTGGCGCGCCACTTCGGCCGGGTCGTTGAAGACGATCTGGTAGCGCTTCTGCGCTTCCTCGCCAAGGGTCGCACCGACGAAATCGTGCAGCTGCTGCAGATAGTCCGCGGCATCGCTTGGCCCGGTGAGGATGACCGGGAACGGCACGTCACGATTGGCCGGGTGCAGCAGGATCCCGAGCAGGTAGAGGAATTCCTCGGCCGTGCCGACGCCACCGGGGAAGATGATGATGCCGTGTCCGACACGGACGAAGGCTTCCAGGCGCTTCTCGATGTCCGGCAGGATCACCAGCTCGTTGACGATCGGGTTCGGCGCCTCGGCGGCGATGATGCCCGGCTCGGTCAGTCCCAGGTAACGGCTGCCGACGCGGCGTTGCTTGGCGTGGGCGATGGTGGCGCCCTTCATCGGCCCCTTCATCACGCCCGGCCCGCAGCCGGTGCAGACGTCCAGGCTGCGCAGGCCCAGTTCATGGCCGACGCGCTTGCTGTACTTGTATTCCTCGGTGCTGATCGAGTGGCCGCCCCAGCACACCACCATGCTCGGCTCGACACCCGGGCGCAGCGTGCGGGCGTTGCGCAGCAGGTGGAAGACGTAGTCGGTGATGCCCTGGGAGGTGCTCAGGTCGATGCGGGCACTGCTCAGTTCGCTCTCGGTATAGACGATGTCGCGCAGCGCGCTGAAGAGCATTTCGCGGGTGCTGGCGATCATCTCGCCATCGACGAAGGCGTCGGCCGGGGCGTTGAACAGTTCGAGGCGTACGCCGCGATCCTGCTGCAGGATGCGCACTTCGAAGTCCTCGTAGGCTTCGAGGATGGTCTTGGCGTTATCGATGCGCGTGCCGGTGTTGAGAATTGCCAGGGCACACTGGCGGAACAGTTTGTGCGTGCTGCCGGAACCGACTTCGCTCAGTTGCTGCACTTCGCGTTGCGAAAGGGTTTCCAGACTGCCTTTGGGGGTAACCGAGGCGTTGATTACGTTGCGTTGGGTCATTGGTGATTCCTGAATTCGATGGCGACACCATCGAGGAGCTGGTGCACCGAAACGGCGGCTGCGTGCCGCCATCTTAACGCGATGACGCAGCGGTGGTGGGCGATCCGTTCGGTAGGCGAGCAGGCAAAGCGCGCCGAGAGCCGTGGCAGTTCGACCCTCGGGGCAATCGGCGGTTCGCCCGCAGCGCAAGTGCCTGGCTGGTCAGGTCCAGCCGTAGCGCACCAGGTGGAAGAAGATCGGCGCGGCGAAGCAGACCGAATCGAGCCGGTCGAGCATGCCGCCGTGGCCCTCGATCATGTGCCCCCAGTCCTTGACGCCGCGGTCGCGCTTGATCGCCGACATCACCAGGCCACCGAAGAAGCCCAGCAGGTTCAGCAGCAGCGCCATCAGGGCCGCCTGCCACCAAGCGAACGGGGTGATCCAGAACAGCGCCGCGCCGATCAGCGTCGCGAGGAAGATCCCGCCGACGAAGCCTTCGACGGTCTTGGACGGCGACAGATTCGGGGCGATCTTGCGCTTGCCGGCCAGCTTGCCGCACACGTACTGCAGCACGTCGGAGAGTTGCACGACGATGATCAGCCAGGCGATCAGCAGCAGGTTGCGACCGTCGTAGTTGGCAATCTCCAAGGTGAGCAGGGCAGGGACGTGGGAGACGCAGAAGACTGCGATCATCAGCCCCCATTGCACCTTGGATGCGCGTTCGAGAAAGCGCGTGGTATCGCCACCCAGCGACGCCAGGATCGGCAACAGCAGAAAGACGTAGACCGGAATGAAGATGGCGAACAGGCCGTACCAGCCGACCGCTACCAGCAGATATTGCAGCGGCAGTACCAGATAGAACGCCGCGACCAGCGCCGGATAGTCGCTGCTGCGTGTCGGCGTCAGCGTCATGAATTCGCGCAATGCGAAGAACGACACTAGGTAGAAGAGGATCACCACGGCCGTGTGGCCGAGCCAGAAGGCGATGCCGATCAGCGCGACCATCACCCACCAGGCATTGATGCGCGCATTGAGGTTGTCGATCACCGGGCTACTCTCGCCGCCGCTGCGACGCTTGAGGACGAAGCCGATCAGCGAGGCCAGGGCGAGCAGGGCGCCGATACCGGCGAACAGCAGCAGGGTATTGCGATCCATGTCAGCCTTCCTTCGGGGCCAGTTCTAGCAGAGCCAGGCGAGCGCGCTGCAGAAACGCGTCCTTGTCCTCGTCCTTTTCGATGCTCATGGGCGCGCCGAAGCTGACGCTGCACAGCAGCGGCAGTGGCAGCGGCAGGCTGCGGCTCTTGGGCATCACCCGATTGAGGTTGGCGATCCACACCGGCACCAGCTCCACGTCCGGGCACGCCAGGCCCAGGCGATACAGCCCGCTCTTGAACGGCAGCAGGCCTTCTTCCAGATTGCGCGTGCCCTCGGGGAAGAGGATCAGCGAATCGCCGCCAGCCAGGGCGTCGAGCATCGGTTGCAGTGGATTCGACTCCGGGCCGCTGCGCTCGCGATCCACCAGCACGCCGTTGAACAGACGATGGATGACGAAGCGGCGCAATGCGCTGCTCTGCCAGTAATCGGCGCCGGCGACGGGCCGGGTCCTGCGCCGCAGGTCAGGCGGCAGCGATGCCCAGAGCAGCACGAAATCGCCGTGGCTGCTGTGGTTGGCGAAGTAGATGCGTTGCCGGTTGAGCGGCGCGCAGCCGATCCAGAGGCTGCGCGTACCGGTCAGCAGGCGTGCAACGGAAGTGATCGCGAAGGCGAGCAGGGCGCCGAGCATGGGATGTTCCTCGGTAGCGGGCGAAGTCGGTGGTGCGGGCGGTGTCGGTTCAGTCCGCTTCGGCGGGCGCCGATGCGGTTTCCGCCAGGCCTTGTCTGACCCGGTTGCTCAACGTGAGGATCGACAGCCCGGCGATCAGCAGCAACAAGCCGTTGATCCAGGCAGCTGGCAACAGGTCCAAGGCGACGCCGGTGGCCAGCACGCCGAAGGCGAAGGCCCTGTCGCTCTTGCCCATCGGGCCGTCGTAACGACGTGAGGCGCCTACCATCGGGCCGAGCACCCCGGCGTACTCGGTGAGTGCTGCGAGCACCACCACCAGTACCACGGCAGCAGGCCAGACGCCGGCCACCAGCGCGAGTGGCAGATAGAGCGCCGCATCGGCGGCCACGTCGCAGAGTTCGTTGAGGTAGGCGCCGAGCTTCGATTGCTGGCCGAATTCCCGCGCCAGCATGCCGTCGATGGCGTTCAGTGCCATGCGCAGCAGCATCCACAGTGGGATCAGCAGGAAGACCCAGAGGTGCTCGATCAGCAGCGCAACCACCGCTGCGACTGCCAGAGACACGACCAGCGCTGCCAGCGTGACCTGATTGGCCGTGATGCCGCTGTCATGGAGGCGCTGGACCAGCGGGCGCAGTAGTGCCTGAAAACGGGGTTTGAGCTGATAGATGGAGGGCATGCATCGATTCCTTTCGATGATGGGGGCGTCGCGCATTTCGGCTCACGCCGGCGCGCATCCTGTGCGCCCGGCACTTTGGGGTAAAGCCAGCGCTGTCGCAAGTTGCGCTGGAAATTTTGCGAGGTGTTGAACGCTTTCGCCGCGCGGCGCCGGTACCGCGGGCCTAGAAGGCAAAAGGCAGCGCGCTGGAGGGATGCTGGCGCGCTTTCAGCAGCCGATGAAATTCGCCGGGATCTTTCACCTGCACGTCCGACTTGCCTTCGTGACGCTGCGCCGCGATCAGGCGCGACAGCCAGAAGCGCACGCAGGCCACGCGCAGCATCGGCTGCCAGAGCTCGGCTTCGGCCGGCGTGAAGCGGCGCAGCGCGGAGTAGGCAGCCAGCAAGGGCTCGCTGCGCTCGCCGTCGATCTCGCCGTTGGGGTGCGAGCACCAGTCGTTCACTGCGATGGCCAGGTCATAGAGCATCGGCCCGGAGCAGGCGTTGTAGAAATCGATCACGCCGGTCAGGTGGCTGCCCTCGAACAGCACGTTGTCGCGGAACAGGTCGGCGTGCAGGTTGGCGCGCGGCAGGGCGAGCAGCTTCGGGCGCAGCTCGGCGATCTCCGCCAGGCCGTCGCGCAGCAGCGGCAGCTGGTCCTCGGACAGGCTCAGCGCCAGGCTCGGCCCTTGTTCCTGCATCCAGTCCAGGCCGCGGTCGCTGGCGCGTTCCAGGATGCGCTCGCGGGTCGCCAGATGCAGACGGGCCAGCAACCGGCCGACTTCGGCGCAATGGTGCGGATTGGGCTCGACCACATGCTTGCCGGGCAGCCGCGGCTGCAGCAGCGCGGGTTTCTCCGCCAACTCGCGCAGGGCCTCGCCCTGTTCGGTGCGCAGCGCGTAGGGCACCGGCAGCCCGGCGCGCTGCAGCACGTCGAGCAGTTCGATGAAGAACGGCAGGTCCTGCCTCGGCCCGCGCTCGATCAGCGTCAGCACGTATTCGCCCTGCTCCAGGCTGACGAAGAAGTTGCTGTTCTCGCTGCCGGCGGCGATGCCCTGGAAGTCGCGGAGCCGCCCGAGCCGGTACGGTGCCAGAAAGGCTTCCAGTTCATCGCGTTGCAGGGGCGTGAATACCGACATGCTGTCCTCCCGGCGGTTGATGGGTTACCAGCTGAAGATCTTCCACGAGGGAATCAGCATGTCCGGCTGGTCGGAGCGGACGAAGTTGCCGTCGTTGCCGTCGGCGCGCACCAGGAAGTACGGCTTGCCATGCTTGGGCGTGACTTTCACGGCATAGAGGAAGCCATTGACACGGTATTCCTCGACGGTGCGGTCGCCTTCCTGACGGATGGTCACGTCCGGCTCACCTTCGACCGACTCCTGGGCGAAGCCGGCCAGAGGGGCGCATGCCAGCAGGCTGGCCAGCATCAGGTGTTTGAGAGCGCGCATGGTAACCTTGTCCCTTTGTCGATAAGTGGTCCTTGGCATTCTAGCTCCGGGCCCGCCGAAAAGGTTGATTCCGCTCATGAGCCAAGCTCCCCTCATCCTGGTGGACGGTTCGTCCTACCTCTATCGCGCCTTCCACGCGCTGCCGCCACTGACCACCTCCACCGGCAAGCCGACCGGCGCGGTCAAGGGCGTGCTGAACATGTTGCTCAGCCTGCGCCGGCAGTATCCGGACAGCCCCTTCGCCGTGGTTTTCGACGCCAAGGGTCCGACCTTCCGCGACGCGCTGTTCGAGAACTACAAGTCGCATCGCCCGCCGATGCCCGATGACCTACGCTCGCAGGTCGAGCCGCTGCATGCCAGCGTCCGCGCGCTCGGTATGCCGCTGCTGTGCGTCGATGGCGTGGAGGCGGACGACGTCATCGGCACCCTGGCCCGCCAGTGCGCGGCGCTCGGCCGCGACGTGGTGATCTCCACTGGCGATAAGGACATGGCGCAGCTGGTCTGCCCGCATGTCACGCTGGTCAACACCATGACCGGCAGCGTCTACGACATCGAGGGGGTGAAGGCCAAGTTCGGTGTCGGCCCGGAGCTGATCATCGACTTCCTCGCGCTGATGGGCGACAAGGTCGACAACATTCCTGGCGTGCCAGGCGTCGGCGAAAAGACCGCCTGCGGCCTGCTCAACGGTATTCCCGGTGGGCTCAGGGGGCTCTACGACAATCTCGAGCAGGTCGCCGGCCTGCCGATCCGCGGCGCCAAGTCACTGGGCGCCAAGCTGGCCTCGCACCGCGAGGCGGCGTTCATGTCCTACGAACTGGCGACCATCAAGCTCGACGTGGCGCTGGACGTCGAGGTCGGTGACCTGATGCCCGGGGAACCGCACCGCGAGGCGCTGATCGCCCTTTATCGCGAGCTGGAATTCAAGCAGTGGCTCGACGAGCTGCTGCGCGAGGCCAAGGCGGCGGGGGAGAACTGCGAGGTGGCGCCCGAGGATTGCTCGATCCAGGCCGAGGCGCAGTACGATACGGTGCTCGAGCAGGCCGAGTTCGACGCCTGGTTGGCTCGGCTGCAGGCCGCTGAATGCTTTGCCTTCGATACCGAGACCACCAGCCTCGATGCCCAGCGCGCCGAACTGGTCGGCCTGTCCTTCGCCGTCGAAGCGGGCCAGGCGGCCTATGTGCCGCTGCGTCATTCCTACATGGGTGTGCCGCCGCAGCTCGAGCTGGACGCGGTGCTCGCCGCGCTCAAGCCGCTACTGGAAGATCCGGGCAAGACCAAGATCTGCCAGCATGGCAAGTACGACATGAACGTGCTCGCGCATTACGGCATCGAGATGCGCGGCCAGGCCTACGACACCATGCTCGAATCCTACGTGCTCGACGCCACCGCCACCCGCCACGATATGGACAGCCTGGCGCTGAAGTACCTCGGCCGTGGCACCATCCGCTTCGAGGACATCGCCGGCAAGGGCGCCAAGCAGCTGACCTTCGACCAGATCGCCATCGAGCAGGCCGGGCCCTACGCGGCCGAGGATGCCGACGTCACCCTGCGCCTGCACCAGACCCTGCTCGGCAAGCTGGAGCAGACGCCGTCCCTGCTCAGGGTGCTGCGCGAGATCGAGATGCCGCTGGTGCCGGTGCTGGCGCGCATCGAGCGCAACGGCGCGCTGGTCGATGCGCAACTGCTCGGCCAGCAGAGCGTCGAGCTGGGCGACAAGCTGGTGCAACTCGAGCGCGAGGCCTTCGATATCGCCGGCGAAGAGTTCAACCTCGGCTCGCCCAAGCAGCTGGGTGCGATCCTCTATGAAAAGCTCGGTTGTCCGGTGCTTTCCAAGACCGCTGGCGGGCAGCCGTCGACCGCCGAAAGCGTGCTCGCCGAACTGGCCGAGCAGGATTACCCGCTGCCCAAGGTGATCATGCAGCACCGCACCCTGAGCAAGCTCAAGGGCACCTACACCGACAAGCTGCCGCAGCAGATCAACCCGCGCACCGGGCGCATCCACACCAGCTACCACCAGGCGGTGACCGCCACCGGCCGGCTGTCCTCGTCGGACCCGAACCTGCAGAACATCCCGATCAGGACGGCCGAGGGACGGCGTATCCGCCAGGCCTTCATCGCCGCGCCGGGCTACAAGCTGCTGGCGGCCGACTACTCGCAGATCGAGCTGCGCATCATGGCCCACCTGGCGCAGGATACGGGCCTCTTGCACGCCTTTCAGAACGACCTGGACGTGCATCGCGCCACCGCCGCCGAGGTCTTCGGTGTGCCGCTGGACCAGGTGACCGCTGATCAGCGACGCAGCGCCAAGGCGATCAACTTCGGCCTGATCTACGGCATGAGCGCCTTCGGCTTGGCCAAGCAGATCGATGTCGGCCGCAAGGAGGCGCAGGAGTACATCGACCGCTATTTCGCCCGTTATCCCGGCGTGCTTGCCTACATGGAGCGCACCCGTACCCAGGCCGCCGAGCAGGGCTATGTCGAGACGCTGTTCGGTCGTCGGCTGTACCTGCCGGAGATCAATTCGAAGAACGGCGCCATGCGCAAGGGCGCCGAGCGCACCGCGATCAACGCGCCGATGCAGGGCACCGCGGCGGACATCATCAAGCGTGCCATGATCGCCGTGGACGGCTGGCTGCAGGACAGCGCACTGGATGCGCGGGTGATCCTGCAGGTCCACGATGAATTGGTGCTGGAAGTGCGCGAAGACCTGGTCGAGCAGGTCCGTCAGCAGATTTGCCCGTTGATGAGCGAGGCCGCCCAGCTGGACGTACCGCTGCTGGTCGAAGCGGGCGTTGGCAACAACTGGGACGAGGCGCACTGACCGAGCTGCCGAAAAATGTCGTTAGCCGACGAAATTTTTTTCGTCCGCGTTGAACTTCCGCTGCAACCATTCGGTCAGAGCATGCGAAGGGTGTAAAAGCCCTTCGATGCTCCTTGTTGTGTTAAGTGTTGGCAGATCTCTGGACCCCGCCCTAGCGGTCCGGATTTGAACCTCGAACTTCCCCCTCCCCCAATGAAGTTCGAGGTTTTTTTTGCCTGCAGAAAAGTGGCATAGCCCGCCTCAAGCGGTAACGACCTGCGCAATAACCTGCGCAGGCGATCTGTGGATAACCTTGTTGATAAGCTGTTCGCAGTGCGGTCGTCCGCGAGTTGTAGCCGCGCTGCGCAATTTGCTGCCACGGCTGCGCAGGAATTTGCACAGTTTTCTGTGCTGGGCATCACTTCTGCCAGCGGGGCTGTGCACTGCGTGGATTGTATCTTTTTGATAAATAAATAGTTTTTTATTTTTGGCATGGTGCTTGTCATTAGGAAATGGCCATTCGGCACTCATTTCAGACAAGGAGAGCACCCATGCCAACACCCGCGTATCTGTCCCTCGAAGGCACCAAGCAAGGCCTGATCACTGCCGGCACTTTCACCGAGGATTCGGTTGGCAATATTTTCCAGGAAGGCCATGAGGACCAGATTCTGGTGCAGGCCTTCCAGCATCAGGTCATCATTCCGCGTGACCCGCAGTCCGGCCAGCCGACTGGCCAGCGCGTGCACAAGCCGCTGATGATCACCAAGGTGTTCGACAAGTCGTCGCCGCTGATCTTCAACGCCCTGACTTCCGGCGAGCGCCTGAACAAGTGCCGTCTGGAGTGGTATCGCACGTCCTCGACCGGCACCCAGGAACACTACTTCACCATCGAACTGGAAGATGCGGTGATCGTCGACGTGCAGTCGCGCATGCCCAACTGCCAGGACCCGAACATGTCCCATTTCACCCATCTGGAAGACGTGTACTTCACCTATCGCAAGATCGTCTGGACCCACGAGGTCTCCGGCACCTCCGGCTCCGACGATTGGCGCACCCCGATCGCAGGCTGATTCGCCGCGGTCCCGCTTCGGCCAGGCTCGCCTGGCCGAACGCTTTTTTGCGAAGCACTGAACAGATTCCGCCATCGTCGCTCCGGAATGCGCGAACCACGCATTCTAGGGCGGACGGCCTGTGTTACACGGGGCTCCGCAAGCGCCCATGCGCTGATACATGGACTGAACAGGAGGAACATGGATGTTCGCCCCAGCCAACCAGACCCACTTCACGCTTTGCCTCGAAGGCATCGAGCACGACTTCAAGGTGCTCGAATTCCAGGGCCGCGAGGCCATCAGCCAGCCCTATCGCTTCGACCTGGATCTGGTCAGCGAGCGCCCCGACCTGGATCTGGAAAGCCTGTTGCATCGCCCGGCCTTTCTTGCCTTCGCGCCGGATGGCAGCGGCATCCACGGGCTGGTGCATCAGGCGGCCCAGGGTGAATCCGGCCAACGCCTGACCCGCTATCGCCTCACGCTGGTGCCGCAGCTGGCCTACCTCGCCCATCGCACCAACCAGCGCATCTTCCAGCACTTGAGCGTGCCGCAGATCGTTGCCCAAGTGCTCGAGGAACACGGCATCCAGGCCGATGCCTACCGCTTCCAACTCGGCCCGGTGATCTACCCAGAGCGTGAGTACTGCGTGCAGTACGACGAGACCGACCTGCACTTCATCCAGCGCCTGTGCGAGGAAGAGGGCATCCACTATCACTTCCAGCACAGCGCGTCCGGTCATGTACTGGTCTTCGGCGATGACCAGACGATCTTCCCCAAGCTCACCGCCACCGCCTATCAGCAAGACAGCGGCCTGGTCGCCGACCAGCCGGTGATCAAGCGTTTCGGCCTGCGCCTGGAAACCCGCACCAGCCGCGTCACACGCCGCGACTACGATTTCGAGAAGCCACGCCTGAGCATGGAGGCCGCGTTCCACAGCGATTTCCAGCCCGACCTCGAGGACTACGACTACCCCGGCCGCTTCACCGAGCGCACCCGCGGCAAGCACCTGTCGCAGCGTGCTCTGGAACGCCACCGCCACGACTACGAGCTGGCCGAAGGCGACAGCGACCAGCCGCGGCTGGCGAGTGGGCATTTCCTCCCGCTCGGCGAACACCCCCGCAGCGACTGGAACCAGCTCTGGCTGCTCACCGAAGTGCTGCACGAAGGCAAGCAGCCGCAGGTGCTGGAGGAGTCGATACTGGAGCTCCCCTCTCCCTCCGGGAGAGGGGCTGGGGGTGAGGGCGCTCCAGGCAACGCTCAGTTCCATCAGGGCTACCGCAACCGCTTCAGCGCCACGCCCTGGGACATCCCCTTCCGCCCGGCCCTTCACCATCCTAAACCGAAGGTGCTCGGCAGCCAGACCGCCGTGGTCACCGGCCCCGCCGGCGAAGAGATCCACTGCGACGAGTACGGCCGCGTAAAAGTCCAGTTCCACTGGGATCGAGAAGGCCAGGCCGACGACAAGACCAGCTGCTGGCTGCGCGTCTCCTCCAGCTGGGCCGGCGACCGCTACGGCGGCATCGCCATCCCGCGGGTCGGCATGGAAGTGCTGGTGACCTTCCTCGAAGGCGATCCCGATCAACCCTTGGTGACCGGCTGCCTGTACCACAAGGAACACCAGGTCCCCTACGACCTGCCGTCCAACAAGACCCGCACGGTGTTCAAGACTCTGAGCAGCCCGGGTGGTGGTGGCTACAACGAACTGCGTATCGAAGACCGCAAGGGCCAGGAACAGATCTACATCCACGCCCAGCGCGACTGGGACGAGAACATCGAGCACGACCAGAAGATCCGCGTCGGCCACGAGCGCCACGACACCGTCGAAGCCAACAGCTACAGCGAATTCAAGGCCGAGGAACACCGCACCACCCACGCCGATCGCAAGACCGAAGTCCGCGCCAACGACCACCTCACAGTCGGCAACAGCCAGCATCTGAAGATCGGCACCGGGCAGTTCGTCGAAGCCGTTCAGGAAATCCACCTCTCCAGCGGCCTCAAGGTTGTGCTCGAAGCAGGCAGCGAACTGACCTTCAAGGCTGGCGGCAGCTTTATCAAACTGGATGCCAGCGGCATCACCATGGTCGGCCCTTTGATCAGGATGAACTCGGGTGGATGTCCGGGAAAGGGATCGGGCGCGGCGCCGGTATTGCCGGGGCAAGTTAGGCCGGCAGATGCGGATGTGCCTGGGGCTGTGCTTGAACATCGGCTGAAGCAAGCGAGATTCAGCCATACACCGCTACTCGAGTTGTGTCAGAAGCCTCGGGGCGGTACGCCAATGCAATGCCCGCTGACCAACTGTCCTTGTCGTCATGCCGCCCAGTTAGGGAGCTGATTGATGTCTGTACAGATACTCGCAGGGCTTCCCAATCTTTCTACCCCACTCTTCATGCTGCTCGAATTGGATGAGCCGCTGCTGCAGCGGATTTACCAGCTAGAACCTGATCCACGACCGGAAGCTCTGTTTGCTGATACCGAGCTGGGCGCTCATGTCGAACTAGGACCTTGGCTGATACAACTGACGCCGGATAGCGCCTGGTTGACTGCGTATCGCCAAGCACCAGAGCAATGGCCTGGCGTGTTGTTGAGTTCCGGGCGGCCAGTTGATGAGCTGTTGGCCCATCTGCGCGCAATGCTGGTCGTGCAGTTTGAAGGTGAGCGTAAGGGGATACTGCGCTATTACGACCCACAGGTGGCCAGTTACCTTTTCGCGGCGACCGAGGCCGTTATCACTTGGCTAGGCCCCATCGAGCAGTTGTTCTGGCATGGCGCCACCTGGGCAGACCGCAGCGAGAACATCAGCCATTGGCACACCCTACGGAGCGAGTCGACCAATCATGGAGCGCCACCGAAGGGCAGGCTGATACTCGACAGAATGCAGATCGCTGCTCTCGAACGGCAGCAACTAGAGGCATTTGCCTATGAGTGCTGGCAGGAGCATTCACAGGCCGAGTTCAACCAGATCTTGGGCTATCTGCAGCAGGGTCTTGCCTCTGGGTTCGACGACGAGAAGAGCCTGGGCGCATACCTAGAAGCCCGCCTCACTTATCCCCAGCACCTAAGCCATCCCCAAATCGCATCGGGCCAGGTGCAGTTTCGTCTGCAGCAATTGCAATCCTGGCTGGAAGCCACACCAGCCCCCTCGGAGAGTCAAGGATGAATGCCAAACTAGGGAGTCTGTCCGGCAATCCGGCCTGTGAAGCTGGCAAGCTGATCGTCGAAGTGATTGGCAAAGATCACCCGCCGGAACAGCGAGTGGTGATCTATGACGAAACCGATCATGAGCTGCAGGAGTGGCTAACCCAGCAGGCCAAACAAGAGCTTGTAGCTGATTCTCGGCGGAGCAGCACCCTGCATATCTGGGATTGGCAGCAGCAACCCAAGCGCCATCTCTGGCTGGAGATCGAAGCAGAGCGCGGCAGTCCCATCCGCGTGCCGCTGATGGATGACACACGCGTTACCCCGCGTCAGCGTGAGCGGCAGTGGAACTGCATCGTCCCTGTAGTACCCATGAGCACCATGCTCGGTATCAGCGCCAACCAGCAGCACCGTGAATACCCCGTGCATGTGCGCCCCGGCTTTATCTACCTGTTCTATCGCGGCAAAGTGTGGCGTGAACTGGAGATTCGTCAGGCTGAGGGGCAGGTGACTTATTACGACGTGCGCCTGAGTGACTTTCGCAATGGCGAGCACTTTCGAGACGGCGCCCGCACGGCCACCGGCAAAGGGCTGAGCGAGATTTGGCTGCCAGCCAGATGGAACAACCGCGCGGCCCCGGATATCGAGGTAGCTTATGCTGAGGTGCAATGGCCTGCCGTTCGCCTGAACGCCATGGAGCGCAATGCTCGCCTGCGTCGCGCCCGTTGCAATCGCTTGGGCCTGGCCGTGGCCGAACGCAGCTTCGGCAACACCACTTACCGGGCCTCAAGCCAGCAGCAAGCCTTCTACCTGCACAATGTCCCCGCCCATCGTCCGCGTGACCCTGCCCGCGAATGGTTGTTCGATCAACCGCTCAAGTATCTGCACGATCTGAGCGGCCATTACCCCGTGCAGAGCCAGCAGTATGCTCAGCAGGTTCATCAACGTCACGAGCGCGGTGAGTCCACCCCAGGGCCAACGCATGCACGGCAGACGCAGGATGACCTATGCCCGGAGACCGGCGCCTGGGCTGTCGAACTGGGCGACACGCTACAGAGCCTCCAGCATTTCTGTAGCGCAACCAACGAGCGTGAACACTGGCAGGCCGCTGCGGCTGAAACCGACATGCTGGCCACGGTCAAAAAACGCCAGATCGCCGGTGTACTGGTGGAAGATGGTCTCTACCGCATGCGCCACCTGGTGGCGCGCACCAACCAGGCCCAAGCGGTGCTGCAGCTGTGTGCGCAACGGGCCACTTTCCATGCCCATCACGCCTCGGCATTGTTGATTCAGCGCATGATGGTTCCACCCCATATCGGCGGGCAAAGCAACCCGCTGCACCGCTTCATCAGCCAGGTCAGCCAAGAGGGGCGCAAACAGATCGACCTGTGTTCGGGCCAGCATGCTCGTCAATTGGCCATGGCCTGCCTCAAAGCCGCACAAGACAACCTCGCCGCCTGGCTGGAACAGGCAGCCAACCAGCATGCGCTGGGCGATCATTTCTGCTTGGAGGGCCTCGACTACGCCGGTGCCTTCCAGCTTTGCAGCCAGTTCTTCGTCTGCCTGGCGCGCACGGCCGATCAACAGGACCCATTCCTGGCGGCAGGCGATGCCCCACGCACAAGCGCGGGCAGGAGACTGCTATGCAAGATTGCGCAGAGCGCCAGCCAGCCTCTGCACCGGATGTTGTGGCCAGAGGCGGACGACGACACCCTGCTCAAGCCCTATCAAACGGTGCAAACACCGAATAACGGCGAAGGCCATTATCGTGCCGATGCGTTGAACCAGGTGGCGCAGCTCAATGCTCCGCCCGGCGAAGAGCCGGCGACCCTGGAAGGCAACACGCTCGCAGGCTTGATGCAGCAACCGGACTTCCTGCTCCTGCCTTCCGCCAAAAGCGGCGCTGCCGCGCTGATAACCGTATGGGAGAACCTGAGCAGCGCCCTGAAGGAGGCACAGAAAAGCCTCGCCAGCGCAACGGCCGAGAACAGCCAGGCGACCACCGAGAGCCGACGCAGCCGGGTTGAGGTGAACCAGCGCGAAGGCGAGCTAAGCCGCGAACAAGAGCAGATTTCCCGGCAAAGAGAAGCGTTGGGTAACGAGGCATTTCCTGCAAAATACCGGTTGTATACCAAGGACCTGCAACTGCTGCGCAGCATGCTGCAACAGGACTTCGGTGACATGGTGTTCATTCGCCGCACGGCCGCTAACCAGAAGAACTACTACTTCTTCGGTTTGACTGACCTCCCAGCGGCACCGCAAAACGCGCGTCGGATCTTTGGTGAGCTGCTGGATATGGAGGGTCAGTTACTGGCCAGCAGCAATGGTCGCATAGTCAATCGGGCCGGCACCGACCAGCAGGCTCAAGAGCTCTTGTTACTGGCCATCCCCAAGAATCACCGCACCGCCCGCCTGATCAGTGAGCTGAACCGGCAGATTGCCGAAGAACTGCGTATCCAAAACGACCTCCAGCAGGCGCGAGAGCGCCGGGAGGCCGCCCGTGGCCGCCTGAGCGAAGCCAACAATGCCCTGAAACAGGCGCAAGAGCGGCTGGCCCAACAAGAACGGGGCTGGCGCCGAAGCGCACGCGGCGTGCTCGGCTCCACGGCCTTTCCGGCTGGCGTGTTGATTCTGGAGGTTTTTAATGTGCGGGCGGAGTGTGAAGCTAGAGATGCAGCAATAAGAAATAAAGGTGAATTTAGGTCTGCTGTGGGACTAATCAGTGCAGGAACTGATTTGCTATTAGCCATGGAGTTTCTAGCCAATAAAGTCGCGCACAACCATCCGCTGGTACAAAACTTTCAGAATAGGTACGCCGAAAGGGTAGTGCTGAGAATCCCTCCAAAAGTGGCTGGAGTATTTGGCCAGAAGTTGATCACGGAAGTAACCGGCAAACTGGCCCTCCAAAGCTTCGCCGGCACGCTCTTTGTCGGTATCAGCATTTACGATGCCCTGCACGAAGTCAGCCTGGGCGACGATGCCGCCTGGGGCTACGGGCTGATGGCCGTGGGTGGCCTGGTTGGGGTAGTTGGCGGCTTCTTTACCGCCAGCGGTGCGGCCTTCCTGGGTATGGGCCCTGTTGCCTGGGCCACCCTGCTGCTGATTCTGGCCGGTGCGGCGCTAGTGTGGTGGCTGGACGACAGCCCCATCGAGGAGTGGCTGACCAATGGCCCCTTCGGCAATAACCGCAGCGATAAAGTGCCTCACCTCTGGAACGACCCGCAGGAGGCCTTCTACCGCCTGGTCAGCCTCTTTGCCGGTATTCGTATCCGCATCGGCGCCAACCCGGAACAGGCACGCCACAGCGGCGCCATGGGCCTGCTCGTCCCCGCCGAATACCATGCGATGCGTCGCTCAAATACTCAGGTACGTATCGAAAGCAACCTGCCTGGGCTCGCTGCCACCCTGGGCAGCGCCAATATCAGCGCGGTCAGCCAACTGCGCAGCAGCAGCCATCGCCTCAGCCCGCGCGACATGATGCAGTCCAGCAGCCATAGCCTGAGCCCCATCCAACCCCTGGCCCAGCGCCTGTACCCCGATGCCCTGGAACTGTTCTACGAGGTGCCGGTTTCGCAGAGCATGCCACGTACCCCCCCACATCGATGGCAGACTTACAGCCTGGCCGTGCGCGCCCAGATAATCCTGCAAGGAGAGGATCGTAACTGGGTGTTCCCGGCGCCGCCCCCGACCGATGTCCTGCGTTACGACCCGAAGCGGCATGATAAACCCGAGTTCAGCAAAACCAATCAGCCCTTCTGGGCCAATGAACAGACCCATTCGGACAGCCAGCCGTAAGGATGCCCCATGACTGCCCACTACAGTTCCAGCGCCTACCAGCCAGCTCGCATTCCCGACCAGCCAGCAGCGACCAAGCGCAGTTGGCTGTTCCGCTTTGGCAGCTCGCGCCTGCCCTGGGGGCATACCGAGGACATCGTGCCTCTCAGCATGCTGCGGCAAAGCACGCCAGCCGGGTTACGTGCCCAAGAGAAATACCAGCAGGACGTGGCCGCCGGACTTCGCCAGGAAGAAAAGTTCGCGCAACGTGATTACCACCATATCAACGATCACGAGCGTATTCGCTATGCCCCATTCTCCAAACGCACGACCTTCTGGTTTTATCTATTGGGAGGGGGCCGCTTTGTTTTTTGGGTGATGATGATTATGTCGCCTATAAGCTGGCTGCTTGTAGCTGATGCTCATCCAGACGGTTTTACCCAAGGCTTAACTAGTGTTGTTCTAAAGACGGCGCCTTGGTTTTTGGGAGTTCCCCTCGCCTGCTGGGCCATAGGCTCCCTAGTCGTAAACAAGTTTACTAACTGGGTCGTTCGCCCTTCCAAAGGCCCGCTGTGGGAGTTCAATCGCCGTACTGGCATGGTCACGATCTTCGATTACGACAATATGGGCGAGTACAAACGCAGTGGCACCATCGGTGAGTTCACTTACCCCTTTCATGAGTTCGATGCCTATATCAGCAGCGGTCCCGACCGCCAGGGGCTGATCTGGTATCAACTGCATCTGGTGCATCGCTATCACGACCTGTCTATCAATCTTTTCCCCATCGTGCCCAAGGATTCCAGCATGTCGCCGCATTTCGCTGCCTGGGACTTTCTGCAGAACTACATGGACATCGGCCGCCCGCTGCCGGATATCCCGCTGTTCGAGAAACACCGCGCAAACGACCCGACCACGGCGGCACATGACCGCCGCACGGGCCGCCCCGAGCGCTACTGGCGTGATATGGACGATGTAACCTGGGAGGCGCAGTTGAAGCAGAACCTGGCTCGCGTCAACGCCTACGACATCACCGGGCGCCTCAACCTGATGGCCAAGCATGTGCGCTATGCCGATTGATGATGAGCCCATGGCTGCCCAGTACAGCCCCAGCGCCTACCAGCCGGCGCGCATTCCCGACCAGCCAGCAGCGACCAAACGCAGTTGGTTGTTCCGCTTTGGCAACTCGCGCCTGCCCTGGGGGTATACCGAGGACATCGTGCCTCTCAGCATGCTGCGGCAGAGCACACCAGCCGGGTTGCGCACCCATGAGAAGTACCAACAGGACGTGGCCGCCGGGCTTCGTCAGGAGGAAAAGTTCGCGCAACGTGATTACCACCAGATCAACGATCACGAGCGCATCCGCTATGCCCCATTCTCCAAGCGCACAACCTTCTGGTTTTATCTATTGGGGGGAGGGCGATTTGTTTTTTGTGCTCTTCTGGTTCTACTTCCTTTCGCATGGGCTGTAGATGCTTATCACAATCCTTCAGGTTTCCTATCAGGGCTCTGGGCTGTCGTACTAGAAACAGCACCGTGGTTTTTAGGCCCCCCCCTCGCCTGTTGGGCCATAGGCTCCCTAGTCGTAAACAAGTTTACTAACTGGGTCGTTCGCCCTTCCAAAGGCCCGCTGTGGGAGTTCAACCGCCGCACTGGCATGGTCACGATCTTCGATTACGACAATATGGGCGAGTACAAACGCAGCGGCACCATCGGTGAGTTCACCTACCCCTTTCATGAGTTCGATGCCTATATCAGCAGCGGCCCCGACAGGCAGGGGTTGATCTGGTATCAACTGCATCTGGTGCATCGCTATCACGACCTGTCTATCAATCTTTTCCCCATCGTGCCCAAGGATTCCAGCATGTCGCCGCACTTCGCTGCCTGGGACTTTCTGCAGAACTACATGGACATTGGCCGCCCGCTGCCGGATATCCCGCTGTTCGAGAAACACCGTGCGAACGACCCGACCACGGCGGCACATGACCGCCGCACGGGCCGCCCCGAGCGCTACTGGCGTGATATGGACGATAAGACCTGGGAGGCGCAGTTGAAGCAGAACCTGGCTCGCGTCAACGCCTACGACATCACCGGCCGCCTCAACCTCATGGATCGCCATGTGCGTTATGCCGATTGACTGCGGCCGGCTGGGAGCCTCTATATCCCGTCCTATAGTTCCCGGTAGGCCTATCGGAACCAGCCTTTAAGGCAACTCCAACCCACCCCCCGCCTTGTGCAACCCACGCAGATGCTCGCCGATCTGGGCCAGGTTCACTTCGATCGCTTCGAGTTCCGCCCGTCGTTCATCGCCCAGCAGCAGCCGGACTTCCTGGTCCAGTTCTTCGCTCAGCTGATTCAGGCGTAGTTGCCGTTGTTCGCTTTCGCGTTCGAGGCGAGTCCATTCGCTAGGTTGTGGCAGGCCGTAGCCGTGGCCGTCGAGCAGTTCGGCGGGGCGGCTGAGGTAGCCGCTGTTGGCCAGGATTTCCTGCAGGGCGCCGTCGGCTTTGTTCAGGGTGGCGTCGCGCCCGCGGCCGCCGAGGTAGCGGTTCTTCAGTTCGTCCTGGGCGAGGAGCAACTGGCGGCGCAGGGCGGCCTGTTCGACCAGCAACAGGGCGGCAGCGGCACGCAGATCGGCGCGGTCGATCCACGGCTGGCGCTCGACGGCGTCGAGTTCCAGCCACTGTTCGACGCTGTCCTGCGGCAGACCGAGGCGCTCCTTGAGGATCGCGAACATGGCCTGGTAGCGGTCGCGGTAGGAGTCGAAGCGATAGCCCAGGCGCAGCGCTTCACGAGGATCGTCGAGCACGTTGGCATCGGCCAGGCCGCGGTGGATCAGCACCTCCAGCAGTCCGTTGGGCATGATGCTGTCCAGTGCGACCAGGTCGCTGCGCGCCGTGCCGCTGCGCAGCAGTTTCAGGGTTTCCACCGCGCAGTTGTTGGACAGGAAGTAGTAGTCGCCGTCGTAGCTCCAGTGCAGTTCGGCGCTGCGCTCGACCAACTGGCGAACTTCTTCGGGATGTAGTTTCAAGGGCACCGAGGCCAGCCCGCGCAGCTCCACCTTGGTGTATTCGTCGATCACCTGACCCAGCGGCAGTATGAACAGCCGCGAAGGATAGACGCCGGTGAGGCCGTCCCAGCTGGACAGCTGCACATCGTCGACGAAGGCGCGGAAGGACAACACCAGGTGGTGGTCCAGATCCAGTCGACAATCGGGTCCGGGCTCGCGGCCTGGTGCGCAGATCACCAGGCGCAGCATGCTATGGCCCCAGCGGCTGACCCAGGCATCGTTGGCTTCGGCGAACAGGTAGTCGACCTCGTAGACACGCGCAGGGTCGAGGCTCAGTAGGGGCGTGCGGCCGAACTCGCGGCCGGCATTGAGGAAGGGGTAGCCCGGTGCGCAATCGGCGGGTTCCGGCACCCAGCCGAAGTGTTCGTTGAAGTAGCGGTGCAGGGATGGGCGCCGGCAGGCGTAGCTGGGGTCGAGCAGGAAGTATTCGAGATTGACCGCGACGAATTCCAGCGGGCTGGTCAGCTCGTACGGGTCGGGACTGCGCGCCAGCTGTGCGTTGTCCTGTTCACGCAGGCCGCGCTTGCCGACCCGCTGCGGCCAGCCGGCCAGATCGAGCAGGCGCGGGTCATCGCTGAGGGTGAAGCGGCGGTCGGTCTGGCCGCGGCAGTCGTCCGGCAGGCCGACCTGCCCGAGATTGCTGGCGCGTTGACGGCACTGGCCCTGCAACAGGTGCTGATTGGGCGACCACAGGCGCGCGCGATCGTAGAGATGCGCCACTTCGTGAATGACGGTGGCGAGCAGCTCGCGGCGCACCGTGCCGTGGGGACGATGGGTTTTCTCCTCGGCAGCGCTGCCGTCGGTCAGTGCCGGCAGCAAGCGGCGGTTGAGTTCCAGGCGTTTGCCGCCGGCGCGGCCATAGGCCTGTTCCGGCAGGTTGTCACGCCATTGCACGCGGACCTCGCGATCAAGGCTCTGCACCAGGCGCGGGGGCAGTGCGGCCATGGCTTCGTCCAGCAGCGCCTGGCTGGCCGCGCGTTGCTCGGCATCCAGCGTGCGTGAATCTAGAACCAGGCGCAGTTCGGCATGAGCCGCGATGCTGGCCAGGCTCAGGCAGCTCGCCAGCAGCCAGGCGCCGAGGCGTGTCACAGCGCGAGGATGGCTTCGGCCAGTTCCAGGTCGCTGGCATTGCGCGCTGCCGGGAGTTCGCTGCGCAGGGTGCCTATCGCGGCTTCCAGATGCGCACCGCGAATCTCGCCGGCGCTGGCGACGAAGCTGGCGGCGTCTTCACGCGCTTCGACGACGACCTTCATGTCACTGATGCGGCTGGTCACGTCGGAGGTGAAATTGATGCTGCGGTCCAGGGCACGCACGACGATGTTGCTGGTGGCGACGAGGGTCTGCGCCTGGGCAGTGCCTACGGCGACGGCCAGCGCCAACGGGGCGGCGAGCAATAGCTTGTTCATCGATGAATCTCTCACGGGTCTGGTCACCGGCAGGCCGGTGCGGTTATTGGACGAGGATCGCTTCGGCCAGTTCCAGGTCGCTGGCGGCAAGCTCCGGATGCTCCTGGCGCAGATGCGCCATGGCCGCCTGCAGGCGGACCGCGGTGAGCTGCCCATCGCTGGCGACGAAGCCGGCGGCGTCTTCGCGGGCCTCGGCGATCAGCTTGTTGTCGAAAGGGGCGCTGGTCAGCTGGCTGCTGACATAGCTGCTCTGTACGACACCGGCAGTGGTGACATCGAAAGCCTGGGCGGTGCCAGCGGTGAGGCCGAGAAATAAGAGAACGATTGAATACGAACGCATGCGGAACCTGTTGCCGGGAAAAACGGCGCCAAGGCTAGCGAAACGCCGGCTGCAGAGCCAGCGCTCGGTTGCTTCCGCAGGTTGCAGCAGCGCTTATGCTGCTGCATGCATCAGAGCGCCAGGATCGCCTGAGCCAGTTGTAGATCGCTGGCGCCCAGTTCTGGCTGCTGGCTACGAATGTGGCGTAGTGCCGCTTCGAGATGGGCGCCGCGCAGATCGCCCTGGCTGGCAACGAAACGCGCCGCATCGTCGCGGGCATCGAGCACCAGTTTGTCGTCGCGAAGCGACGAGGTCAGGTCCGAGGTGGCATCGACGGTGTTGATCAGGCCGCCGACCACCATGTCGGTGGTGGCGGTGAAGCTGGCCGCGGAGGCGCCGCCGCTCAGCAGCAAGCCGGCAGCGAAGAGAGGGAGCAGGATTCGGGACATGGCAGATCTCCAGTGGTGAGGCTCTAGACCGTGCCATGGGCGTTGCGTTCCCGCTGTCACTGCCGTCCGAGCAGCCTAGGCGGGGGGTGGCGGCAGGCGGGAACGCTCGGGTTGCCTCAGCGCCAGAACGGCTTGTCCAGTTCGCTAGCACGTTCGCTGTGGCTGATGCCGACATCGGCCAGCTGGCGGTCGTCGAGCTGCGCCAGCTGCTGACGGGTACGGTAGTTGCGTTGCCAGCGCTGCAACACTTGCAGCAACTGTAGCCAGTTGCGGCGGGCGCCGGTGGCGCCGTACGGACGAGACAGCGTGCGGTCCATGCTGCGGCTCCTTCCCGGTGTGTCCGGGTGCGGGTTATGGGAGAACAGGATCGCGCGCGTCAGACAAGTGCAACAGCCACAGGAATTCTCGATTGTGCCGGTGCAGTTCCAGAATGGATGAAACTGTATGGGTCGTGAATACGCCAACTGTTTTCGCTGCGCTGCTTATCGGTCCCGTGTGCGCGCCAGCGCGCCCGGCGTGGTGCCGAACTGTTGGCCGAATGCGGCGATGAACGCCGAGGTGGAGTCATAGCCGCAAGCCAGCGCGACGTCGGTTACTGGCTAGCCCTGTTCCAGTAGCGGCAGGGCGCTGAGCAGGCGCAGACGCTGGCGCCAGGCGCGGAAGCTGAGGCCGGTGTCGCGCTGGAATTGGCGGGTCAGGGTTTTCTCCGAGATGTGCAGTTGCTCGCTCCACTGCGCCAGGCTGAGGGACAGGTCCGGCTGTTCATACAGTGCCTCGCAGATGCCGTGCAGACGTACCTCGTCGGGCCAGGGCAGCGAATAGCCGAGGTCCGGGGCGGCGCGCAGCTGGTCAAGGATAACGGCAGCCAGACGGCCGTCGGCGCCCTGTTCGTCATAGTCCACCGGCAGCGCACCAAAGGCGCGGATCAACTCGCGCAGCAACGGGCTCACGGCCAGCACCTGGCAATGCGCAGGCGCCCAGGGCACCGCACGCTGGTCGATGTACAGGCTGCGCATCTCGGTCTGCGGTGAGCTGATCACCTCGTGCAGCAGGCCCGGTGGAATCAGAATGGCGCGCTGCGGCGGGGCGAGAAAGCGTCCGCGTTCGGTATGTACGCGCAGTACGCCGCTGATGGCGTAGGACAGCTGCGCCCAGGGATGGCTGTGGCGGGGTGTGGTGGTCCGCTCGGCCAGGGATTCGCTGCGGGCGAACAGCGGTCGCGGCAGCGCATCCATGACCGGGATGTTGCGTTGGGCGAAGCTGGCCTGTCCTTTTCTCGACATTTGTCTGGCTGATGGCGTTAGTCGGATGATCGAGCCGACAGTAGACTTCTGCCCCATTCGCTGCAAGCCACTCGCATCAGGAGTACCCATGGCCAGACCCCGCCTGCTACCGGACAACTTCACCCTCGCGCTGCTCGGCGCGGTGGCTATCGCCACGCTGCTGCCGGCGCGCGGGCAGGGCGTGGTGGTGTTCGAGTGGATCACCAACCTGGCCATCGGCCTGCTGTTCTTCATGCACGGCGCCAAGCTGTCGGGTAGCGCGATCCTCGCCGGCATGGGGCATTGGCGCCTGCATCTTTTGGTCTTCATTTGCACCTTCGTGCTGTTCCCGCTGCTCGGCCTGGCGCTGCGCCCGCTGCTAACGCCGATGATCGGCGCCGAGCTGTATCTCGGCATGCTCTACCTCTGCGCCCTGCCGGCCACGGTGCAGTCGGCCATCGCCTTCACCTCGCTGGCGCGCGGCAATATCCCGGCGGCGGTGTGCAGCGCGGCGGCTTCGAGCCTGATCGGCATCTTCCTCACGCCGCTGCTGGTGCTGCTGCTGATGGGTGCCCAGGGCGAAGGCGGCTCAACGCTGGATGCCATCGGCAAGATCGTCGTGCAGCTGCTGCTGCCGTTCATTGCCGGGCAGATTGCGCGGCGCTGGATCGGCGATTGGGTGGCGCGCAACAAGGGCTGGCTGAAGACCGTCGATCAGAGTTCGATTCTGCTGGTGGTCTACACCGCCTTCAGCCATGCGGTGGTCGAGGGCATCTGGCAGCAGGTGCCGCTGCCGCAGCTGCTCGGTCTGGTGCTGACGTGCTGTCTGCTACTGGCGCTGGCCCTGCTGATCACCTGGCTGGTGGCGCGCTGGCTGGGCTTCGACCTGGAGGACCGCATCACCATTCTCTTCGCCGGCTCGAAGAAGAGCCTGGCCACCGGCATTCCCATGGCGCAAGTGCTGTTCGCCGGCGGTGCGCTGGGCACACTGATCCTGCCGTTGATGCTGTTCCACCAGATTCAGCTGATGGTCTGCGCGGTGTTGGCGCAGCGTTATGCGGCTCGCCCGGAGCCGGTGCCGGTGGTGAAAGCGAACTGATCCGAAGGCAATGCATGGCTGATTCATGACTGCAGGGCAAAGATTATTTGCCCGTTTCGGTCTGGGTGCGGTTCGCGGGCGTGAGTAAGCTGCGTGCCAATCCGTTCCCGAGGCATTTCCATGAAGAAGATTCTGCTACTCAACGGCGGCAAGGCTTTCGCCCATTCCGCCGGCCAATACAACGCCACGCTGCATCAGGTAGCCATCGAAACGCTGTCGGCCGCCGGTTTCGAGGTGCGCACCACCGAGATCGACGCCGGCTACGACGTCCAGCAGGAAGTCGAGAAGATCCTCTGGGCCGATGCGCTGATCTACCAGATGCCCGGCTGGTGGATGGGCGCACCCTGGACGGTGAAGAAATACCTGGACGAAGTGTTCACCGCCGGCCACGGCAGCCTCTACGCCAATGACGGCCGCACCCGCTCGGACGCCTCGCAGAAGTACGGCAGCGGCGGCCTGCTGCAGGGTAAGCGTTACATGATTTCCGCGACCTGGAACGCGCCGCAGCAGGCCTTTGACGATCCCAGCGATTTCTTCGCCGGCAAGGGTGTGGATGCCGTCTACCTGCCATTTCACAAGGCCAACGAGTTTCTCGGTATGCAGGGCCTGCCGACCTTCCTCTGCGTCGACGTGATGAAGCGGCCGCAGGTCGAGGCGGATGTCGAACGCTATCGCCGGCACCTGGGTGAGGTATTCGGCTTCAGCGTGTGACCTTAGACAGGCAAAGAAAAACCCCTCGCGGCGCGGGCCGGGAGGGGTTTTTCGTTTCAGCGCGAGGCGATCACTCCACGGCCTTGACCATGTCCTCGACCACCTTCTTGGCGTCGCCGAAGACCATCATGGTCTTGTCCATGTAGAACAGCTCGTTGTCCAGGCCGGCGTAGCCGCTGGCCATGGAGCGCTTGTTGACGATGACCGTCTTGGCCTTGTAGGCCTCGAGGATCGGCATACCGGCGATCGGCGACTTCGGGTCGGTCTTGGCCGCCGGGTTGACGACGTCGTTGGCGCCGAGCACCAGCACCACGTCGGCCTGGCCGAACTCGGAGTTGATGTCCTCCATCTCGAAGACCTGCTCGTAGGGCACCTCGGCTTCGGCCAGCAGCACGTTCATGTGTCCCGGCATGCGCCCGGCGACCGGGTGGATCGCGTACTTCACGGTCACGCCCATGTGCGTCAGCTTCTCGGCCAACTCCATCAGCGCGTGCTGTGCGCGGGCCACCGCCAGGCCGTAGCCGGGAACGATGATCACGGTGTCGGCGTTGGTCAGCAGGAAGGCCGCGTCGTCGGCCGAACCGGACTTGACGTTGCGCTCCTGCTGCGCGCCGGCCGGGCCGCCGGCATCGGCGTCGGCACCGAAGCCGCCGAGGATCACGTTGAAGAACGAGCGGTTCATCGCCTTGCACATGATGTACGAGAGGATCGCGCCGCTCGAGCCCACCAGCGAGCCGGCGATGATCAGCATCGAGTTGTTCAGCGAGAAGCCGATACCGGCGGCCGCCCAGCCCGAGTAGCTGTTGAGCATCGACACCACCACCGGCATGTCCGCACCGCCGATGGGGATGATGATCAGCACGCCGATGACGAAGGCCAGTGCCACCAGGATGGCGAAGGCGGTCAGATTGCCGGTGAAGGTGTAGACCAGACCCAGGCCGATGATCGCCAGGCCCACGGCCAGGTTGACCATGTGCTGGCCCTTGAACACCACCGGAGCGCCCTGGAACAGGCGGAACTTGTACTTGCCCGAGAGCTTGCCGAAGGCGATCACCGAACCGGAGAAGGTGATGGCACCGATGGCCGCGCCGAGGAACAGCTCCAGGCGGTTACCCACCGGAATCGCGTAGCCCATGTGCTCGACGATACCCAGCGACTGCGGCTCGACCACCGCGGCGATGGCGATGAACACCGCGGCCAGGCCGATCATACTGTGCATGAAGGCGACCAGCTCGGGCATCTTGGTCATCTCGACGCGCTTGGCCATGACGGTGCCGACGCTGCCGCCGATCAGCAGGCCGACGATCACGTAGCCGATGCCGGCGGTGGCCAGTTCGCTGCCGAGCTTGAAGATCAGGCCGACCGTGGTGAGCACGGCGATGCCCATGCCGATCATGCCGAACAGGTTGCCGCGTCTTGAGGTGGTGGGGTGGGACAGGCCCTTCAGCGCCTGGATGAAGCACACCGAGGCGACCAGATAGAGCAGGGTGATCAGGTTCATGCTCATGGCTTACTTGCCCTCCGCCTTGGCCGCGCTGCGGTCCTTCTTCTTGAACATTTCCAGCATGCGACGGGTGACCAGGAAGCCCCCGAACACGTTGACCGCGGCCAGCGCCACGGCCAGGGTGCCCATGGCCTTGCCCAGCGGGGTGACGGTGAGCGCGGCGGCCAGCATGGCGCCGACGATGACGATCGCCGAGATCGCGTTGGTGACCGCCATCAGCGGCGTGTGCAGGGCCGGGGTGACGTTCCAGACCACGTGGTAGCCGACGTAGATCGCCAGCACGAAGATGATCAGGTTGTAGATGCCGTCCGAAATCAGATCCATGTTCGCGTCTCCCTTAACCGTTGGTCCGCACGACCTGGCCGTCGCGGCACATCAGGCACGCGGCGACGATGTCGTCTTCGAGGTTGAGCTGGAACTGGCCGTCCTTGTCGATGACCAGCTTGAGGAAATCCAGCAGGTTGCGGGCATACAGCGCCGAGGCGTCGGCCGGCACCAGCGTCGCCAGGTTGGCGTGGCCGACGATGGTCACGCCGTGGCGCACCACCACCTGGTCGATCTCGGTCAGCGGGCAGTTGCCGCCGTGGCCGGCCGCCAGGTCGACGATCACCGAGCCCGGCTTCATCTGCTCGACGGTGGCTTCCTGCAGCAGCGTCGGCGCCTTGCGGCCCGGGATTAGCGCGGTGGTGATGACAATGTCCGACTGCAGCGCACGCTCGTGCACCGCCTGCGCCTGACGCGCCATCCACGAGGCCGGCATCGGCCGCGCATAGCCGCCGACGCCTTCGGCACATTCGCGCTCCTCGTCGGTCTCCAGCGGCACGTCGACGAACTTGGCGCCGAGCGATTCGATCTGCTCCTTCACCGCCGGACGCACGTCCGAAGCCTCGACCACCGCGCCCAGGCGCTTGGCCGTGGCGATGGCCTGCAGCCCGGCGACACCGGCACCGAGGATCAGCACGCGTGCGGCCTTCACCGTACCGGCGGCGGTCATCAGCATCGGCATGAAGCGCGGGTAGTGATGGGCGCCGACCAGCACCGCCTTGTAGCCGGCGATGTTCGCTTGCGACGAGAGCACGTCCAGGCTCTGCGCACGGGACGTACGCGGCGCGGCCTCCAGGGCGAAGGCGATGATGCCGCGGGCAGCCATGCGCGCGATGCAGTCATTGTCGAACGGGTTGAGCATGCCCAGCAGCACGCTGCCGGACTGCATCTGCGCCAGTTCCGCATCGTCCGGCGCATTGACCTTCAGCACCAGCTCGGCGGCAAAGGCCGCGGCCGCATCGCCGATGGTCGCGCCGACTGCTTCATAGGCGCTGTCCGGCACGCTGGAAAGCAACCCGGCGCCGCTTTGCAGCGTCACCCGGTGCCCTTGGCCGATCAGTTTCTTGACGGTTTCCGGGGTCGCGGCGACGCGCGTCTCCCCGGAGTGGGTTTCGAGAGGAACACCGATGTGCATTGTTGTTGTTCTCCTGCGTGATCATGACCGGCGCTGCGGCGAACCGCGCACCGACGTGCTTTTCACCCGCCCGCTGCTCTGGCGGACGGGGTTGGAACAGGTGAAGCCAGTCAGGCGATGCGCGAAAACGGATCGCCCGGCGCGGCATTCTGCAAGGCTTGAAAAAATCAAACAACTGTTTCAATCAAACGATTGTATTTGACGCGTCGGTCGCAGGATGACTGCCTGTTTTCCGTGCTTCGCTGCAGATTGCGTCCTGTTTGGCTCTGCGTACGACCAATTCGTCCGCGCCAGGCACACGACACGGCCGCATCATGAATGACGCACCATTGACGGGGTATTCGTCAGCGGTGCCAAGCATCTCCGACCTTGGTGTCGGGTTAAGTCGGTATGCAGGAAAAACGCGCGCACGTTGAAATGTCATTCAATCCTTGTAGTCCAACTAGGCTGGTTGGACCCGATTGGAGTGTTTCGAACGCAGTGACGTCGGGTCGCTGCGTATCGTTTGGTGGAGCTGGACGATGCCCGAACTCGATGTAAACGAAGTCACCTCGCTGCTCGAACAGCCGGCCCAGCGCCGCCTGCCGTTCGCCTTTGCTCGTCGCCACGGCGTGCTGCTGCTCGAGCGCGGCGGCGAACTGCGCCTCGGCCTGCGCGAGGGCGCCGCGCTGACCGCAGTGCAGGAGGCGCAGCGGGTGGTCGGCATGCGGCTGCCGATGCAGTGGCTGGCCCAGGCGGATTTCGATCAGGCGCTCGGTGCCGCCTACCAGCACGATTCATCGGCGGCGATGCTGATGGTCGAGGGGCTGGGCAACGACCTCGACCTGGCCAGCCTGGCCGACCAGATCCAGGAAACCGAGGACCTGCTGGAGCAGGAGGACGACGCGCCGATCATCCGTCTGATCAACGCGATCCTTGGCGAGGCGATTGCCGAGAACGCCTCGGATATCCATATCGAAACCTTCGAAAAGCGCCTGGTGATCCGCTTTCGCGTCGACGGCATCCTCCGTGAAGTGGTGCAGCCCAAGCGCGAGCTGGCGGCGCTGCTGGTGTCGCGGATCAAGGTCATGGCCAAGCTGGACATCGCCGAGAAGCGCATCCCGCAGGACGGCCGCATTTCCCTGCGGGTCGGCGGCCGCGAGGTCGATATCCGCGTTTCCACGCTGCCCTCGGCCAACGGCGAGCGGGTGGTGCTGCGTCTGCTGGACAAGCAGGCCGGGCGCCTGACCCTGCGCCACCTGGGCATGAACGAGCAGGACCGCGACCACCTGGAGCAGGCGGTGAAGAAACCGCACGGCATCATCCTGGTCACCGGCCCCACCGGCTCGGGCAAGACCACCACCCTGTACGCCGCGCTGACCACCCTCAACGACCGCACCCGCAACATCCTCACCGTCGAAGACCCGATCGAATACCACCTCGAAGGCATCGGCCAGACTCAGGTCAACACCAAGGTCGACATGACCTTCGCCCGCGGCCTGCGCGCCATCCTGCGCCAGGACCCGGACGTGGTGATGGTCGGCGAGATCCGCGACCAGGAGACTGCCGACATGGCGGTACAGGCCTCGCTCACCGGCCACCTGGTGCTTTCCACGCTGCACACCAACAGCGCCATCGGTGCCGTCACGCGGCTGGTGGACATGGGCGTCGAGCCGTTCCTGATCTCCTCGTCGCTGCTCGGCGTACTGGCCCAGCGCCTCGTGCGAGTGCTGTGCAATGACTGCAAGCGCGCCTACGTTGCCGATACCGCCGAGTGCGAGCTGCTCGGCGTCAGCCCGGCCGAGGCGCCGACGCTGTACCACGCCGAAGGCTGCGAGCAATGCCGCGGCCTCGGCTACCGCGGGCGTACCGGCATCTACGAGCTGGTGCTGTTCGACGACACGCTGCGCACCATGGTGCACACCCGCGCCAGCGAGCAGGACATGCTGCGTCATGCGCGGGCACTGGGCCCGAGCATCCGCGAGGATGGCCTGCGCAAGGTGCGCGAAGGGGTGACCACCATCGAGGAAGTGCTGCGGGTGACGCGTGAGGAGTGAGGGATGAGGTTGTTTCCGGCTCGCCTGCAGAGGCATCTGCAGCCTGACCGCCACTGGTCGATGGCGCCGTTCGCGGCCAAGGCCGCTCCCAAAGGTATGCGCTGTCTGTGTGAGAGCGGTCTTGACGGCGAATCGCCCCTGTTGGAGGCCGCCTGATGGCTGCCTTCGAATACCTCGCCCTCGACCCCCGCGGCCGCGAGCAGAAGGGCCTGATCGAGGCCGACAGCCCGCGTCAGGCGCGGCAGCTGCTGCGCGAGAAGCAGTGGGCGCCGCTGGAGGTGAAGCAGGCCAAGTCCAAGGAGGATGTCAGTCGCGGCGGTTTCAGCTTCGGTCGTGGGCTGTCGGCGCGCGATCTGGCATTGGTCACCCGGCAGCTGGCGACGCTGGTGCAGGCTGCGCTGCCGATCGAGGAAGCCCTGCGCGCGGCGGCGGCGCAATCCACCTCGGCGAAGATCAAGTCGATGCTGCTGGCGGTGCGTGCGCGGGTGATGGAAGGCCACAGCCTGGCTGCGGCGCTGCGCGAATATCCGTCGGCCTTTCCCGAGCTCTATCGCGCTACCGTGGCGGCCGGCGAGCATGCCGGCCATCTCGGGCTGGTGCTCGACCAGCTCGCCGACTACACCGATCAGCGTCAGCAGTCGCGGCAGAAGATCCAGCTGGCGCTGCTCTACCCGGTGATCCTGATGGTCGCCTCGCTGGCCATCGTCGTGCTGCTGCTCGGCTACGTGGTGCCAGACGTGGTCAAGGTCTTCGTCAACACCGGCCAGGAGCTGCCGGCGCTGACCCGTGGGCTGATCGCCACCAGCGACGTGGTGAAGAACTGGGGCTGGCTGATCGTGCTCGGCATCGTCGCCGGCGTGCTGGCCATGCGTGCGGCCCTTCGCGATCCGGCGCTGCGCCTGCGCTGGCATGCGTTCATTCTTCGAATACCGCTGATCGGGCGCCTGAGCCGGGCGACCAACACCGCGCGCTTCGCCTCCACCCTGGCGATCCTGACCAAGAGCGGCGTGCCGCTGGTGGAGGCGCTGTCCATCGCCGCCGCGGTGATCGCCAACCTGCGCATCCGCGAGCGGGTGGTGGAGGCTGCGCAGAAGGTGCGCGAAGGCAGCAGCCTGACCCGCGCGCTGGATGCCACTGGCGAATTCCCGCCGATGATGCTGCACATGATCGCCAGCGGGGAGAAATCCGGTGAACTGGATCAGATGCTGGCGCGAACCGCGCGCAATCAGGAGAACGACCTCGCCGCCCAGGTGTCTCTGCTGGTCGGCCTGTTCGAACCGTTCATGCTGGTGTTCATGGGGGCGGTGGTGCTGGTCATCGTGCTGGCGATCCTGATGCCGATCCTCTCTCTCAACCAACTGGTGGGGTAACGACAATGAAGTTGCAACGACGTACGCAAGGGGGCTTCACCCTCATCGAGATCATGGTGGTGGTGGTCATCCTCGGCATCCTCGCCGCGCTGGTGGTGCCGCAGGTGATGAGCCGCCCGGACCAGGCCAAGGTCACCGTGGCCAAGGGCGACATCAAGGCGGTCGCTGCGGCGCTGGACATGTACAAGCTGGACAATTTCGCCTACCCGAGCACCCAGCAGGGGCTGGAGGCGCTGGTGAAGAAGCCTTCCGGCAACCCGCAACCGAAGAACTGGAACCGCGACGGCTACCTCAAGCGCTTGCCCAAGGACCCATGGGGCAACGACTACCAGTACCTGTCGCCGGGCACCCAGGGCCAGTTCGACCTTTACTCCTTTGGCGCCGATGGCAAGCCCGGTGGCAGCGACCTCAACGCCGACATCGGCAACTGGGACCTGTAATCGATGCGGCGCCGCGCCCGCGCCTTCACGCTGATCGAACTGCTGGTGGTCATCGTCCTGCTGGGCATTCTGGTCAGCGTGGCGGTGCTCAGCGTCGGCGGTTCGAGCTCCTCGCGCGAGCTGCGTGACGAGGCGCGGCGACTGGCCGCGCTGATCGGCGTGCTCAGCGACGAGGCGGTGCTCGACAGTCGCGAATACGGCCTGCTGGTCAACAGCGAGGGCTATCGCGTACTGCGCTACGACGAGGCAGCCACGCGCTGGTTGGACGTCGAGCGACGCAAGGTGCACAAGGTACCGGAGTGGATGCGCCTGGATCTGGAACTGGATGGCACGCCGCTGGAGCTGCTGGCCCCGACCCAGCGCGAGGACGACCGCGCCGGGCTGTCGCGCGAAGGCGAGCGAACGGCACGCCGTGCGCCGCGGCTGGAGCCGCAGTTGCTGATTCTCTCCAGTGGCGAGCTGTCGCCGTTCAGCCTGCGCCTGTCCGAACGCAAACCGGGTGGCGGTGCCTGGCTGGTTGCCAGCGACGGCTTTCGCCTGCCCGAGGCCGAAGCGCTCGGAGATAGGCGATGAGCAGGCACCTGGCCAGGGCTGGCCGCGGTTTTACCCTGCTCGAAGTGCTGGTGGCGCTGGCGATCTTCGCCAGCGTATCGGCCGTGGTGCTCACCGCGGCCGGGCGCAGCCTGAGCAATGCCGGGCGCCTGGAAGAACTGACCCTGGCCAGCTGGATCGCCGACAACCGCATCAGCGAATTGCAGTTGCAGCAGACCCCGCCTGCCATTGGCCGCGAGACCCAGGCGCTGGAATACGGTGGTCGCCAGTGGCAGACCCTCAGCGAAATCGAGGCCAGCGCCGACCCCGGCCTGCTGCGGGTGACCGTCTGGGTTGCGCTGCAGACGTCGCGTGGCCGCAGCGACCCGCTACCCGAGCGGGCGGTCACCAGCCTCACCGGCTTCATCGGTGTCGGCCCGGGAGCTGCACGCCAATGAACGCTCACGTGCGCACCAGCACCGGTTTCACCCTGCTCGAACTGCTGATCGCCATCGCCCTGTTCGCACTGCTTGGCCTCGGCACCTATCGCATGCTCGAAGCGGTGCTGCACAGCGATGAGGCGGTGCGCGCTCAGGAGCTGCAATTGCGCGAGCTGAGCCGCGCGGTGTGGGCCTTCGAACGCGACCTGCAGCAGGTGATCGGGCGGCCGATCCGCGATGGCTTCGGCGACGAGCGCAATGCCTTCATCGGCCAGCTCGAAGGCGAAGACGGCGCGCCGCTGCTGGAGCTGACCCGTGCCGGCTGGCGCAATCCCACTGGGCTGCGGCGCGCCAATCTGCAGCGGGTGCGCTGGCGTCTGGCCGGCGACAACCTCGAGCGCGTCTACTGGGTGGTGCTGGACCGTGACGTCGACAGCGAGCCGCGCGTACAGCGGGTACTGGAAAACGTGCAGGGCCTGCAGTTGCGCTATCTGGACGAGGAGGCGGTGTGGCACGAGGAGTGGCCGCCGTTCGATTTCGGTCGCGGCAGCCCGGAGAATGCCGCCGAGCGCCTGCCGATCGCCCTGGAGCTGAATATCGAGCACGCCCGCTACGGCCGTATCACGCGTCTGCTGCGCTTGCCCGACGCCGCCGAACAGGCGACGCAGCAGGCGCTGCCCGGCGCCGAGGGCGTGCCCGAGCCGTTCGAAGGGGAGTTGCCGCAATGAGGCACCAGCGCGGCGTGGCGCTGATCACCGTGCTGCTGGTGGTGGCCATCGTCACCGTGGTCAGCGCAGCGATGGTAGCGCGCCAGCAGCTCAGCATTCGTGCCAGCAGCAATCAGCTGCAGGCGCGCCAGGCCTGGCATTACGCGCTGGGCGGCGAAGCGCTGGCCCAGGCCATGCTCGCTCGCGATCTGCGGACTGGCGCGTCGGGCGAGACGGGCGAGACGGGCGCCAATGGTGAGGCCGCGGCCGTCGATCATCTGCTCGAGCCCTGGGCGCAGCCGCTGCCGGCCTTCGAGATCGATCAGGGCGAGATCCTCGTGCATATCGAGGATCTCTCCGGACGCTTCAACCTCAACGACCTGCTGCGCGACCAGCAGCCCAATCCTGCCGCGGTCGAGCAATTCCGCCGCCTGCTGCTGCGTCTGCAGATCAGCGCGCCCTATGCCGAACGCCTGCTCGACTGGATCGATCCCGATCAGCAGCCGAGCGGCGAACTGGGTGCCGAAGACAATGCCTATCTCGGCCTCGATACGCCCTATCGCAGCGCCGGTCGACGGTTGCATGATCTGTCCGAATTGCGCCTGCTGCTGGACATGCGTGAAGAGGATTTCCAGCGCCTGGCGCCCTATGTCGTCGCGCTGCCGCCGAACGTGCCGTTGAACGTCAACACGGCGAGCGCGATGGTGCTTTCCAGCCTGAGCGACAACCTCAGCCTCGGCGCGGCCGAGTCGCTGGTCGAGCTGCGCCGCGCCGCACCGTTTCGCAACAGCGCGGCGTTCCTCGCGCAGCCGGCGCTGGCTGGAACTACGCTGCAGGGCACTGCGCTGGCGGTTGGCAGTCAATTCTTCCAGGCCACCAGCGAAGTGCGTCTGGGCGATCGCCGGCTGGCACTGGTCAGCCTGTTGCAACGCGAGCAGGACGGCAGCGTCCGTGTGCTCGCGCGAAATCTCGGTCAGCCTGCCCGGCAGACCCTCCCATCCGACGGAGAACGCTAGACCATGGATTGCCTGTTTCTGCCCGCCGACTGCCCGACCCGGCTCGATGCCGAGACCCGCGTCTACTGGCTGCCCAAGGAAGAACCCGGCCGCTGGCAGCCGCTGGGCGAATGCGCCGCAGGCAACGGTGCGATCAGCCTGATCCTGCCGGCGGAAGTCTGCAGTTTTTTCGCCGTCACCCTGCCGACGCGCAAGGCGCGCTGGATGCAGCAGGCGCTGGCCTACGCCGCCGAGGAGCTGCTGGCGGAAAACGTCGACGATCTGCATCTGGCCCTCGGCGAGGCACTGCCGGACGGCCGCCTGCGGGTCGTGGCGATCCGTCGCCAGCTGCTGGATGACTGGCTTGATCAGTTGCGCGAGCTGGGCCTGTTGATCGTGGCGATTCATGTCGACGCCGATCTGCTGCCGCGGGAGGGCACGCAGCTGTTGTTCATCGGCGAGCGCGGCCTGCTCGGCGGCGTCGGCGAAACGCGCTTGGCCTTCGCCAGCGAGGACTGGCCGCAGCTGTCCGATCTCTGTCCGGCGCCCTGGCATGCCCAGGGCAGCGAAGGCGAGCCGCCGCTGACGCTCGACGACTACCGGCAGGTGGACGATCCCTACGCGTTTCTCGGTGCGCACCGCGCGGCGGCGATCAACCTCGCCCAGGGCGACTTCGCCGTGGAGGTCGGCAACACCGGCCTCGGTTACTGGAAACCGCTGTTCGCCGTCGCCGGCCTGATCCTGCTGGTGCAGCTGGGCTTCAACCTGAGCCAGGCCTGGTATTTCCAGCGTCAGGGCGATGCCTACGCCGAGGCCAGTCTGGCGCTGTACCGTGAGCTGTTTCCCGAGGACATCCGCATCGTCAACATGCGCGCGCAGTTCGATGATCATCTGGCCCGCGGCAGCGGAGGGCAGGTTGGTTTCCTGCGCCTGCTCGACCATGCGGCCGCGGCGCTGGAAGATGGCATTCCGGTGACCATCGGCCAGCTCGACTACAACCAGGACCGTGGCGACCTGGCGCTGCAGGTGCAGGCCATGGACTTCCCCACGCTGGAAACGCTGCGCCAACGCCTGGGTGATACCGGGCAGAGCGTGCAGCTGGGCTCGGCCAGTCGCGAAGGCGACAGGGTCAGCGCACGCGTGGTGATCGGAGGCTGATGATGAATCTCAAGCAACAACTGGCCGTGCGCCTCGCCGATTCGCCGCTGTGGCAGCGCTGGCAGCGGCTGGCCCCTCGTGAGCGCACCTCGCTGAGCCTGCTCGGTGCCTTTCTCCTCGCCGTGCTGTTCTATCTCTGGCTGTGGTTGCCGGCGCAGCGCCAGGCTGCGGACGCCCGCGAGTACTACCAGGTGCAGCGCGAACTGCATGCCTACATGGAGCAGAACACCGAACTGGCGCGGCAGATGGAGCGTAGCAACCAGGTCGAGCTGGCACCGGAACAGCTGCAGGGGGTGATCACCGAAAGTGCGCAGCAGGGCAATCTGCTGATCGAGAGTTTCGACAATGGCAGCGACGGCAGCCTGCAGGTGAGCTTGCCGGGGGCATCGTACGCATTGCTGTTGCGCTGGTTCGAGACCCTGCAGGGGCAGGGCGTGAGCATCGCCGAGGTCAGTCTGGAGCGCGCCGGTGAAGGCCTGGTGAATGCACGGGTGAGCTTTCGCGCGGGGAGTTGATGGTGCCGCCGGTGCCGGCAGCCGGATCCACCACCGGGCGGGGCCGTGCGATCAGGCACAGACCCGGCGGCACCGGCTATCAGTGTGGCGAGTTGAACTGCATCGCCAGAGCGCGCAATGCGGCTTCGGCGGCGAGCACCTTGGCGATCGCGTCGTTGGCCTTCTCGCGGGTGATGCCCAGGCGATCGAACAGCTGCTGCGGCACTTCGGCGTCCGGCCCGCTGCCGATGCCGCGGTTGCGTAGCATGCGCACCGCCAGGCAGACCAGGTTCGGGTAGGCCGCGTCATCGCCGTCATAGCCCGGATCGCTCTGGAAGCGCAGGGCGGCCGCCAGTTCCTCGGGCATGCCCCACAAGCGCATCAGCCAGGCGCCGATCTGTTCGCGGGTGATACCCAGCAGATGCTGCTCGACGTGGCTGTGCGACAGATGCGGATTGGCTTCCAGATGCCGGCAGATCAGCGAGAAATGCGGCGGGAATACGTGTGCCAGTACCAGATAGCCGAAGTTGTGCAGCAGCCCGGCGAGGTAGCTCAGGCCCGGCTCCGGCCGCTGCTCGCGAGGGATGGCGCGGGTCAGCCCCTCGATCACCGCAGCGGTGTAGATCGCCTGCTGCCAGTAGGGCGTGGCGTCCTGCGGCTTGTCGTCCGGTAGGCTGATGGTCTTGCCCAGGGCGAGACCAAGAGCCAGGTTGATCACCAGATCGAAACCGAGCACGCGGACGATGGCGTCTTCCACCGAGCGGATACGCCCGGGCGCGGCGTAGTAGGGCGAGGCCGCCCAGCTGATCACCTGCGCGGCCAGTGCCGGGTCGGTTTCCACCACGCCGGTGATATCGTCCACGGTGGCCTCGGGATTGACCCTTAGCTTGATGATCTTCTGCGCCGTATGCGGCAGCGGCGGAATTTCGATGGTCTCTTCCAGGCGCTTCTGAATGCGCCGCGCGGTGAAGCTCTGCACCGCCTGGCTGATCTCCGCGCGGTCGTCGTGCGGACGGTCCAGGTTCGGTCGAATGCTGCTCAGCGGCACGGCGAAGCTACCGGCCGTGGCCTTGCTCAGCAGGCGCTTGAAGTCAGTACTGGCAACCTCCACCAGCAATCCGGGCTGGCCGGATTCCACCAGCAGCCGGGGCTGCTGCATCAGGCACTCTTCGTACAGGCAGGGCGAGCTGGTCAGCGGTGGCAGGCCGGGCAGGCGGCTCAGCTCGTGCTTGGCGAGCATGCGCGCCAGTCGCTCCGGTTTGACCGCGGCCAGCTCGCGGCCGGAGAGTTCGGCCAGTCGGGCAAGGTCGAGCAGATGATCCTGCGGGAAGAGCACCAGCATCGCGCCGATGCTGTCGTCCAGCAGCACCGCCTGCACCCGCTGGGCAGCGGGAAAATTGGGGCGGTCGCGCTGGATCTGGTAGTCCACACCGAGGTCTTTCAACAGCTTGGTGATCAGTAGCGGAAGTTCGGAGCAGCTTTCGGTGTCGACAGCAGTATTCATAAGCGGACCCGTTGTAGTGACCTGTCGGAGTATAGCGAAGCCGTCAGGCGTGGGCGCTGCGGCGACGGATGGTTGTCATACCTGGCCGTATTCCTGGCCGTGACGCAGCCAGCGCTCGAGCAGCGGGCTGACATGCTGCGGCCAGCGCGCCAGCAGTTCCTGCGCGGCATCGCGCACCGCCGGCAGCAGCTCGGCATCGCGCATCAGGTCGGCGACCTTGAACTGCAAGAGGCCGGTCTGACGGGTGCCCAGCATCTCGCCGGGACCGCGCAGCTCCAGGTCCTTTTCGGCGATCAGGAAGCCGTCGCAGGTCTCG
>Ga0315336_1001066_pt1 | contig 59544 bp, 57 predicted proteins | sample ASW5metaG_FD_204512 | JGI IMG/M metagenome (GOLD analysis project Ga0315336, IMG submission 204512) | Ammonia-oxidizing marine archaeal communities from Monterey Bay, California, United States - ASW #5 | ecosystem: Environmental > Aquatic > Marine > Intertidal zone | place: USA: California...
CGTTGTCGGTGGGTGCGGCCTTCCAATAATAGTTGGGCCGTCCGCCCGACTGATGGATGCGACGGAACTCGAACTCCAGCGGCAGACCGATCTTCACGTCTTCGGCCGCACAGTTCACGACCTGCATATGAAGCCGCGCACCGTCGATATCTACGATCGCGACGACGGTGGGTGGATCCGGCGTCGGGAAGAAGTTGTCGAGGGTGTAGGTCACGAGTTTGCCCGTCCGGTCGGAGAGGCGATAGGGCTCAAAGTCATCCTTACTGAAGCAGGTCTCGCACAGGCGTTGCATCGGGAACTGGACGGCGCTGCAGGCGTTGCATTTCTGTCCGAGGAAGCTGATGTCGTTGTCGCGATATCGGTAGTGGATCGTGGCCGAGAGGCCCGGACCTTCCGGGGGCGACCATTCCGTTGTCGTCAGGCCCCGTGCCTTTAGATAGTGGTCGTAGCTTTTGACCGGGCGACGACGCGAGAGATGCCATGAGACGCCGCGTCGCGGCGAGAACTCACGCGCCTCATTCCCTACGGTAAACGACAGGGCCTCGGCGCCGTCTCCGTAGTTGGCGACGAGAATGCGTTCGCCGGGTTTCACGTTCTCGAGCGCCGCAGCAAGCAATAGCGGTGCGAAAGCGGCTCCGGCGTTGCCGAGTTTCCCAAACAGCGCATCGCACAGTGCGTCCTTCGCGACGCCGAGCGTTCGCGCTACCGTCGCGTGGTTGCGCGCGTCGGGTCCGTACAGGACAACCTTCGCGTAGTCGGATATCTGTGTTTCGGTTTTCGCGAGCAGGCCTTGCACGGCCTCTACGACGCGAGGGACGTAGCCTTCTTGCACGACGAAGCGATCTTCCCAGCTGTGTACGAAGGTGTCTGCGTCACCGCGCCAAACGTCGACGATCTCCTCGGCTATAGCGTGGCTGGCCTCGAACGTCGCGATCGCGTTCGCGTCGGTCACCAGGAACGCGGCCGCACCGTCTCCGCCCATTCGTTCGAGTCCTGAGCCAGGCGCTCCCATGCGGCAGTCACTAGCGACTACGAGAATGCAGCGCGCGGATCCTGCCGATACGGAGTCGGTGGCGGCGCGTAGCGCCGTGGTACCGGCACGCAGTGAACCAGCGAAGTCGGCGCAATCCAGATCGCGGCGCAAATCGAGCGCACGCGCGACGAGGGCGGCGGCTTGCTTTTCGCGGAAAGCATAGCTCGTCGAGGCGAAATAGACGGCGTCGACACGGCGGCGATCAATATCGCGCAGACAGTTTATCGCCGCACTCACCGCCATGGTCACGCTGTCTTCGTCGTTCCACGCGACTGCCTTTTCGGGCCCGCCTTCGCGCGCCGTACGACCGCCAATGGCACCGAGCGGCAGTCGATGCCGCGGGATGTAGGCACCGTAGGATGCTATTGCGGTCATGGGCTTGTCTCCTCGAACCATTGTTTTCGTCGAGCCGAGTTAGCCGGGCAGGCCGGCGTGCTCAGCGCCCCAGCTGCAGCCCGCGAATGCTCGTTCCGAATATGTTCACGTTGACGGCTTCGCCGATTTTCTCGGCGTCCCAGCGTTGCGGCTTCTTGCCGGCTTTGACGGCTGTGCCCAAGTTCCAGGGTTCGTAGCGTGCGATTTCGTCGCCCACGGCGCGGAATACCTGGCCCGTTACGTGTAGCGACTCGTCGCTGGCCAGCCATGCGACCACCGGCGCGGAATTGCCGGGGTTCAAGTTGCTGAACTCCTCGGCGACTTCGTTCGCCTCGACGGTATCCATGCCTTCGAATGTCTCGGTGACCAATCGCGTCGCGCCGCCCGGCGCAATCGCATTGGCGCGTACGCCGTAGCGTTTGCCCTCGAGCGCCGTCACCATGGTGAGCGAGGCGATTCCGCCTTTGGCTGCGCCGTAGTTCGCCTGGCCCTTGTTGCCCTGAAGCCCGGCCGATGAGACGGTGTTGATGATCGACGCACGCCTGATTCGGCCCGCCTTCGATTCGGCTTGCCAGTACGCGCACGCATGGTGGGTCAGGTTGAAGGTGCCTTTAAGATGAACGGCGATGACGAGATCGAAGTCGTGTTCGGTCATCTTTACGATCGACACGTCGCGTAGGATCCCTGCGTTGTTCACAACGATGTCGAGGCCGCCGTACGTGTCGAGAGCCTGCGCGACGCAGGCCTCCATGTCGCTCCATGACGAGACGTCGCCGGTATTGAGAACCGCTTCTCCGCCGGCCTCTTTGATGAGCCCGATCGTCTCTTCGGCGGGGCTGGCGTCGCTGCCGTCGCCTTTCGACGAGGTACCCAGGTCACTCACGACCACCTTGGCGCCGTGCGACGCGAGTTCGAGTGCTTCGCCGCGACCGATCCCACGCCCGGCACCCGTTACGATTGCGATCTTTCCGTCCAACAGTCCCATGCTTCGTGTCTCCCTGATTCCCTTTGGAGGGGGTGCTCTTCGGCGGTTGCGCAAGGCTCTATTGATCCATTGTGCATGGTGGGCCAATATGATGCTATCGTTATTTGACGAATCGTCAAATTTGACCCAGGTGGCTACTGGAGGCCCCATGCGGGTGCCTGCGGCCCGACGGACCAGGGGAGAACGGAGATACCCATGACCTTCGAGACTTTACTGTACGAAGTTGAAGATCGCGTCGCGACGATCACGCTCAATCGCCCTGAACGCCGAAACGCGTTCAATACTACGATGGCGGAAGAACTCGGACGCGCCTGGCAGGAGGTCAAACACGACCCCGACGTCACCTGTGTGATTCTTACAGGGGCCGGCGAAAAGGCGCTGTGTACGGGCGTCGACGTAACGTCCATCATCGAAACCGGCGGCTTTGATCGTAAGGCGTCCGGACCGCCGCCGAAAGATCCACCGTTTCTCAAGATGACCGCGATACAGAATGAATGCTGGAAGCCGGTGATCACCGCGGTCAATGGAATGGTGTGCGGCGGCGGGCTTCACTTCATTGCGGACAGCGACATCATCGTGTGTGCCGAGAACGCCACCTTCTTCGACACGCACGTGCGTATCGGCGTGCTCTCGGCGCTGGAGCCGGTGGGGCTCGCAAGGCGCATCCCGCTGGAGGCTGTCATGCGCCTCGCGCTGCTCGGCGGTTCCGAGCGTATGACCGCTGAGCAAGCCCTGAACGTTGGACTGGTTGGTGAGGTCGTGCCGCAGTCGGATCTCATGCCGCGTGCAAGAGAGCTCGCGCGAATGATGGCGGCGCACTCGCCCACCGCACTAGCGCGCTCGAAACAGGCGATCTGGCAAAGTCTCGACATGGGGCTCGACGAGGCCCTAAAGAACGCCTGGAAGATGATTCGCGCGCACACCGAGCACCCCGACCATTCGGAGGGCCCAGCCGCGATGATGGAGAAGCGTGAGCCGAAGTGGCTTCCGTACATCGGGACCTGAGCGGCCGCGAGGGGAACGTGATGTTCGACACAATCAGCTACGAAGTTTCGGAAGGCATTGCGACCATCGCATTTGCTCGGCCGGATAAGCTCAATGCCTATACGCCCATGATGGGTGAAGAAACCGTCGCGGCATTCGAACGCGCGCGCGAAGACGATGCGGTGCGCGTTGTGATTCTTACGGGCGAAGGCACCGGCTTCTGCGCCGGCGTCGACCTCGACGTCTTGAAGGCCCACATGGCCGGTGAGCAAGCGGTTGCGGGACCGAAGCTCGGGCAAGAAGCCTTTGTGAACACGTGGCCGCTGGATCTTGTCGATTACCCGAAGCCTGTCATTGCGGCGATCAACGGTGCGGCCTACGGCGTCGGGGTGACGATGACGCTTGGCTGTGACGTCCGAATCGCAGCGCGCAGCGCGGTGTTGGGACTCAACTTTACGCGCATCGGGATGCTTCCTGGTTTGGGCAGCACCCATCACCTGCCGCGCCTGGTCGGTATCGGCAAGGCCAGCGAACTCATACTCTCCGCGGCCAAGCTTTCGGCCGAGGAGGCAGCTGGGATCGGGCTCGTCCAACGCGTCGTCGATGACGACCAACTCATGGACGAGGCACGCTCGTTGGCTCTGGCCATGGCCAAGGGGCGTCCGGAAGTGTTGGCAGCCGCCAAGAAGGCACTGCGCTACGGCGCCGAGTCGACGCTTGCTGAAGCGCTCAGCGAAGAGAAGCGCCTTAGCGGCGAGCTCAACCCAGCGCCTAAGAAACCGGGCAAGCCGTGAAGCTCTCGATCTCGCCGGTTATGGCGTCCTGTAGTACGAACCGATCGGGATGAACATTTCATCCGCGGTCGTGACTCCGCCAAGGAGAGGACATGCATCGCACACCGAGCCCGGGCAGTTTGCGTCGTTGCCCGCGCACAGTTGCCCCTGGTTCACGCCGCCGAGGCACTTCACCGCGCTGTTGTTGCAGGGTCCGCCGGTACCAAAGCCCCCACAAGGCCCGATCGGCGGGCACGGTGACTGCGACTGACGTTTGACCTCGCTCGGATCGGTCGCGCCGTTGTCGTACAGCGAGCAGTACTTGATCGTGCGATCGGCCACATCGCCCGTGAACGGGTACAACGCAGGCGGGTCGTACTGAATATAGACCGGATCGCTGTACTGGAAGCTCTCATAGAAAATATCGCCCGGATCACCCGGCGTACAACCTACGTAACTCGGGCACGGCGTCTGCGGCGACTGGTAGTAACGCCAGCGCTTACCGTAACGATGCGTGTGCGACGAGATCTCGAAGAGGTTGATCGTGTCCGTCCCACTGAACGTGTGGGTGTCGCAGTATTCTGTCGAGTCGAACGGCGCGACGTTTTGCAGGAAGATATTCTTGGTATCGAACAGCGCGCGGACGGGATACGTCAGGTCGGAGGTGTACTCCATGTTGAGCCAGGCCTCTAGAGCCATCGGGTATTCCGTCAGGTTGAAAGCATGCGAGTTCCACACAACGAGACCTTTTATGGGCAGCGTGGCGTACACACCGACCGGATAGCTGGTCTGCGACGTCGATTCCTGCGAACCGCCGAAGGTCGGGGCAGTATTGCCGAACTGGCTGTAATCCGGCGGACCGTATCCGCCTGCCGACAGACAGGCTATGCCCTCGACATCGTCGCCGCCGCAGATGCCGCCACCGCCGCAGTCGGCATTCAGGTTGAGCGGATCGCAAGGATCGCCAGCGTCGTCACCGAGGTAACAGCGCCAGCTGCCCCAGCCAGAATGGGTCTGATCGTAGTCACCCACGTATATATGGATGATCGAGTGGTGGGACTGGGGATCTTGCGCCAAGAACTGATCGTTGTACGCGAAGCACTCATCCTCGGGTTGGTTGACCTCGCCGGAGTCGCCTGTGCACGGTATTTTGAACGCCGGCGGGATGACCGCGCTGAGGTCGTAGTAACTGACTACGCAAAGCTCGCGCTCATCTTCGGCAGGTAACGGCCAACCGGGTTGCGTCAGCTGGAAGCCGACGCTGGGAGCGGGCGCATCGGGTTTCGGGATCTTGTTCGGAGACGCACTCGGCAAGCAGGTTCCCAATAGCTCGGGCGTACCGGCCACGACCACGTCTTCAGGCGCGCCGCCACGGATCCACAGCCGAATCGCTTCGAGGTGATCGGTGGTGAGCGCGGGGTTCGCACCCGAAGGCATCGCTGTTCCAGTTGAGGGAATCGTCGGCGCACCGAGAGTGAGGTGCGCAAGCTTGCTGTAGAGAAGGCTTGGATCCTGGTCGCCGGGGAATACGCGCAGCGGATTTCCTGACCAGTTCGGACTCGGTACGCTGACTAGTTGGCTATACGAGGTGCCGTCGCGCAGATCCAAGCCGCCCGACAGCGCGGTGCCGTGGCAGATATCGGCACTGCAACCATACACACCATCGAAGATCAGCGCCTGGATGGCCTCGAAGGTCGAATCGTAGTCGACCTCTAGGGGGTCACAGCCCTCGCAAGAATTGTTGCAGGTATCTTCGTCGTCAGCGTTGCCGTCGTCGCACTCTTCACCAAGCTCGAGCTGGCCGTTGCCGCACACTGAGGGGCATTCCCCACCCATGATCACCGCCGAAACCTTGCCTTGTACTTTGCCGCTCGCGGCGGTGCCTTCGTTGCGCGTTAGTTCGCTAGGGGTCGATCCGTACTGTGCGCAATAGATACTCTCGCCGATGTTGAGGGTGATCTCGATCGTGCTCTGAGGTTGGCTCAGGACGTAGGCCCAGTACTGCCCCTTCGCTTTGATCTGCAAGCGACCGCCCTTGGCGTGGGTCATGATCTTGATGCCTTTGATGCCGCCGCCGAGGTAGTAGCCGGCGTCGGCATTGTACTTCCAGCCCTTGGTCCCGATTGCGCTCCAACTGAGCGGAGAGAGCTGGATGACGCCGCTGTTACCGTCGTCTACGCCGGTGCCGCGCACGGTGATGGAACTCGTGACCGTCGAGGGATCGACCGAGAGATCGTTGATCTCGATTTGGCCTTTGGTCTTGTATTGGAATTTGTTCTTCTTGGCGTTGACCGCATCCCACTGCAGCTTGAGCTTCTCGCTACTGATCGGGTGGTCGTCGCCGGTATGCGCTGCAGCAGTCTGCACTCCGGAAGCTACAAGTCCGAGGACCGCAGCCGCAATGATCGTGCTCTTTATGATGTGTCGAAGTAGCATTCTAGTCCCTCGTCTTTCCAAAGTGTTCGTTCTTATCAAACGCAAAACTATCTTAATAGAATGGGGGTGGAAACCTCGTAATGCAAGGCATTATCGTCCCATCGAGACGGCGCCGATGCCAAAACGCACCCGGTAACTACGATTGCGCACTGTCTGCGAAACGGTTGTTCCCAAACACGCCCTGAGAAGGATCGGTGCACTTACATCGGAACCTCTCGATGGACCCCTGCCTGTGTGGGGGGGGCGATCGACTAGGGGCAACTGGGGTAGGTCGAGCCCGGACTGCCGAGGCAACGGAACACGGTCGAACTCTCGAGTTTGATGCGCGCCGGTCCGGGCCGGCCGATCACAGCGTTCGCTCCGGGGCTGGCGACTGGGCCCAGGCAGTAGGCCGCCACCGGTTACTACCTCGAGTAACTATTGCGTGGTCGCGCGCGACTCGACGTATCCTGCCCTCGCCGCTAGCATCGAATCTCGGAGGCGACGATGGCAAGGAAAGCTCAGAAGAAGACCAAAAAGGCTCCGGCCAAGCGCCCTGCGCGCAAGGCCAAGCCCGCCGCCAAGAAGCCGGCGGCCCGAGCGAAATCGAAAACGAAATCGCGCGTGAAGAAGAGCGAAGCGGAATCCCAGGTCGAACAGCACTGGCAACAGTACTGGGATTGCCGCAAACGGCTCGAAGAGGCCGTGTCGTTGGTACGTGACGCACGCGAAGCGCTACAGAAATCACAAGAAGCGGAACGTTCACGCCGCATCGAGTTCGACAAGGTCAAAGGCTCGCTTACGACCCTACTCGACGTTGAACCCGCCACTTCGCAGCCGCATGCCGTGCAACAGCTGCAGGCTGACGCTCAGGAACTCGCGCGGTCGTCGTCCGATCCGAAGCGAACGGCTTAGAAGCTCTGGCCGACGAGCTCTTCCGAAACTTTCCACAGTTGCTCGGCAAGTTTCGGGTCTACCGCGTAGTCAAGGTAGCCGGTGGTTATCCCGTCGGTACCCGCCGGTGCCGACTCGGCGCAATCCTCTAGATACAGACCGCCTCGTCCATCGAGTTCGGGGGCGGTAGCGGCCCAAACGGAAGTCGCCGCTCCCGCCGGAACTTCTTTGAAACCGCCGGCCATCGAATCGATGATGTCGCTCATCTCGATGATGTCTTCTTCGTCCATGTGGCGCCCGAGATCGGTAATGATCGCTCCAGGGTGCACCGCGAAACCGCGTATGCCGCGCGAAGCGAACTTGTTATCCAAGCCGATGGCGAAGAGCGCGTTGGCGGTCTTTGCTTGTCCGTAGGCTTCCCACTTCTCGTACTCCTTCTTGTCGAAGTGTAGGTCGCCAAAATTTACCGGGCCGCGTGTGTGGCCGGCGGAACTCAAGCAGACTACACGAGAGGGCGCGCCGGCTTCGAGCAAGGGCATGAGCAGGTTGGTCAGCAGGAAGTGCCCGACGTGGTTGGTGGCGAACTGCATCTCCCAACCTTGCGGTGATCGCGTGAGTGGGCAGGCCATCAAGCCTGCATTGTTCACCAGAATGTTGAGTCGGTTGTACGTTTCGCCGATGTCGTCGGCGCAAGCGCGTATGCTTGAATGGTCGACGAGCTCGAGTGCGGCGACGTGAACGGCATCGTTGTCGGTCGATTCCTTGATCGAATCGGCGATTCGCTGCCCTTTGGCGGTGTCTCGGCAGGCAATCGTCACGGCGCATCCGGCTGAAGCCAGAGCACGCGCCGTTTCTGCACCGAGACCGCCCGAGGCTCCCGTGACCACTGCTGTCTTTCCGCTGAGGTCCAACCCTGAGACGACCTCTGCGGCCGTCGACGAGAATCCAAAATTACGTGCCGTCATGTCCTGCTACCTAGCCCCGACGCCCGGTTCTTGCCAGGGCCCCTCGCGGACGTTAGACGAAGCCCATGTCATTAGAAGGAAGAGTTGCTCTCGTTTCAGGTGGTGGACGCGGCGTGGGCGCCGCCATAGCGGTCGCATTGGCCGAGGACGGGGCCGATGTCGCCGTCAACTACCGCAAAGATGCCGACTCCGCGGCCGAAGTGGTCGCCAAGATCGAGGCTTTGGGGCCTAGGGCAAAGGCCTACAGGGCCTCGGTGGATCGCTTCGAAGAAGACCAAGCGATGGTCGAGGCCGTCATCGCAGACTTCGGGCACATCGACATTCTTGTCAACAACGCCGGTATCGCCAGCCGTGGCCAGACCGTCGAGAAGACCGATCCCGATGAGCTCGACCGGGTGCTGCGCATTCACGCCTACGGGTCTCACTATCTTTCGAAACTCGTCATTCCGCACATGAAGAAACGAGAACGCGGCGACATCGTGATGATCTCGAGCATCGCGACCGAGCTGCAGAACGCGGGCGGTGCGCCGTACAACATGGCGAAATGTGCGATCGACGCGCTTGCGCTGACGTTGGCGAAAGAAGTACGGCATCACGGTATTCACGTGAACATCGTCGCGCCCGGCTTGGTGGAAACCGAGATGGGGCGTCGGCTGGTTAAAGGAGCGAGCGGGATCGACGACATCAGCGTACTGCACGAACACTCACCGTTCGGCCGGGTGTGTCAGCCGGAAGATGTCGCCAACGTCGTACGCTTCTTTGTTTCCGAGCGCGCGGGCTACCTTACCGGCGAGCGCATCAATGTGCACGGCGGCGGATCGGCGAAGGCCGGCTGGTAGATTGCCGCTCGGCTAGCGATTGACCTGCACTCGCTTGACCGAAGCGGGAATGACGGTGATCTCGTCGTCGGCTAGGGCCGGCATGAATTTCTTTCGCGCAAGCGCCGCTTCGATATAGGGCGCGAGTTCCCGCTCTTTGTCGGTGCGCCGCTTCTCTTCGGCCACCTTGAAACGAGGAAGTACGGCTTCGCCGAACAGTTCGAGGGATTCGCAGATGTGCTCGTGCCGGTTCTTGCCGCACTGCTGCATCAAAATGATCTGATCGACCCCCGAATCGGCGTACGATTCGAGGTGTCGGATCATGTCGTCGGGTGTGCCGATTCCTGACTGATAGTCATCTCCAAAGGCGTCGGCGGCGTGGCCGAGCGCGGGCGCGCGTCCGGCTCGCGATGCTTGGAACTCGCCCCAAATATCGGTCCGACCGGGCACCGTATCTTTCGTAACCTGCGCGCTGAGCGCGTAGCCGAAGAATTCAAACCCTTCTTCGCCGCGACGAATTGCCTCGGCGCGATCGCGGTGCAGGGAGAATCCGCTGACCATAGCGAGATTCGCGTTCACACGATGTCCGAGCGGTACGCACTCGTCGCTCTTGATGATGTCGTAGTAGGTCTGGGCCCACGAGTTGGCGTCGTCGCGATCGACGAACGCGAAGCACAACGCGCCGAGTCCGTTGCGCGCCGCGACCTTGATCGTGTCGCGGTTGGTGCACGCGAGCCACATCGGCGGATGCGGTTTCTGTCGTGGTTTCGGAATGACGTTGCGGCACGGCATCGAGAAGTATTTCCCTTCGAAGCCGGGGTAGGGCGACATCGCCATCATGTTGGCGATCTGTTCGGCGGTACTGAGACTGATCTCGCGCTTCTCTTTCGCGGGGATGTCGAAGCCGCCGAGTTCCATACGCGTCGCGCCTTCGCCGATCCCGAAATCGACGCGTCCGCGCGAGATCAGATCTAGAGCCGAGATACACTCGGCCGTACGTGCGGGATGATTGTACTGCGGAATGACTTGGCGAATCCCGTGGGCCAATCGAATGCGCTCGGTGCACGCCGCCGCCGCGGCGAGGAAGACCTCGGGTGCCGCCGAGTGCGAATACTCGTCGAGAAAGTGGTGCTCGACGGCCCATGCGTAGTCGATGCCGATACGGTCTGCGAGGACTACTTGTTCCAGCGCTTCGTGGAAGAGCTGCTCTTCGCTGTCCTCGGCCCAGGGTTTGGGCAGTTGGAACTCGTAGAAAACGCCGAATTGCATGGATTATGCGGGCTCCTTGGGTGCGCAGGCCGCCGGGGACACTTGCACGAACATGCAATAACTTGTTCTCTGTGACAATCGATTTCGATCCGACGCCCGTGTGCCCACGCTTCACACGAGTCGGCACTACCCGGATACAACGAGGTCTGCACCGAGTATTCTACCCGCCTGCGGGCCCTTAAAAGGAAGAACGATGAACTTCGATTTCTCAGACGACCAAAAGCTGCTCAAGGACACGGCGTCCAGTTTCTTGAAAGAGCACTCGCCGCTTGCCCTGTGCCGCGCCGTACTCGAATCCGACGACTCCTACTCTTCAGAGCTATGGAAGAAGGCCGCCGGACTGGGCTGGCAGGCTACTGCCATTCCAGAAGAATACGGCGGCTACGGATTCGGCCAACTCGAACTGGCCATGATCTCGGAAGAGGTCGGCTACGCACTGGCGCCGATACCGTTCGCGTCGAGTGTATGTTTCGCGAGCGATGCGCTCGTGATTGCCGGCTCCGAAGAGCAGAAGAAGCGATGGTTGCCCAAGCTTGCCAGTGGCGAAGCGATCGGTACTTTTGCGCTCGCCGAGGGACCGGGCGACAACGGTTCCGGTACAAGCGCCACGAAACTCGACGCTGATTCTCTCACCGGTACCAAGGTGCCGGTTCTGGACGGCGACTATGCCGACATTGCGGTGGTGCTTGCCGAGTCGAGCAACGGTCCCACGCTGGCACTGGTGGAACTAGCGGCCGCAGGCGTCGAGCGTACCAAGCTCGAATGTATCGATCCCAGTCGTTCGGTTGCGCGGCTGGATTTCACCAACTCACCTGCCGAACCGCTCGGCGCGCCGGGCGAGGGTGGTAAGCTTGCAGAAGCACTTCTCGATCGTGCCGCCGTCCTGATGGCTTTCGAGCAAATCGGTTCCGCGACACGCGCGCTCGAGATCACCAAAAAGTATACGCTCGAGCGTTACGCGTTCGGTCGCCCGATCGGTTCCTTCCAGGCGCTTAAGCATCGCATGGCCGATCGCTACTGCGACATCGAGATCGGCCGGTCCAACAGCTACTACGGCGCCTGGGCTCTAGAGAACGACGATCCGGAACTTGCAGTGTCGGCTTGTCTAGCCCGCGTTGCAGCCAGTGAAGCGCTCGATCAAATGGGCATCGACATGATTCAGCTACACGGCGGCGTTGGCTTCACCTGGGAGTTCGACTGCCACCTGTTCTATCGCCGTAGCAAGCTGCTCTCGAGTGCGCTTGGAAGTACTGCGAGCTGGAAACGAAAACTGATTCGCCGCGTGAGCGCGCAGGAGGCGGCATAACATGGATTTTAACGATACCCCCGAAGAAGAAGCGTTCCGAAAAGAGTGCCGTACTTGGCTCGAGGCCAACGTCGAACCGAAGGGAGAGCGCGTGATGCTGGGTGACGGTATGGGCGCGCACCTCGATGACAGCGCGATAGAAGCGTCGAAGGCTTGGCAGAAGAAGAAGGCTGATGGCGGATGGGCCTGCCTGCGCTGGCCGAAGGAATACGGCGGACGCGGCGCGACTTCGATCGAGAACATCATCTGGAACCAAGAGCAGGCCAAATTCGACACGCCGCCCGATGTGTTCGGCATCACCCACGGCATGTGCGGCCCGACCGTGATGACCCATGGTACCGACGCGCAGAAAGAACAGTGGATTCCGGGAATGCTCACCGGCGAGAACGTGTGGTGCCAGCTCTTCAGTGAGCCCGCAGCGGGTTCGGATCTTGCCGGACTGCGTTCGACCGCCGTACGCGATGGAGACGACTGGGTGATCAATGGTCAGAAAATCTGGACCACGGGTGCGCAGTGGGCCGACTGGGGGATACTGGTCGTGCGAAGCGATCCGAGCGCGCGCAAGCACAAAGGCCTCACCTACTTCGTCGTCGATATGCATTCGGCCGGGATCGAGATTCGCCCAATTCACCAGATCAACGGCGGTCGCGAATTCAACGAGGTGTTCTTCACCGACGTGCGTATTCCGGATGCTAACCGTCTCGACGAAATCGGCAACGGCTGGATGGTCTCGCTCACTACGTTGATGAACGAACGTTCATCGATCGGCGCCGGCGGCGGCGCATCGGCGATCACCGAGCTCATCAATATGGCCAAGCGCATTGAGATCGACGGCAAGCCCGCCATCGAGCAGTCGGCGGTGCAGGAGCGCTTGGCTGACTTTCTCGTGAAGGCGCGCGGGCTGCGATACACGGGGCTGCGAACGCTCACGGCGCTCTCGCAAGGCAAGACGCCCGGGCCCGAAGCCAGCCTCGGTAAGCTCGTCGGCGCGGTGCTCGGCCAGGATATGGCTGCGTTCGGCATCGAGTTGCAAGGCATGAGCGGCGCCGTAAACGATTCCGGCATCGGTATCGATGGCGGTACCTGGCAGGCTCGTTATCTCGGATTCCCCGGATTGCGTATCGCCGGTGGTACCGACGAAGTGTTGCGCAACATCATCTCGGAGCGTGTTCTTGGAATGCCGCCCGAGATTCGCGTCGATAAGACCGTTGCGTTCAAAGATATTCCGAGCGGGACGTAGAACATATGCAAGACGTGTTTCGTAGGGGAGGGAACTCGTGACGACGACCGCAGCGGCAACGCCCAAACAGCCCGACAACGTCTTTGAGGGCGAGTGGACGAAGAATCCGAAGATCGTTGATTTGAATGATCTAGACACCTTCGTCCCGGGGTATCCTTACGAAGCGTTGCGCGAAGTTCAGGAAAGGTATCCGCTTTACTGGAACGAAGAGAAGTCCGAGTGGGGGCCGGGCTTCTGGAACGTCACCAAGTATAACGACATTGTCGAGATCTCTCGTGACCCCGCAACGTACTCGTCGGACGCAGGGATCAATATATCGTTCGGTCCCGATGTCGATCCGGTCGTCCTCAACGCGGTGATCGGAAACATGATCACGATGGATCCGCCGATGCATCGGTCGTATCGGTCGATCGGTCAACCGTTTTTTGCCAACAAGTCGATAAAAGGTGTCAGCGAAAGCGTTCGAGCGCACGCGCAAGAGATCGTTTCGAAGACCCTGGTCAAAGCGAACGACGGAGAGTCGATCGACTTCATGCGCGACATCGCGGCGCCGATGCCTATTTCTGTGCTCTGTGATCTGCTTGGCGTGCCGCAAGCGGACTGGAAGAAGATCTTCGACTGGTCGAACGAGCTCATCGGATTGTTCGATCCCGACCTCTGCAAGGATCCCGAAGCGGCCATTGCCGTATTCATGGATCTGTTTGGGTACGGCCAGGCTATGATCGAAGACCGTCGCAAGAACCCGCGCGAAGATCTGATGACGGCCATCGCCCAGTCCAAGACCGAAGACGGTGAAGAGATCCCCGAGCATCTACTGAACGGATTTTTCTTGTTGATGGTGATCGCCGGCAACGAAACCACTCGCAACAGCCTCTCGGGTGGAATGAAAGTCTTGATCGAGAATCCGGATGAGCGCTCCAGGCTCGTTGCGAACCCGAGTCTGCTTCCTACGGCCGTCGAAGAGATTCTGCGCTGGGTGGCGCCGGTCAATCATATGCGGCGTACGCTTCTAAAGGATGGCGAGCTGCGCGGCCAGAAACTCGTCGAGGGCGACAAGGTCGTCATGTGGTACGGCATGGCCAACCGCGACCCCGATGTCTATGCGGATCCGTGGAAGTTCGATGTCGGTCGCGTCGACAACCCACACCTCGCGTTCGGGATTGGGGAGCATTTTTGCCTCGGTTCACGTCTGGCCCGGCTACAGCTCATGACCGTGTTCGACGAGATCATGAAGCAATTGCCTGGTATGAAGTTCGAGCTTGACGGTGACGTGACCTGGGTGCGTACGAATTTCATCAACGGTGTTAAGTCTATGCCGGTCGCAATCGGTTAAACGAATGGCGTCGCTCATACGGAGGTCGGTATGAAAATTCTTCGTTGGTTGCTGGGCTCAGTAGCAGCGCTGGTCCTTGGCGTTCTCTTCCTCGACACATTCGGCGGCTACTTGATGGACGGTCCGCTTGGACCGATTCCGGGTGGCGCATTCGAAAGCGGGCTGGCGACCGATGCACAGCCCGATTGGTCTACGGTGGAGAAGGTCATCGAGCTGGAGATCCGTCCGAGCAAACCGTGGTCGCTCAGTGTGTGGGCGGCCGTTGTCGACGGGGAACTCTATGTTCCCTCGGCGAAAGGCGCGACTCGCCGCTGGCCGGGCGTAGCGCTCGAAGACCCGCGCGTTAGAGTGCGAACGCAGGGGTATATTTATGAGCGCACGATCGTGCGCATGACTGACCCTCAGCTCGGAACAAGAGTGAAGGAAGTGCTGGCGGCGCGTTACGATCTCGATCGCTCTGACTCCTCCAGCAGCGACGGTCTCTGGCTCTTCCACATCGCACCGCGCTCTTAGCGGGCCAACGATTCGGTTAGTTCTCCGGTGTCGGCGCATCCGACGCCGCTTCGGCGAGAGCAGCCTCTGCCATCGCTTGGCTACCCGAAGGCGACGCGCGCAAGCTCGAAATCGGCCAGCCGGTGTGGGTACGTAGCGGTCTCGGCGAACGCATTGCCGAATCGTTCATCGAGCGCGTGGCCCCTACCGTAGCAATGATTCCCGAACGACTGTGGCACGACCCGAACGCTGCGGAGTACGGCCGCGCCGTAGCTGCCATCGATCTCGTGCCCGGCGGAGCCGTTCGCATTCGTTTCTACTAGTGGCGGCCTAGCAGCTTTTCCATCTCGCGGTGCGGACCGACTCCCGCGATCTCGAATACCTCGCTCGTGCATCGCCAGCCGGCGCGTTCGTAGAAGGCGACAGCGCCGGTTCGCGCGTTGCACCAAAGCAGGGCGGCGAGCGTCGCGTATTCCGCCTCGATGAAGGCGAGCAGCTGCGCTCCGATGCCTAGAGACTGATGATCGGCGTGCGTGGCCATTCCGCGCAACTGCCATGCCGGTGCGTCTTCGCGGTCGCTACGCATGCACGAAGCACAAGCGACGTTGGTCGAGCCGATGAACGCGCCGAAATGTTTCGTGTCCGTAGCGTCGTCGCCGTCGAATGCGGCCGATCCTCGGTCGGTTCCCCCGATCAGAACGTCCGCGCGCAGCGCGATGATCTCGTTGAGAGACGCAAGACGAATCTGAACGGCGTCGATCATGCGATGGTTGTAGCGCTGCTGGGTGCAGGAAGAAACGCAGATCGAACAATCACAGTTCGGCCGCGTGCGACGAATGGCTTCACCGTCCTCTTTAGGGTAGTTCAACGACGCGGATTCTTCCGCGAGAGACACGACCCACGATGCCCGAACCAGTGCGCGATGCTCCCACGGTAGCCGAGGTATTTTCCGCCATAGTCGGCGATTCGCACGTCACCATCGGTGACGCGATGAGCGATGATTACTTTATCGATATCGTTATGCCACGCGCCAGCGTGCCTGAGTTCATGCAGAAAGTGAGCGAAGTCGGCCAAGAGACGCAGCCGTTGATCGTCGGCTGCGGCCACGCGGGCGATGGCAACGTGCACATGGGCATTTTCCAACCGGACGACGAGAAACGCGCGAAAGTACGCAAGTCTCTGTTAGGTCACTTGAATAGCGGAGTAACTGTATGTCTGAAATGAACGGCGCGCAGGCGCTGATTCGTACGTTGGTCGACTCGAAGGTCGACGTTTGTTTTTCGAATCCGGGAACGTCCGAGATGCACTTCGTTGCGGCACTCGACCATGTGCCCGAGATGCGCGGTGTACTCGCGCTGTTCGAAGGCGTCGCGACGGGCGCCGCCGATGGCTTCGCGCGCATGGCCGACCGACCGGCGGCTACGCTGTTGCACCTCGGCCCCGGTCTGGGCAACGGGCTTGCCAACCTACACAACGCGCGAAAGGGTTCCGTGCCCGTCGTGAACATCGTCGGTGACCACGCGACTTACCACACACGCTACGACGCGCAGCTTCAGTCCGACATCGTATCGGTGGCGCGCAACGTATCGTCGTGGATTCGTACGTCGCAGAAGCCGGCTGACATGGGTCGCGACGCTGCGGAAGCGGTAGCGGCCGCGATCGGGCCTCCCGGCCAAGTCGCAACGCTGATTTTGCCGGCCGATGCGTGCTGGCTCGAAGGTGGCGTAGTTGCCGCGCCGGTTACGCCCCAAGCGGCTCCCGAGATCAACGGTGATGCGATCGACTCGATGGCCAAGATACTGCGCTCCGGCGAACCGGCTGCGATATTGCTCGGCGGAACCAATTTACGCCGACCGGCGCTCATGGCGGCGGCACGTGTCTGCGAGAGCTCCGGGGCCCAGATGCTCGCCGAGACTTTTCCTACGCGTCTCGAGCGCGGCCCCGGCCTACCGCAACCCACCCGCATTGCCTATCTCGCCGAGTTTGCCATGGCGCAACTCGAAGGCCTCAAGCATCTGATCTTGGTGGGCGCGAAGTCGCCGGTCAGCTTCTTCGCGTATCCCGAGAAGCCGAGCGATCTCGTTCCCGAAGGATGCACCGTGCATACACTGGCGACCACGGCCGATAACGGTGTGTCGGCACTCGAAAACCTCGCGGAAGCGCTCGGAGCGAGCAGTGACCTAAAAGCGCTGCAAGACGCCGCCCGGCCGGGCAAGCCCACCGGTGCATTGACGGCCGACGCCGTTGCCCAAGCCGTCGGCGCGTTGCTTCCCGAAGGTGCGATCGTGTGTGATGAGGCGAACACTTCTGGCCTTTCCATCCCCGCGCACACGGCCGGCAGTGCGCCGCACGATTGGCTCTGTCTTACCGGTGGGGCCATCGGTATCGGCCCCGCACTCGCGACCGGTGCAGCCGTCGCGTGTCCCGATCGCAAGGTCGTGTCGCTCGAGGCCGACGGCAGCGCGCTCTATACGATCCAGGCGCTGTGGACACAGGCGCGCGAAGGGCTCGACGTCAAGACGATCATCTTCAACAACCGTTCGTATTCGATTCTCAACATGGAGCTGGATCGGGTCGGCGCCGGTTCAGGTGGGCCGAAAGCGAAGGAGATGCTCGATCTATCCAATCCGGATATCGATTTCGTTTCCATCGCGACCGGACTCGGCGTGCCGGCGACCCGTGCTGAAAGTGCCGACGATGTCGCGATTCAACTCGAACGCGCGCTGGCAGAGCCGGGACCGGCGCTTATCGAAGCGGTCGTCGACCCGATCTTCTAACGGCCGTCGACCAATGGATCGCATCGTATGACCGACTTCGAAACACTTCGTGGCGACGTGGATCTCGCCGTCTACATCGATATGAAGAGCCCGTACGCGTACATCGCCATCGATCCTACGCGGGCGATGGCGCGCGGTCTCGGAATGACGATCGATTGGCGTCCGTTTACGCTCGACATCCCCAGCTATTTGGGGTCGGCCACGCTCGATGCGAAAGGCGAGGTCGAAAAGTCCGAGCGAACACCGCAACAGTGGAAGGGGGTGAAGTATGCGTACGGCGACGTGCGGCGCTATGCGAATCTGACCGGTAAGACCGTGCGCGGTACGATCAAGATTTGGGATTCGAGTCAGGCCGGAATCGCCATGCTCTGGGCAAAACGCCAAGGCGCCGAGATCTTCGATCGATTTCTCGACGTCGCCTATGAGCGGTTCTGGAAACGCGATCTCGATATCGACTCGTTGCAGGTGATTGCCGCTGCGCTCGTGCAGGCGGGGGCCGAGACCGACGGCTTCGAAGACTTTGCGGCCGCGGACGGCCGCAGCGAGCACGACGCGATCAACAAAGCGGCATTCGACGCCGGTATCTTTGGCGTTCCGACTTATCTGGTGGCTGACGAAATGTGGTTCGGACGAGAACATCTACCGCGAGTCGCGTGGCTGCTTGGCGGTAGGATCGGTGCGGCGCCCGACGTGCTCAACCAGGGTTTCTCCGCGTGAGTATCGGCGCCGATCTCGAAACCGCGAAGCTCAGCGTGTTGCTTGATCTGCGCCATCCGCTTGCCTACCTCGCGCTGGGGCCTGCACTCGCATTGGAACGTGAGCTCGACTTCGAGATCAACTGGCTGCCCATTGTTACCCAACCACTCAATGCGCCGACCGATCCCGGTCCGAACGATGACCGCGGTATTCGCCACCGCCGCAATCGTGCGCAGGCGATCGCGCGCGAAATAGAAACCTATGCTGCAATGCCGGATCTCGTCCTGCGCGACTACTACCGGACCGGCTCCGTCGAAGCGGCGTCGCGCGGATGGTTGTGGATGCGCGAGCGACATCGTGCCCAACTCAGGCAGTTCTTGCTCGAACTCTTCCGCGCTTACTGGTCCGGTGAGCTGGATCCGTCGGTGGACCGAGAGATTGCGACGCATATCGAGGGTGTGAGTGGCGACGGCTCCGACTACCTAGATTGGTCTTTGACCGGCGGCGACGGCGCTGTACGAGCCGTTGCCGATCAGGTTGCGCAGTTCGGGCTGTTCTCGGCACCGGCCTACGTTGTAGACGGCGATGTTTTCTTCGGACGCCAACATCTGTCGATGGTGCGTTGGATCTTGGCCGGGCGCAGCGGACCGATTCCCATTTGATGGGCCTTTCGTCCACAATCACCAACTGATGGGCGCGAGCAAGACGACAGACGAAGCGAATCCACGAGCGATCATTATCGGTGCCGGCTTTGCGGGACTCTGTCTCGCCTACCACTTCGCCAAAGAGGGCCTCGACTACTGCATTCTAGAAAAGAGCTATGAGGTCGGCGGCACCTGGCGCGAGAACACATACCCCGGTGCAGCCTGCGACGTTCCATCTATCTCGTACTGTTTTTCTTTCGCGCAGAAGACCGATTGGACCCACAAGTGGTCACCGCAGGGTGAGATTCTCGACTACATGCGAGAGTTTGCCGACGAGCAGGGTATTCGAGAGCACATCCGATTCGGCTGTGAAGTGGCGACGGCGGATTTTGACGAAGCATCGGGTCTTTGGACGGTACGCACCACCGACGGCGACCAACTGAAGGCGACCTTTTTGGCCAGCGGGGTGGGGCAGCTGCATCGGCCGTCGATTCCCGCGATCGCCGGACGCGAAGAATTTGCAGGCCCGGCGTTTCACTCGGCGCGCTGGGACCACGACGTGGATCTGAGCGGCAAGACCGTGGCCGTCGTCGGTAACGCGGCCAGTGCCATCCAGTTCATTCCCGAAATCGCCAAGACGGCCGCTCGCGTCAAAATCTTCCAGCGCAGTGCCAACTGGATGATGCAACGCAACGATCGCGCCTACACCGAACGCGAGAAGGAATTTCTGGGACGCTCACCGATACTGACCAGGCTGTATCGCTGGCGCGTCTGGGCGGCCTACGAATCCCAGTTTCCGTTGTTTGCGGGCGTGAAGATGAGCCAGGCCATGTACCTGCGCATGGCCAAGGGGCATCTCGAGGAAAAGATCTCCGACCCCGAAACCCGCAAGCTGCTCACGCCCGACTACCCGATCGGCGCCAAGCGTATCTTGATATCGGACGACTACTACGATGCGCTCAACCGCAAGAACGTCGATCTCGTCGCCGCAGGCATCGAGCGCATCACGCCCGGTGGCCTCGTGACCGACAACGGAGACGAACACGAGGCGGACGTTATCATATTTGCGACCGGGTTTTCGACGACCGAATTCTTGGTGCCGATGAAAATTACCGGCTGCAACGGTCTGCCGCTTGAATCTGTATGGAAGGAAGGCGCCGAAGCCTATCTGGGGATCAGTATCGCCGGCTTCCCGAACTTCTTCATGATGTACGGCCCCAACACGAACCTCGGCCACAACTCGATCATCTTCATGTTCGAATGCCAGGTGGCCTACATCATGGACTGTATCCGTAAGACGCGTGCGGCCGGCGCGAGCTGGCTCGATCTGAGCGCGGCCGCGCAGCGAGAGTACAACCGCAAGTTACAGCAGACGTTGGCCGGCAGGATTTGGTCTCAGGTGGGATCGAGTTGGTACAAAAACGCCGCCGGCAAGATCACCAACAATTGGTCGGGCTCGACCATCGAGTACTGGTGGCGCACGCGCCACGCCGATATGAAGAATTACACTTTGATGAAGCGCAACCCGCTCGGAGTAAAAGATGCCTTTTGATTTTGTAGAACTCGATGAAGCCAAAACGCGCGACGGTATGCGCATGGTGGTTGTTCCCGGTTTGCCGAGTCCTTGGGGCGAAGCCGCAAAGGGGATTCTCCATATAAAGAAGATTCCCTGGGTCGCCGTTCGTCTCAATGCGGGCAGCGATGAGATGGCCGAATGGATGGGCGGTGCGCGCAGCGGCCCCGTTGCGGTCTACAACGACGAGCCCCCGCGCAGCGGTTGGGCGGAGATCCTCTTGTTGACCGAACGTGTCGGTTTCGAGCCGGCGCTTCTCCCGGAAGATGCCGCCGACCGGGCGATGGTGATGGGCCTGTCGTACGAGATTTGCGGTGAGATGGGTCTCGGTTGGTGTCGCCGCAACGCCGGCACGCATTCGGGACTGAAAGGTGAGGGTGGTTTTCCGAAAGAGATCGCGGCGTATCTAGCCAACAAGTACGGTTATCGCGAAGAAGAGAGCGATGAGTACCAACGGCGTGTGCTCGCTATTCTCGGCGTGCTCTCAGCGCGACTCGAAGCGCAGAAGGCAGCGGGCAGCAGTTTCTTGGTGGGCTCAACGGTCACGGCGGCCGATATCTATTGCGCTACCTTCATGGCCTTGTTCAAGCCACTGCCCCCGGATCAATGCCCGATGCCCGATGCGATACGCGTTGGCTTTGAAGCGATGGATACGGCCACTGCGGCCGCACTCACCCCAAGCCTGCTCGCCCACCGCGACTTCATCTACGAGGAGTATCTGGAGTTACCCATGACGCTTTAGCGTCAGGTACCGACTGCAGCTTTAGCGTCGAGCATTCAAAGTGTCAGTCGTCGTCACTACCGAGGTGTGGCGACTGAAACTCATCTTGCGTATCGTCTTTGGATCAAGTTTCGGCGCGTATCACGGCGCGCCTGCCGGCACGGGGTTTAGTCGAGTTTCGCTTCGTACCAAATAGGGGACGTCCATGCGCGCTCTTGGATTATCTTCGCGAGATCCGGGTCGTCGCAGGCGCCCGGCCGTGCTCCCGGCGCGAAGGCCAGGCATTGGCGCTGATGCCAACGACAACTCGGGGTCTCCAGCACGCGGAGGTAGTAGGCGGCGCTCGATTCGGCATTGAAGTCGGGGTCGGTCCAGGTCGCGCACAGCGCGTCGTGACCAGCGCCGTGCGGTAGACACGTTTGCGGATCCACCCCGGCTACGGTCTCGGTGTGACCAGCGGCGTGGTAGACGCGTTGCTGGAAGCTGCCGTCGTCGCCCGCCCAGACTTTGATGATCTGCAGGCGTTCGAGCAGACCACCGGGTGAGGCACTCGTTCCTGGATCGCGAAGCGCCGAGACCACGAACGTGGGGGCAGCGTCCGCGTTGTCGGCCGGACCGAGCACGGCGCCCATGGTGACGCCGTCTCGATAGCCGCGCGCCGCGAAGTCGGCGTGCGCGCAGAGATCCGCGGGCAGATTCCACCCGGCGAACATGCGCGGTTGGATGCGCGGGCCGCTGGTAGCGAATGTCTCTCTGCGTTTCATGGCGTCGAACAACGCGTCGCGCGCGTTTTCTTCGGCCCAAACTCCCATCAGGCCGCCTGGGTTGCGCCACGCGCTCGATTTTCCGGCGAAGATGGGCGTGTCGGCCAGACGTACCGAGGTCGTTCCATCTTCGCTGCCGCAGCAACCGGCCCAGTTGCGTTCGTCGACATCACCCGGTGCTGCGTTGTGATTGTCGGTCCCCCCGATGAATCCGATCCTGTACGGATTGACGCCGATGCGGTCGCGCTCGCGCATTCCTTCGATCACGGCGTAGCGAGCGTAGTCGAGCCTGGATTCGCAGCCCGAGCCGGCGATGGCGCCCGCCCCGAACCCTTGTTCGCAATCCTCGAAGCGATCGGTACCTAGCGAGCGTATCTTCTCGAATTCACAAAACTCATCTTCGCCGCCGACGCCGTACATGCCCGAGCGGCACTCCGATTCGCCTTTGATCTGCATCATCTCGACCAGGGGCTCCATGCGTGCGCGCAGCGAGGCTTGGCGCCGTTGCTCTTCCTCACGTTCATCGCGATAGGGAACCGTGAACATACGGCCGTTGCTTACGTTTGGGTTGTGTGGGATCGCGATCGCTTCGCAGCCGGAGCCATTGTTGTTGCACTCGGCCTCGAGTCGTTCCCACAGTCCGAGGACTTCGTTCTGCTCGAGCGCTGATATCGGCAGCTCGGGCACGATGTGGTTTCGAAAGATCACATTGCGATGCACCTTCGCACGTCCCGGTGAGAAGCTCCATTCCCAGCCATGCAGTGCGGTGAAAGAACAGGCTCGGGTGTGGTCGTGGTGGCGCTCGGTGGTTTCTTGTGTGTCGCGCCAAGTGGAAAGCAGGGCCGCACGGCAATCGGATTTGTCATCGCCACAGATGTCGCTTCGCCGATCGAGCACGCCGATCAAGGCGAGCATACGCGTGGCAGGGAATCCGGGTAGCGGGGCTTTCGCGGGGAGTTCGCCGCGATAACGTTTGCACGCATCACTCTTGTATCCGGCGAAACGCTCGTCGGTACAGACCGTCGTCTCGCCGATCCATTCGGCGTGGTCGGTGACGGCCGCGAAATCCAGTGGGCGTTCCAATTGAATGAATCGCCCCCCATCACGCTCGTCGGTGTAAGGCCAGACGGCGGTCTTTTCGCCGCGCGCGAAGCGATACGCAGCGTCGGGCCCCCCGAGCACGTCATAGGAGCGTGCGTCGAACGAGTAACGCGTGTGGACATGCAGGTCGCCGAAGAACGCGCGGCGGTTCGGGTCGTGCTCGGCGCAGCGCGTGGTTTCTATGGTTTGCGACGGCGGTGCGGCGGGTTTGCCGCGAGGCTGCCAGTCTTCGGCGCAGGCGCGCAGCGCGAGCGACGAACAACCGGCGAGAAACAGGACGGCGAGCGGTAACAGGCGTACACTGCCGCCCTCGTCGTGCGTCGGGGGCGAGGCGCTCACGGTCTCGTCCCCGACAGGTGCACAATGTCACGTGCTACTTGAAGCTGCTTACCGATAGGCGCCAACCGTTTGGACGTTCGGTCCATGTTGCCGATAGCGAGCCGACATCGTTGCCGAGGACGACCTGGGTCGTCATGTCCGCCATTGTCGCGGCCGAAAGATCGTCATAGCTCCTGACCGAGAATACCAGATAGTCGACGCCTGAGAACGTGCGCGGGCGGATACTGACTCGCGACAGACCGTCGGAGGTTCCAAGTCCCTTTTTCGCTAGGCGGTCACGGAACTTGAAGCGGCCCTTACCGCCCGCTTTCTTCGTGAGCAGGCCCGGATCGAGTGCCCCTCGATAGACGATGCCGTCTGCATTGGTCACGAGAATGCCGAAGTTCTCGACGTCGGGGAACATCTGACCACTGGCTAGACGGAAGCGGCCGTGAATCTTGAAGTAGTCGAGACGCTCCGGGTTGTTCGAGAAACGGATGATCGCCGGATCGTCCTCGATTGGCTGACACGGCGGGACTTCCTGGCACGCATCGTCGCAGCTCGGCTGCGTGAGGGGTTCGCAATCGGGGTCGTCGCAGTCGATGAGCATGTCGCCGTCATCGTCCATCAGGTTGTTACAGACCTCACTCGACGGCGGATCGCACTCTTCACCTGGATCGAGCATGCCGTTGCCGCACAGGGGGATCGTTGTGGTGGTCGTTGTCGTCGACGTTGTTGTCGTCGTGCTAGTTGTCGTCGTGCTAGTTGTCGTCGTGGTGGTAGAGGTCGTCGTCGTACTGGTGGTCGTCGCCACCGGCGCCGTCACTTCGTACTCAGCCAAGCAGCCACCTTCGGTGAAAGCTTCATCGAAGAAGCTGATGATCGTGAAGAAGATCGTGCCAACGTCACCTGGACTTGGCGTCCACTCCATTTCGATCTCGAGCGGTGATACCCCGGTAGCACCGATTCCAGGGGTGAAGATCGCGCCGGGCGGGAAGTCGAAGCTCTCGAACAAGAGCTCTCCGGGGTCGGAATCGGTGCCCGTAAACGTCGTCACATAGGGAACGCCGGCCGGTACGGCGATCAGGCCCATGTCTCCGCTGCATGACGGCGGTCCGCCGATCGTACCGGCATGCGCCGTGCCTGCCGAGAAAGTCAGTAAGAGAGCTGCGAGCAGATGAACGAATGGTCGCCTGACGAGATGCTGCATGAATATACCTCCGGCTGCTGCCTGGTATCGGGCTGCCGGCATTCTGAGCAACGGCATTCGCCTCGTGGGCGCGTGTGCTCGGATCCGGTCATTTGTGGTGGCGATTGGTAAACACCCGTATGATATCAGGCGACCACATGGGGGGGGAAGAGTCGCGGCGGAAACGCTGGGCGGACGAACAGCGTGATATGACCCGTTTACGGTCGGGCCGTATCCCTTTCGCTGCGGGGGGGGCTAGCCGCGCCGCGCAGCCTGTTCGAAACGTGCCCGCTGAAACGTGATGCAGGTCGAATCGGCCGGTATTTCGTCGAGCGGTGTGGCAACCAGTTCGGGCGTGATGCCGAGCGCTTCGGCGCGCGGGCGTAGCGCTTCGAGATCGAAGCCGTAGAGCGCGGCGGCATTCTCGCCCAGCATCATGCGGACTTCCTTGCGATCGACGTCGGCGAACGCAAAACGCATGTTTTCGCGTGAGTAGGGGTAACAGCCTTCATAGTGGGGGTAATCGTTGCCCCAGAGGATTTTATCGATACCGACTACGTCGCGACCGACGATATCGCGGGGTCCGGGGAAGCTAGCGCCGTACCAGCAGTTACGTTTGACGTAGAAGCTCGGCGGTTCTTTCAGTGCCGGGTCTTTCGTCGTGTCGATCTCTCCGATCGCCCCGGCCGCCCATGCCATGTACATGGCGTCGAGCTGGCCCATGAGCTTCGGCGCCCACGCGGAGCCGGACTCCGTGAGTATGAAGCGCAGACCGGGGAAGCGTTCGAACACACCGCCCATCACCAGTTGCGTAAAGCCGCGCTGAACGAAGAACGACATCTCCAGCGCCCACATGGCTTTTGATCCTTGGCCTTCGCAATAGGCAGGCGATCCCTGGCCCGAGTGCTGATTCATGACCAGGTTGTGATCTTGGATCACCGCCCAGAGACGATCGTAATCGGGATGGTTGAGCGGGCGAAGGTGCACATCGGAAGGTGAGGGCAGCGGTAGCAACAGGCCGCCGCGCAGGCCCTGCTTGGCGATCCATTCGACGTCTTCGATGGCATCGTCGATGTCGTTGAGGTGAATGAGGCCGATTCCCGCCCGCCGCTCGGGCGCCTCGGCGCAGAAGTCTACCAGCCAACGGTTGTGCGCACGGGTGCCCGCACGAAAGTGCAGGTACTGCTCGGGTGATGCGGGCGGCGACACGTGAAAGGCTGTCTCGTAGAACGGCGGTACCGTGTTAGGGAAGAGGACCTCGCCAACAACCCCGTCGCTCTCGAGATCTGTGAGCCGCTCTGCGGAATCCCAGTTTTTCGTTTTCTTACCGCCGACGTGTTTCTTTGCAGGATTCTTGTATGCCCCGCGCCAGTCATCAAAAGCGGCGCGCTCGCCGGGCTCCAGGTATTCACGATAGGCGTCGATGGAAGCGCCGGCATGGGTGTCGGCTGTAATCGCTATGTAGGGGCGGTCGTCGTGGTCGGCCATAGGGAGAAGCTAGCTGATCGAACGTGGCTGTGGAAGTTGAACTTCCCCCGATTTGGTGGAGACCCGCCGAAGCGCCGAAATGCGGCGCCGAAAGGTGTCCATGGGAAGGAAACGAAGAAAGTTCAGTAATGTTGCAGCCGATGGTCTCGTCATGCGTATAGCCAAACAGCTGTTCCGCGGCCGCGTTGGTCTAACTGTTCAGTGGTCAGAGGTCACGCGGGAACTATGGGGACTGGTTGAGCTGAGGCAGGAGTTGGCGTCGTTAGGCGGCTGTTGACACTGCAGCCTACCGCAACGGACCGACCGTGTGGCTGGTAAGCCCGCGCAACGCACTCTGGGCCGCCCGATATCCGCACATGCCGTGGACCCCGCCGCCCGGCGGTGTCGATGCCGAGCAAATGAACACGCGTGGATTCGGCGTTGCATACGGATCTATGCGAACCACCGGCCTGGTGAAAAGTTGACGCAGGTCGGCTGCGCCTCCGGTGATGGCGCCACCGACGTAGTTCGGGTTGTCGCGCTCGAAGTCTTCCGTGTCGATCGTGTGACGCGCGAGAATTATGTCGCGGAAACCGGGTGCCGATCGTTCCACCTGCGATTCGATCGCGTCGGTCATATCGACCGTCGAGCCGCCTGGAACGTGGCAGTAGGCGTAGCCCGTGTGTTTGCCTTTCGGTGCGCGGGTCGGGTCGAACTGACTTTGTTGTACCAGCAGAACGAATGGCCGCTTCGTGTGCACACCGCGCCACACAGCGGCTTCGCTGGCGGCGATTTCATCGAGCGTACCGCCGAGATGAACCGTCGATGCTTCGAGGCAACGCGGGTCTGCCCACGGGATGGGTCCGTCGAGTGCCCAATCGATCTTGAACACACCCGGCCCGTAGTGATATCGCCCCAGCCGTCTCTTGTACCCGGTCGGTAGTACGCCGTCGCCGATGCGCGCGAGCTGTTGCGGGTCGGTGTCGAACAGGTAAACGCGTGCGTCAGGCAACTCTGCCGGGCTCGTTACGCGCACGCCGGTTCGAATCGTTCCGCCGAGGCTCAGTAGGTGGCCGGCGAGTGCGTTTGCGATGGCGCTCGAACCGCCGCGAACGACGGGCCAGTCTTTGATATGGCCCGTTAGAGCAAAGACGGTACCAATCGCCGCGGTCATGAGGTTCGACAGCGGTAATATAGAATGCGCGGCGCAACCTGCGAACAACGCGCGTGCGTGCTCGCCGCCGAACAGCGTTCTGGCAAGCGTCGTTGCCGGCCACGCGGCGCGGATTCCGAAACGTGCAAAAGCGATCGGGTGTCGCGGCAAGGCCGGCGCCGACATGATGTCGGCCAGCAATCCCTCTGCATCGCCGAGCAGCGGCGCAAACAGACGCCGGTAGGCATCTGCGTCACGGCCGAACTGGTCGGCGGTCCGATCGACGGACTTCCACAGCAATGCCGCCGGGTGGTCGTCGAGAGGGTGGGCGACCGATGCGGGTGGGTGAATCCATTCGAGCCCGTGTTCGGCCAGCGGTAGTTGTTTGAAGAACGGCGACAGTACACCCATCGGATGCGCGCCGGAGCAATGGTCATGGAGGAAGCCGGGCAGCGTGAGTTCGGCCGTGCGCGTGCCACCGCCGACCTCGTCGGCGGCTTCGAGTACCAGCACGTTGGCGCCCTCGCGGGCAAGGGTGATGGCGGCTGCCAGCCCGTTGGGGCCGGCGCCGATGACGACCGCATCGAAGGTTTCTTGCTTTTCGCTCACGAGAACGGTCCGCCTTTCGTTTGTATAACGCGGGACGGCCGTCGGGGCTATTGCAGCAGGCTGATGCAGCACCGTAGACCCGCAGGCACGAAGGGTGACTCCCTCGGGTCAAGCGGCTAGTCTCTGACTTTCCGCAATTGATAAGATGACAGAGCACGAGCAATCGATGAGTCCCGAAGTACAAAACCCCGATTCGCTCCCGCACGATATTCACTACATCAAGGCCCAGTCGTTCCCCGAGCGGATTCGGCTCGTCTGCCGCGCCTGGATCCTTCAGGAGAACGCGACGCCTGTGCCGGTCTATTTCGGCTACATCTTCAAGATCGCTCTCTTCTTCGTAGGCGGCTGGTGGTTCTTCTGTTCGTTTTCTTCGACCACGACCTCGATTGCGAACTTCGGTAGTTGGGCCATGACGCCCGTCGCGTTCCAGAAGGCGGTGCTGTGGGCATTGACCTACGAAAGCCTGGGGCTGGGGTGCTCGACCGGCCCGATGACCGGGCGCTTCATCCCACCGATCGGCGGTTGTCTCTATTTTCTGCGACCCGGAACCATCAAGCTACCGTACCCGGCCCATTGGAAGATTCTCGGTGGCTCAACGCGGACATGGGTTGATGTTGGGCTCTATGCGGCGATCCATCTGTTCGCGTTCCGCGCGTTGATGTCCGAGGCGATTACGCCCGGGATTCTGTTTCCAATTGTCGTCCTTCTGCCGTTGGCCGGGTTGCGCGACAAGACGGTATTCTTGAGTGCGCGCGGTGAGCACTACTACACCGCGCTCGTGTGCTGCTGGTACATGAACGTCGCCGGTGGAGTCTGGATCGCCGGTTCTAAAATGATCTGGGTCGCGATCTGGTTTTGGGCGGCGACGTCGAAACTCAACAACCACTTTCCGGGTGTCATCTGCGTGATGCTTACCAACAGTCCGCTCATTCCCGAATGGTTTCACAAGAAGCTTTTTCGGCAGTATCCCGACGATATGCGGCCATCGAACTTGGCGCGTGTGATCGCGCATTCGGGAACGTTGGTCGAATACGCATTTCCCATGGTGTTGTTGGCGTCGGGCGGTGGTTCGGCCACCCCATACGCCTTGGCCATGATGGTCGCGTTCCATTGTTTCATCGCCTTCAACTTCCCCATGGGTATGCCTGTGGAATGGAACGTAATGATGGTCTACGGCGCGTTCTTCCTGTTCGGAACAGCTGCGGCTGTGCCCGTTGCGACGATCATGACGACGCCGGTGTTGATGGTTTTTCTGTTGGTGCTTCTGGTTGCCATTCCTTTATACGGGAACTTTTTTCCCGCGGGCGTGTCGTTCCTGATGTCGATGCGCTATTACGCCGGCAATTGGGCGTACAGCGTCTGGCTCTTCAAAAACGGAGACCAGAGTAAGCTCGATGTTCTGAACAAGCCGACGCAACCGCTGCGCGAGCAACTGACCCGCATCATCGACGATCCCGACGTTGTAGAAATGGCTATGGTGATGCAGCCGTCGTTTAGGCTCGTGCACTTGCAGGGGCGGGTGATGCACGACGCGCTGCCGCACGCGGTCGACAACATCGACGACTACGAATGGTGCGAAGGCGAGATGATTGCCGGCATGGTCGTCGGTTGGAATTTCGGTGACGGGCATCTGCACGACGAGCAGTTGATCGAAACGATCCAGGAACGGTGTGGATTCGAGCCGGGCGAGCTGCGCATCGTGATCGTTGAGTCGCAACCCTTAGCCGGAGCTACGCAGGCCTGGCGCGTGCTTGATCCGGCGACCGGACCGATCGCTTCGGGCGAATCGAAACTCAGCGAGATGGTCGAACGTCACCCGTGGCCTACCGGCGCGTTGGCCGAGCCGTACGCGCGCGGCGGTGGCGAAGCTTAGCAGGGCTGACAGTTTTCTTCGTACGGTTCGGCGAACGGTACCATCCGGCGCGAAGCTCGGTCAAGGTGCTCGCAGACGTAGCGATGACAACGCTGGAATGGGTGGTATACCGCGCAACGCAGTGCAGTCCTCGCGGAGCGAAATCTCAAAGATTTGAGATCGTTTCGATGTAGATCTTCCAAGCTGCTGTGCCTCGATGCGGCGCGGTTCGGCTCGTTCCGGCGGCAATCGGGGGAGCGTTGCATTTCGACTGTCGGGCGATCCGTCTATAATCCTTCGCAATGGCGAAAAGTTACGACAAATTTTACATCGGTGGGCAGTGGATAGCCCCGAGTTCCGGCGACAAGATAACCGTCGTTAATCCAGCGACTGAAGAGGTCTGTGCGACCGTTCCGGCGGGCAAGCCTGCCGACATTGACCGTGCCGTTGCGGCGGCACGCGATGCCTTCGACAACGGCCCCTGGCCGCAGATGGCTCCGGCTGAGCGCATCGAGTGGATCACCAAGCTGTCCCAAGCGATGGCCGCGCACTTGGATGACCTGGCCATGGTCATCACGGAATCGATGGGCTGTCCGTTTCTCATCTCGCAGATGATGCAGGCCCTGCCGGCATCGATGGCACTCGACAAGTACGCCGAGGCAGCCTCTGTCTATCCTTTCGAAGAGGAGCGCACCGGGCTGTTCGGCAAGATCATCGTTCGCAAAGAGCCTGTCGGCGTTTGTGGACTGATCGTGCCGTGGAATTTCCCGATGCCGATCATCATGTTCAAGCTGGGCGCTGCATTGGCGGCCGGTTGTACCAGCGTCGTCAAGCCGGCACCCGAAACTCCTCTCGATGCGTTGCTGCTCGGTGAGATTTGCGATGAGATCGATTTCCCTAAAGGCGTGATCAACATCGTCCCGGCCGACCGTGGAGAGAGCGAGCACCTCGTACGTCACCCGGATGTCAACAAGATCTCGTTTACCGGCAACAGTACGGTCGGCCGTCGCATCGCATCGATCTGCGGCGAGCAACTGAAGCGTTGTACGTTGGAACTCGGCGGCAAATCGGCTGCGATCGTACTCGACGATGCCGATCCAGCAACCGTCGTCCCAGGATTGGTTCCCAACGGAATTCTCAACGCAGGTCAGGCCTGCGGTGCGCAGACGCGTCTTCTGATTCCGCGTTCGCGCTACGCCGAATATGTGGATGCGCTCGGGGAGTTCATCGGCGCGATGGTCACGGGGGATCCCATGGACCCGGCGACCGTGGTCGGCCCGTTGGTCGCCGATCGTCAGCGCTCGCGGGTAGAAGGATACATCGAAGCCGGCAAGAGCGAAGGTGCCCGGTTGGTTGTGGGCGGCGGACGCCCGTCATCGTTGTCGAAGGGCTGGTACGTCGAGCCCACACTCTTCGCCGATGTGAACAACGATATGAAGATCGCGCGCGAAGAGATCTTCGGCCCGGTGCTCGTTGCCATTCCCTACGAAGACACCGACGATGCGATCGCGATTGCAAACGCGTCGGAGTACGGCCTATCGGGATCGGTGTGGTCGGCCGACACGGATCGCGGCTACCAAGTCGCGACGAAGGTGCGCACCGGCACCTACAACGTGAACGGCTTCATCATTGATTTCGGCGCACCGTTCGGTGGATACAAAGCATCGGGTATAGGCCGAGAGTTCGGCCGCGAGGGGATCGATTGCTACACGGAGGCCAAGTCGATCGCATTCTTCGACTGATCGTGTCGAAGTCTCACGACCGCAGAGCGAAAGCACGCGCCGGGTTGTCCCATAGAATTTTGCGCTTGCTCTGCTCGGAAATGGGCTGCGACGCCAAGCGCTCGATGCCCCAGGGCCAGGTGCCGTCCGGGTGCGGGTAGTCGGTATGGTAGTCCTCGTGGCCGAGATGGCGTCCCTTCACCGGGTTCGGACGTATGTAATACGACACCGCACCAGCGGCCGCCGCGCGCTCGGCTTCCTCGATGGCCAGCGACGGCTCCTGCAGCGGTAGCATGGCGGCCCAACGCAGTCGCTCCGGTGCCTGGGCGCAGTAGGCGGCGCTCCATTCGTTGTAGGCGCGACAACAGGCGTGCGAACCATGCCACTGGGGGGCTATCATGGCTGGATCACGGTGCATCAGCTGACCAGAACGGATCAGCGCTACGCGCAGCAAAGGCCGCTTCCGACCCGGGGCACCGCGACGCACAATGGTAGGACGCCTGCCGTTCGCGGTGTATATAGGTAGCGCTCTGGAACGATCGAAATCTGTGAACATTACCGATTCAGCGAACAGAACTTATTTTTCAGTTTGGGCAGTAGCGACCATTTTCGTTAGTGCCTTTCTGTTGTTCGAAGTGCAACCGGTGATCAGCAAGATGATTCTTCCGTGGTTCGGCGGCAGTCCCATGGTCTGGAGTATCTGCCTACTTTTCTTTCAGACTCTACTGTTGGTCGGGTATGCCTACGTTCACATACTGGTTAAGCAACGAATACCGGTTCAGGTCGTCCTGCATCTATTATTGCTCGTTGTCGCCATCGTCCTACTGCCCATCACGCCTGAAGGCTCGTGGAAACCTGATCCTGCAGTAAATCCAACATTCTACATTCTGCAGTTGCTCAGTGTGCATGTGGGATTGCCTTACGTCCTTTTGTCTTCCACCGCGCCGTTGGTGCAAACTTGGTATAGCCAAGTTTACAGCGCACGTTCGCCGTATCGCCTCTACGCGGTTTCAAACTTCAGTTCGATGCTGGCCTTGTTGGGCTATCCATTTTTGATTGAGCCGGCCTTCGACTCGCCCACCCAAGGTCAATATTGGTCCTATGCGTTTTTGTTGTTCGCCGCGTTTGTCGGCGGCTTGGGTATTCAAAGGTGGCGCTTAGATCGTCTGTATCCTAGCGACAGTTTTGACGATGGACCCGGTCATGAGGGGGCTTCGTTGCAGAACGAAGGCCATTCGATGCCCCCTAGGTGGCCTCAAGTGACTCTATGGCTGTTCTTGCCCGCGTTGGCGTCGATGATGTTGATGGCGGTCACCAACCACGTCTCTCAAGACATTGCCGCGATTCCCTTCTTGTGGATCGCGCCGCTTTGCCTCTATCTCCTATCTTTCATTTTGTGTTTCGACAGTACGCGTTGGTACCACCGCGGTGTCGTTGCCAGCCTTACGGCAATGAGCATTCTCGCGATCAGCGTCCTGCATATAGGCGAAGTACCTCTGGCGGAAATGTTCGATCTTCAGATGAGACTGCCACAGTTGGGTCGGCACATACCTTTTGATGCAGGGCTTTATTTCGGCGTTCTGTTTTTGGTGTGCATGCTGTGTCACGGAGAGCTCGTACGTCTCAAACCTGACCCGCGCTATCTAACTTCGTTCTATTTGGCGATGTCTGCGGGCGGGGCGATAGGGGGCGTATTCGTTGCGATCGTCTGCCCACTAATTTTCTCGACGTATCTCGAGATAAGGTTGGGTCTCATTGCCGCATACGTTGTAGCGATACTCGTGATGCTGCTGCTACTTCGCGCTAGGGTATCGGGCAAAGGAAGGTGGCTCTATGTGCCCATACTTCCTTTGATGATTGGTGCTTTGGTGGTCGTGTTGCAGGGACAGATTAGAAGCACATCACCGGATACAATTGTTACAACGCGCAATTTTTATGGCGGACTTAGGATTTCTGAGGCCTATAGAGAGAAGCCGTGGTTGCATATGCGGGTGATGTATCACGGGCGGATACTGCATGGCAGTCAATTGTTGCAACCTGGCTGGGAGCTAATCCCCACCAACTACTATGCGGAATCTAGTGGCGTTGGGGTGGTTATGAAACACTACCCGCACGAAGGCCCTCGTCATGTTGGCGTTATCGGATTGGGGACCGGTAGCATGGCGGGCCATGCCCGCGAAGGAGACCGTTATCGTTTCTACGAAATCAATCCCCAGGTTGTCGCGTTCGCCGAAAGTCACTTTTCCTATCTAGAGAACACGCCGGCAGCCACAGAAGTCATACTGGGCGATGCGCGTTTGTCGATGGAGAGTGAAGCACCGCAGGAGTTCGATATTCTAGTCGTGGATGCTTTTACGGGCGACGCTCCTCCCGTGCACTTACTCACCGGTGAAGCCTTCGACCTATACTTACAACACCTCAAGACGGATGGGATTCTCGCTTTTCACGTTAGCAATCGTCACTTGGATCTAGGTCGGTTAGTAGCTGCGACGGCAGAATCGAACGACATGAAGGTGATTGAGATATACACCCCGGAAACCGGGGAAGTTCTCGATATCGCCTCAACGTGGATAGTCGTAACCGACAACCAGGATTTCATACAAAACGCGGCGGTGGTGGCCGCGGCAAAATTCGGCAGAAAGAGTTTTGAGGAAACTCGAGTATGGACCGATAAATACAGCAACTTGTTCCAGTTGCTGGACCTCTAAACGTTATTGGGTGCTACACGGCGCGAAACGAGCAGCGGCCTCGCGCTCAGTACTGTGGGACTGTGTCGCTCGTCTACGCCCTGTGTGCTCGAATCAGCCGCCCCGCCGGTCCGGGCTCGGCCGCGAGCGCATCGACAGGGCCCTCGATTGCTACGTGACTATCGTCGGCGCCGCCGCCCGGAACGAGCCGAATCGTCATTGAGCTGGCCGCCCAGCCGATGATTCCGTTCTCATCGCGCGTTGCACCCAACAGATCGCAGAACATCCGCTCGGCCGCGGTTTCGTCCGACGCCGCCAGGGTCGCGCCCACGATCACGGCCTGTTCGCCCACCGCGTGTACGTTCCCAGCGAACGCATCCCAGTTGAAGTCCCAACCGTCGGCGCTCTTCATCGCGTCTTTGTCGGTCTGGAGAATCTGGATCAGCATCTTCGCCGGTTCGAGAAACGGCGCGCGCAGATAGAGCTCTTTCCAGTTTGATGTGTAACGACCCGGCATGACGTCGTAGCCCTGCTCTTCGCAACGCGCCCGCGCCGAATCGAAGTCGTCGACGGTGAACGTGAGATGGTGCAGCGCTGCACGCGGTCCGTGGCGCTCGACGTAGCGCTTTATGGGGTTCTTGTCGTCGCCGGGGACCTGCCAGCTGATCACTTCGAGCATGCCGTCGTTGGGATAGAGAATCTGGCCGCCACGAAAGCCCAGGCCTTCGGCGTCGCCGCCCAGGCCTGCGTCGCCGCCGAGGGTGCCGCGCAGCAGTTGGTCCCACCGACCGATGTCTTCGCCGTGAATGGCGAACGCGATGTGTTCGAAGTGTGCGTTCATCTGATGTTCCGGTATCGGCCTAACGCTCCGGCAGGGGACAAAACGCGCCCTCGGAGAATTCCATCGCCTCGACCTTGAACGGCCGGTTGAAGCGGGCGCGAAAGTTCTCCTGCGCGATCGTTGCTGTGAGCTCGATGAGTTGCTCTTCAGAAAAATGGCCCAACATGCGCTTGTATAGTGGATCGCTCACGTTGGCCGGCGTTCGGGTCATGGCGACGGTGTAGTCGAGTACCGCCTTGTCGCGGTCGTCGAAGGCGTCGCTGTTTTGGTAGGTGGTAATCCCGGTGAGTTGCGCTTCGGTCAAACCTTCTTTTCTGCCGCCGGCAGAGTGGATGTCTATTCAACTTGGGCAGCCGACCAGCAGAGAGGTCTTGAGCGAAGCCAGACGTTTGATGCGCGCGTCGAGCAATCGCGTTTTGTCGAGGAAGTACTCCTTCATTGCCCAGGCCCTCAGGACCGCCGGCACGCGTGCGACGATAGGCCAGGTCTCGGCGAGTTTTCCGGCCCGGCGCTTGATGGCGTTCATCAGATAGCGATCGATGACTCCGGCCTTGTGTTCTTCGATTCCTTCAATGCGTGCCATACTGGCGACCTCCGTCGGCGATCCGCGCCGGCTCGAGTAGATCCGTGAGACAGATCCGTGATTGTGCAGTGATCAGTTCTAAGGCCGCAGGTTTGCGGAGACAAAGAAGGAACTTATGAGTAGCAAGACGCAGCACGACGGCGCGTATTGGCGCCGCAACCTACGACTGGTCGGAGCCTTGCTGGCCGTATGGTTCATCGCATCGTTCGGTCTCGGCATCTTGGCGGTGAAGCCGCTCAATACGATCCACATCGGTGGCTTTCCGCTTGGGTTCTGGTTCGCGCAACAGGGTGCCATCCTCGTCTTTGTAGTGTTGGTCTTCGTCTACGCGCGCCGCATGGATCGCATCGAACGCGACGAGGAACGCTGAGCGATGGCGATGGAATGGGGCATTCAAGAATGGACCTACGCGCTTGTCGGCGCGACGTTCACACTTTACCTCGGCATTGCGATTTGGAGCCGGGTCGGCACGACGGCCGGTTTCTACGTTGCCGGTCAGGACGTGCCTGCGCTGGCCAACGGCATGGCGACCGGTGCCGATTGGATGAGCGCGGCGTCGTTTATTTCGATGGCCGGGCTGATTTCGTTCATGGGCTACGACGGCTCCATCTATTTGATGGGCTGGACCGGCGGCTACGTTTTGCTCGCGCTTCTGCTCGCGCCGTATTTGCGCAAGTACGGTAAGTTCACCGTTCCCGAGTTTGTCGGCGATCGTTACTATTCGCAGACCGCGCGCGTCGTGGCCGTCGTTTGCGCGATCTTCATTTCCTTTACCTATGTGGCCGGTCAGATGCGCGGCGTGGGCGTGGTGTTCTCACGCTTCCTCGAGGTCGAGATCAACACCGGCGTCTATATCGGGGTTGTGATGGTATTCGTCTACGCGACGCTCGGCGGTATGCGAGGGATTACCTACACCCAGGTCGCACAGTACTGTGTGTTGATCGTCGCGTACCTGATTCCGGCGGTGGCGATCTCGCAGAAACTCACGGGCCAGCCGATTCCTCAGCTTGGTTTCGGTTCGATGGTGATCGAGGGCCCCAACGCCGGCGTCTTTTTGCTCGAAGCCATAGACGGCATTCATCGCGACTTGGGCTTGCCTGAATATACGGGCGCTTTCATCGCCGGCAAGAAGTCGATGACCGACATTCTCGCCATCACTATGGCGCTGATGGTCGGTACGGCGGGACTGCCGCACGTGCTAATTCGTTTCTACACCGTCAAGTCGGCGCGCATGGCGCGCTGGAGTGTGATGTGGGCGTTGGTTTTTATCGCGGCGCTGTACACGACGGCACCGGCAGTGGCGGCCTTCGCGCGCGTGAACCTGATCCAGACGCTGCACGAACGGCCTTACGATCAGGCCCCCGAGTGGTTCACCAATTGGGAAACCACGGGGCTCATCAGTTTCGAAGACCGCAACGGCGACGGACTGATTCAGTACGGTGAGGATCCCGAAACGCGAGAGCTAACGATCGATCGCGACATCATGGTGCTGGCCAATCCCGAGATCGCCCAGCTGCCTGCATGGGTAGTCGCCTTGGTCGCGGCAGGGGCACTGGCGGCGGCGCTCTCGACCGCAGCCGGATTGTTGCTTGTCATCTCGTCGTCGATTTCGCACGACCTGCTCAAATGCATTTTCATTCCGGGAATGAGCGATCGCCGAGAACTGTTGTGGGCCCGCGTGAGCGCCGGTGTAGCGGTGCTCGTCGCCGGTTACTTCGGAATACATCCGCCTGACTATGTAGCGGCGGTCGTCGCGTTCGCGTTCGGGTTGGCGGCGGCCAGCTTCTTCCCGGTGCTCGTGTTGGGCGTGTTTAGCAAGAGCGTAACGAAGGAGGGGGCGATCGCCGGGATGGTCACCGGCATTACGTTCACCGCCGCGTACATCATCTATTTCAAGATCCTCAAATACGGCGGTCCCTCCGAATGGTGGTTCGGCATCAGCCCCGAGGGTATTGGGACTATCGGCATGCTCATCAATTTTGCCGTTACGCTTACGGTGAGCCGGTTTACACCACCGCCACCGCCGGAGGTACAGGCCATGGTTGACGATATTCGCCTGCCCAACCGTGGCTAATTGCCACACTGCAGTCAGCGGGTTAGGCGTTAACCAGCATGACGATGATTCGAGTGGATCTCGTGGAGCCGAACTCTTCCACGACCAAAAAGCCGCCGTCGTCACGGTACAGCTCATGGCCGGGCCGTGGACCGACGAGATGAAAGCGCAGCTCTTCGAGGCCACCGAAAATATCGTCCGCGATGTTGCCGGCATCGAGCGCGCGGACGCCGGGTGGGATTTTTGGATGACCATCGTCGAGGTGCCCGACGGCGGTCGGTCGGTCGGTGGGCGTCCAGTGTCTATTCGCGACATCGCCGGCTTGTTTACCGAAGACCGCCAGCAGCGCATCGCGAACTATCTGTAATCGCGCAGCAAGTAACTCGAGCGAGCACGTGTTCATGAACGAGTCGTACTAGGAGACCCCGTGGCGAAAATAATCGGAAATCTCACACCCGAGGACGACTTTACGCACGAGCTCGGGCCCGAGCCCAACTTTAACGAGTCGATGTACTTCAACTTCTTCGATTCGAAACGCTCGATCGGTGGTTTTCTGCGCATCGGCAACCGCGCCAACGAAGGCTATGCCGAGACGACGGTGACGCTCTTTCTTCCCGATGGCCGCGTGCTCTTCAATTTCAAACGCGCGCGCATCGACAACAACGATGCGTTCGATGCCGGCGGTACGAAGTTCGAGGTCATCGAGGCGGCACAGAAGCTTCGTACCACGTACTCGGGAAGCGTATGCGCGCTGTCGGAGCCTCACGAGATGACAAATCCACGCGACGCGTTCACGAACAATCCGTTTCTCAAGGTCGAAATCGATCTCGTGCACGACGCTGTCGGCCCTTTGTACGGCAGCTCCAAGAACAAAGCCGAAAGCGAGCGCAGCGCTGAAGACCAGTTCGCCAAGGCCCACTACGAGCAGCATATGCGCGTGACAGGAAACGTCGAAATCGAAGGCGAACGCCTTGAGATCGACGGCTACGGCTTGCGCGATCACAGCTGGGGGCCGCGCCACTGGCAGGCCATCGACAGTTACGAATGGCTGACGATGAACTTCGGCGATGATCTCGGGGCGATGGTCAGTATCATTCGCACCGAGCCGGACAAGGCGCGCGTTCACGGCGTCATCGTGCGCGGAGACGAGCTCGAAACGATTAGAGAGGCCGAGATCGAAGCGGACTACGAAGACAACGGCCTCTTCCACACCTCGGTTCGTGCGCGAATTACCACAGCGTCCGGAGAGAAGCATGAGATTGAAGGCAAAGTCCGCAACTTCATCCCATTGAGGAACCGGCGCGAGGGCTTGACCACCCACATCGGTGAAGGAATGACCGAATGGCGCTGGGGCGACCGAAACGGCTACGGCCTATCCGAATTCCTGCGCCAAGTTCGCTCGGAAGCATAACTCACAGTCAGCGTCACAAAGGAGATCAATAATGAATCCAGTAATTACCTGTATCGGGCTGCTCGCACTTCTACTGATCGCACTCGGCATGGCAGTGTCGACCGTTCGTGTAAAGACGGACGTAGTAAGCGGCGTACCCAACGACTCCACGAGCCTGCTGGTCAAACTCATCAGGGCACACGGCAACACGGCCGAGTATGCGCCGATGCTGGCGCTTCTTTTCTACCTTCTAACGATCGGTGAGCACGGCGGCTGGGTCATTTGGACAATCTGTGTCGTGACGGCCAGTCGCTACCTGATTGCCATCGGTCTGATTCTGTCGAGTGATCTGAATGTAGCGCATCCGCTGCGTTTCTTGGGCGCGTTCGGAACGTACCTCGGCGGACTCGCGCTCTCTGCGGCGCTGATTTTCGGACTCTAGAGCCCCGCCACTATTGTCATCCGGCGCCGGTTCCCGTTACAACGCGCGGCATGAGCAAGGAACTTGAGGTCGCGGTTGAGGCGGTACGCATGGCGGCGATCGTGTGCCGTAAGGTGCAAGCAAACTTAGTTAGCGCCGAAACTCTCGAGAAGAAAGACAAGAGCCCGGTTACGGTTGCCGACTTTGCGTCGCAAGCCGTAATTTGTCGCGCGCTGGCGGCTGTCTTTCCTGATCTGCCCGTTGTTGGCGAAGAAGACAGCAAGGAACTGCGTGACGGTGAGTCGTCTGCCCTGCGCGCGTCTATCGCGGAGCATGTCGGCATGGTCATCGGCGCCACCGCGAGCGAAGACGACGTGCTCGGTTGGATCGATCAGGGTGGCTGGACCCCCGACGGCAAGACCGAACGCTACTGGACGCTGGATCCGATCGACGGCACCAAAGGCTTTCTGCGCGGCCAACAGTACGCAATCGCGCTCGGATTGATCGAGAACGGGCGTGTCGTGCTCGGCATCCTCGGCTGCCCGAACCTTCCCGTCGTGGACGGCAGCGATGAGCAGGGCGTTTTAATGACCGCCGAGCGCGGGAAGGGAGCGCATCTCGTGCGCCTCGATGCCGACAGTGCAACCGCACAGCCGATCAGCGTAAGCGACATTGCACAGACCTCGGACGCGCGCTTTTGTGAATCCGTCGAGTCGGGTCATTCCGACCAGGGAGCCTCGGCACAGATTGCCAAGACGTTGGGAATTACCGAGGAACCGTATCGCATCGACAGTCAGTGTAAGTATGCGGCCGTCGCGCGTGGCGATGCGTCGATCTACCTGCGCCTTCCCACGCGCAAGGATTACCGTGAGAAGATCTGGGACCACGCCGGTGGATCGATCGTGGTCGAAGAGGCGGGCGGCACGGTAACCGATGTCTTCGGGAAACCGTTGGATTTTTCGCTCGGGCGCAAGTTGGAAGACAACCGAGGCATCATCGCGACGAGCGGAAGGTTCCACGAGCAAGTCGTCGAGGCCGTCGCCCCGGCGCTCACCAACGTGTAACGTCGGTTGACGCGGCGACGTGGTCGGCGTGAACATGAGCGACGAAACTCGAAAGGAACCCCCAGTGCTCATTCTGCCCGGTTTCGGTGGCTCCGGCGACGACCACTGGCAGACGATCTGGGAGCAGCGCAATCCGGGTTACCGGCGCGTCGAGCAACGCGACTGGGACAGCCCGGACCTCGTTGAATGGCTCGATAGACTCGAACGCTGCGTTGGCGAATGCGACGAGCCTCCCGTGCTCGTTGCCCATAGTCTTGCATGCGCGTTGATTGCGCACTTCGCTAGGGCGCACGGTGACGATGTCGCGGCCGCTCTTCTCGTGTCTCCCGCCGATGTCGATGAGATCAGCGAGTTCTATACCGAACTCGCGAGCTTCGCGCCGATGCCTCTGGCGCCGCTGCCGTTCCCGACCACTGTCGTGGCCAGCAGCGACGATCTTTATGTGCTGGAGAAGCGCGCGCGGTTGTTCGCTGATTCCTGGGGGAGCGAGTTGGTGATGCTCGAAGGGGTAGGCCACATCAACGCGGAGTCGAACCTTGGCGCCTGGGACACCGGCAGCGAACTACTTTCTCAACTCACCCGGCGCGTTGCGCGATAGCCGATCCGATTTACTCGTATGTGTATTGAGGTTTTCTTAGAAAGGGTATGCTACTTCGGTGTGCGTACGCTTCTCGTCGCTTCGTTGTTGTCTGTCGCGGCCGGCTGCTCGACGCTGCGTAGCGAGCCGCAGTGGACGCTGCTCCAAACTCCGACAGCGCAGTTCATCGTACAAGAGAATACGCGACCTGTGGCCGGTTGGGCCGGCCGCGTGAGTTGGTTTCGCCCGGTACTGGAAGAAATCGTCGGCCCGATGGACGAAGTAGATCATACGATCGTATATCTGCTCATCGCGCGGCGCGACGAATACTTGGAGTACTTTCCGAAGACCGAATCGATCGGAGTCCACCGCCATAGTAACGGTGTGTCGGTGGTTCTGATCGACGCATCGCAGCCGGCGGAAGTCGTCATCGCGACGCTCATGCACGAATACGCGCACTACTATTTCGAGGCGCGCGAGGGGCCCGACGTTCCGCTGTGGTACGAAGAGGGGATTGCTGAGTACGCAGAAGCGGTGACGGTCGATGAGAACGGTGTGACGATGGGTTTGGTGAGTACGGCCGCAACAGATGCGCTCCGAGCATCGGCGCTCATGCCGTTGCCATTGCTTCTATCCACGACCAAAGCCGACTCGCGCTATCTCGATCCGGACGAGGCCGGCAGTTTTCACTTGAGCGCGTGGGCCCTCTTCCACTATTTCCGCCACGGTGTGCCCGGTGGTCGCGACATGTTGCAGCGCTATCTCGATGCCGTTGCAGCGGGGGCGGCGCCACGACAGGCATTGGGTAGGGTGTACGGAAAGCCGGCGGGGGCGCTCGACAAAGATCTGCGCCGATACTTGGCATCGGGTAACTTCACCACGGATTTCATTGCGCTGGATCGTTTTCGGGTCGCGCGCCCCGTGGTCTGGACCGAGCCGCTGGACGAAGAGAGTAGCTATGACGTACGCTCCATGCTGGATTCGATGAAACGCTACTACGAAGAAAAGGGGGCCCGATGAACGCTCTGACCTCCGAACAGCTTGAAGAGCTGCGCTTGGATCTCAGTGCGCTTCGCAAGCAACTCGAGCGCTCGCTCGATAGCTCGCTCGAGGCCACTCGACCGGTCGACCTCGATCAGCCGATCGGGCGTATCTCGCGCATGGATGCGATCCAGCAGCAGAATATGGCGCAGGCCACTCGGCAGGCAGCAGAGATGAGAATGAAGCAGGCCGACTCTGCACTCAGGCGCATCGGTATCGGCGAGTACGGTCTTTGTCTCGAATGCGAAGACGATGTTGGATATGCCCGTCTGAAGGCGCGGCCCGAAGCGCTTCTCTGTGTCGCGTGCCAGGAGACGCGCGAAACGCAATAGCCCCGGCCCGATTGGCCGGCGAGGAAGTTCCACGATGGCGATAAGCGAAGACTACAACAAAGACGTTTCGTTGCTTCAGGAAGTAAAGATGCAGGCCCAGGTGCTCGTGCCGATTCTGAAGGCGCTGCGTGCGGAGCTCGGAAAAGAAAAGGCCGATGCACTCGTTGGAAACGCATTGCGCGATTGGGCCCGCAGCGTCTACCAGCGCCTCGGCGCAGACACCGAGGGCTCACCGCGAGAGATCTTCGAGAAGCTGACGCTCGCAGGAATGGGCCGCATCGGCGGCGACATCGACATCGATTGGTTGGAGCAAGGGCCGGAGAAGATGGAGTTCAACATTACCGGTTGCCGCTATGCCGACTTCTTCCGCGAACTCGGTGAGCCCGAACTAGGTGCAGTATTGATCTGCGAGTCCGACCACCATCTAGCCGATCTCGCGCAGGGGGAAGTCGAGTTCGAGCGCACGCAGACGATCATGAAAGGCGCGAAGTACTGCGACTTTCGCTACAAGATCAAGAATTCCGGCGCTTGAGTTCCATTTCGTGGCGCGCGTTGCGCAACATCATACACTTCGTGTCTTCCGGAATGTCTACGAGCGGGACCCGGACGGATTCGGGAGTGACACCGACTCGTTCGGCGATCGGCGACAACGCCTCTAGATCGAAGTTGTAGAGACCAGCTGCATTCTCGCCGAGCATCATGCGGACTTCGGTCTCGTCGATGTCCGCGAAGGTCAGACGGATAGCTTCTCGCGTATACGGGAATGTGCCTTCGTAATGCGGGTAGTCGCTACCCCAAAGGATGCGATCAACCCCGACGACGTCTCGGTCGACGATCTCGCGCGGCGAGGGGAAGCTGGCACCGTACCAGCAGTTGCGCTTGGCGTAGAAGGTCGGCGATTCTTTCAGCGCTTGTGCATCGGCGTAATCCATTTCGCCGATCGCGCCCGCCTTCATGCCTCGGTGGATCATGTCCATGCGGCGCAGTACTTCGGGCACCCACGCGCAGCCGGATTCGGTGAGGATGTACTTGAGCTTCGGGAAGCGTTCGAAGACACCCGAGAAGATGAGCTGCTTGAATCCGCGCTGTGAGAAAAACGATGTTTCCATGATCCACAGCGCGTCGGCGGCTGGGTAGTCGCCGTAGTCGGGCGCGCCGGCCCCCGAGTGCTGGTTCATGACGAGATCGCAGTCTTGAATGACCGACCACAGGCGATCGTACTCGGGAGCATACAAGGGCGCGATGTGTTTCATGTCGTCGGGAGGCAGCGGCAACAGGACGCCGCCGCGAAGCCCGGCGTTCGCGATCCACTGGACGTCCTTGATCGCTTCGTCGATGTCGTTCAGGTGGATGAGCCCGATACCGGCGCGACGTTCGGGTGTTTCCGCGCACCAGTCGGCCAGCCATCGATTGTGCGCGCGTGTACCGGCGAGTTGCTGTTCGAATTGTTCGGGCAGCGGCGGCGGTGAGATGTGAAACGCTTTTGCGTAAAACGGAGGCACCGTGTTGGGAAAGATGACCTCGGCGCAGACCCCGTCTTGTTCGAGATCGGCCATGCGCTGTTCGGTGTCCCAGTTTTTCTGCTTCTTACCCCCGATGTGTTTGCGCGACGGGTTGACGTAGGAATCGCGCCAAGCGTCGAACTCGCTGCGCCTGTTCGGATCGAGGTACTCGCGATACGCCGCGAGATTCGCGCCCGCGTGTGTGTCCGCAGTAATGGTTATGTAGGGACGGTTGGCGTTGTCGGCCGCGCTCATGCGATCAGTCCTCCGGAGCGCATGGTCGCGCCCGTAAATACAGGTATTCATGTGCCACAGATACGCTGCCGGCACTAATCTTTCGCGAAAGATAGTTTTGTGGTGACGTCGGCACCTGGTTACTGAGCGTGTTTTCGATCGCCCCATGAGCACGACCCGCGAGCCAAACATCACGGTTACCGACGATCCAACTCCCGAAGACATCGCGGCGCTGGGCGATGGACTCACCGAGCACTCACTCGCTTTTGTCGAACGCGCGGGTTTCGTATTGCTAGGTGTGCTGGCGCGCAACGATGATGGCCTTCTCGTTGGCGGAAGCTTTTCCTACGTCAATTGGAACTGGCTGAGCATCAACATGGTTTGGGTGAGCGAAGAACTGCGTGGAACTGGATTCGGTTCACGTTTGCTCGAAGCCGCCGAACAAGCCGGTATCGATCGCGGTTGTCGCCGTGCCCATCTCGATACAATGAGCTATCAAGCGCGCCCGTTCTACGAGCGTCATCAGACCGGGAGCGATTCGATTCCGTCCTCGAGAGGAACGCCCGTGGCGTTGGCCACCATCGACAACATTGTGTAGTTGCCCACCACGAACGGGATCTCCACGAGCTGCGCGTCCGAAAAGCTGCGACGCAGTGCCGCCCAGGTCTGGGCCGAGACGTCGTGTTGCGCATGCAACTCGTCCGCGGCGGTGAGCAGCGCACGGTCGTCGATGCTCCAGCGCTCAGATGACGGGCCCGTTGCGACCGCTGCGATATCGTCGTCGCTGAGGCCCGCGTCGCGCGCGTATTCGACGTGATGCCCCCATTCGAAGTCCGAACGGCAGTTGTATGCAGCGCGCAGCGCGAGAAGCTCGGATCCGCGTCGCGGAAGCGTTCCCAATATCGCGAGCGTCGCCGCGAACCCCAGAAACGGCTCGAGTAGGCTCGGATGATGCGCGATCGTGTTCAAGATGTTGAGCGGCTTTGCGTCTTCGTCTCCACCGCCCAGTAGCGCTTTGGTTTGGTCGGACCATTCGTCGGGTCGTTGTGGGGCTAACCGTTCATCTTGTGCAGACACTTCAATCTCTCCTCATGCTCATGCGCGGGCGTAGTTTCAGAGGTGTGCCGCTAGTTCGGCAAGGCCATTTATTAGCAGGGCACCGGCACCATCAAGCCTGTCGGGGTGCGTGGTTGCCGTGATCAACACAGCGCGCGCACCCACCGCGTGTGCCGCTTCGGCGTCGTCGATCGTGTCGCCGATCACCACGATGTTCGCTACGGCCGTATCCTCGAGGCTCGCAACATGTTCGGCCAGCGAAATTTTCTTGCGACCACCGTCGCGTGTCATATCGCCGTCGATGCGCGTAAACCATTTAGTGATCTTGCGCCGTTCGCATTCGGCAACCAACCTATCGTGCATCCACATCGACAGTAGCGATTGCGTGTGGCCGTCGTCAGCGATTCGCTCAAGGGTCTCGATCGCGTCCTGGGCTAGTGGAATCGCTTCGAGGTGTCGATGATAGTGGTCGTGCCAGAGTTCATTGACGCGCGCCCATGTCGGCTCGTCGAGCGGCCCGTCTAACAGGTGCTCGTAGAAGCGACGGACTGGGCGTTCATAGTGCCGAGCGTAGTCTTCGGCTGTGATGGCATTTCGGCCAAACGCCTTCATGACGACGTTGACCGCATCGACGCTGACGTCGAGGTCGGCAAGCAAGGTTCCGTTCCAGTCCCAAACGACGTGCGCCACGGCTGCCTAATCCTCGGACAGGATACGGGCGATCAGGTGTTCGCTCGGTGCTACGTGGGTGTCGTGTTGCTCGAGTCCGTCGCTCGGATCGAACCACGCGGCTTTGCGCGATACGAAGATATGGCGCAGCGTTTCCGTGTCGAAGCCCGCCTCCATGACGCCTGCCGGTATTTCTACGACGCCGAACGTCTCGTTGACGATCGGTAGGCCCGATCCGCAGTCGCGACAGAATACATGGCGGTACGCCGGCGGCTCATCGATGATGGGTGCGTCGTATTTCGCGACTCGATCTTCGCCCGAGAGCCACCTAAATCCGGCGAGGCGAACGTAAAAAGTTGCCGCGAATGCAGATCCGTAGCTGCGCCTGCAGCGAGGGCAGTGGCAGAACTCGATCGGCGTCCGTGTGCCGTCGATCTCGAAACACACGGCCGCGCAGAGACACCCGCCGGTCATTGCTTCAGAAGTCACGGTCCATGAGCGTTTTTCGGCCTTCTTCGCGGGCGCGATCGATCGCGTCATCGCATAGTGCGCGTACTCGGTCCGATAGCTCTGCGATGACACCGTCGGACGTGTTCATTCCCGAGCGTGCGCGAACGTAGGCTTTGAGTTTCGAGGCCACGATCAGCACGTCGCGCGGCGCATCGTTTCTTCCGCCGACGGGAGCGGGTGTGGACGCGCCGGCTGTTTGCGCGTGGCGAACGACGGTTCGTTTGGCCGGCGCAGCCGCGGACGGAGGGCCCGGCGGTGTTGCCGCGGCCGCGGCGGGGGGATTTGCCGATACTCCCATGAGGGGCGGGCTCGGCGGTGCGGCGGTCGGTGCACACCGCTCCTCGGCCCATGCTTCGCGATGGCGAACCAGCGGCAGATGCGCATCCCAACAACCAACGGTACAAAATACGAACGAGCTCCCCTTGCGGTTGCACGAACTAACGCTGCAGACCCAGTAAGGCGCTCCAAAGGCGATCTCTTTCTTACAACTGCTGCAGCGTCTCCAGAATCGGTCTGACATCCGGGCCTCCTGTTTGTCGAGTCTCTACGCTACTTGAGCGCCCGTCGGATGCCAACGCCCCCGCCGACCTCATGTTGGCAGTAGCGGACCGGTCGTCGTAGAAGCAAGGGCTGTATGTTTGATCTCAGTAACAAGACGGCGCTCATCACCGGTGCGGGCCAAGGTGTGGGTGCCGGTATCGCGCGGCAGCTGGCAGCCTGCGGCGCGCGCATCGTAGTGAACGATCTGTACGCCGAGCGGGCCGACGCCACAGTGGCCCAACTCACGGCCGCCGGGCATGAGGCGCAGGCCTGCGTCTTTGACGTCTGTGACTATACCGCAGTGGCCGATGCCGTGACGGCGATCGAGTCGGATTTCGGTGTCATCGATATCCTCATAAACAACGCAGGCGTTCCCCCCGGAATGGGTATCACCAAGTTTCGCGATACCTTGCCCGCCGATTGGCGTGCGTACATGGACGTAAATATCTACGGCGTGATGAACGCGAGCCATGTCGTGCTTCCCGGTATGTGCGATCGGGGTTGGGGTCGGATCATTACCATCACTTCCGGTGCCGGAACCGTCGGCATGAACTTCGGCATTTCTTCCTACGCGGCGGGGAAGGGCGGTGGCATCAGCTTCATGCGCCACCTCGCCATAGAGAACGCACGCACCGGTGTGACGGCCAACACGGTCGCGATCGGTATCATCGACAACCAGCCCGACCCGGAGGCAACGGCTGCCATAGCCCGCTCGGTGCCGACTGGGCGCCTAGGTACCCCGGAAGATATAGGCTCGTTTTGTGTCTACCTCGCGTCTGAAGAAGCATCATGGATGACGGGCCAAACCGTGCACCTCAACGGCGGCAGCATCACGACCTGAGCGCCGCACCCGGAGAAAACATGTCTGATAGATCCCTACCGGCACTGTCCTTGATCGCGGTGCCGGCCAAAGCGAAGAAGATGATTGCTGTGGCGCAAGAGGCGGAACGTCGCGGTTATGCCGGCGTCTACGTGCCGAGCATGGCCGATGCCTTCGGGTTCTGCGAGGCGCTGGCGCTCAGTACCGAGCGCATGCGCATGGGGACCTCTATCGTCAATATCTATACTCGCCATCCTCGCGACTGGGCGCAGTCGGTTGCCCTCGTACACGAGCTGGCCGGCGGGCGTTTCGACTTCGGTGTGGGTGTGAGCCACGACTCGATCAATGCGTACTTGGGCGTGAGCACGGGCAAGCCGCTCGCGGACATGCGTCGTTTCGTCGAAGACCTGCGCAAAGGCGCCGGGCGCGCCGAGCTAGCACCCGTAGTACTTGCAGGGCTGCGTGATCCGATGGTGAAGCTTGCGGGCGAAATCGCCGAGGGGTGTGTGTTCGCGAACGCGTCGCGGTCCTATCTGCCGCATTCGAAATCCGTGCTGCCTGCCGACAAGCGTGACAGCACTGATTTTTTCTTTGGCAACATGATCCCGACCTGCGTGAGCGACGATGTCGCGGCTGCGGCCGCGCGTAATCGCAAGACGATGGAATTCTATCTGACCTTGCCGAACTATCGCGAGTACTGGAAGAAGGCCGGCTACGTCGAAGAGATGGAAGCGGCCGAAGCCGCGGTCGCCGCCGGTGACAAAGAAAAGATCACGGCCTGTATGACCGATAAATGGCTCGCCGATTGCACGATGTTCGGCACCGCGAGCCAGGTACGCGAACAACTCGAGGCTTGGGTCGATGCCGGCCTGCGCGATCCGATTATTGTGCCTTCATCGGCCGTTGGAAATCAGGCCAAGGCTGTCGAGGAAATTTTCGAGACATTTGGTTAACCGCTGCGCGGGCCGGCTAGCCTTGGCTCGCGCGCTTCGTAAGATTGAATCGAGTTTACCGGGTCGGCACCACAGGAGAATCCGACATGACCGAAATGCCACCAAACGTTCCGCGCGCGATCCATAGGGGCCGCGATGATCTACCTTTTGTGGACCTCGGCGACGGCACGTACATCCAAGTCCTGCAGATCGATGTTGACGCGGGCCTGTGGGTGATCCGTACGAAATTCGAGCCAGGGGTCACGATCGCCCGTCACAAACACACCGGCCCTGTCTTTGCCGTCACGTTCGAAGGCGCGTGGAAGTACGTCGAGTACCCCGAAGTAAACGTCGCGGGATCCTACCTCTTCGAGCCCGCAGGCTCGGTGCATACACTCACTGTGCCGGATCAAGACGGGATGACCGACGTTTGGTTCGCGATCTACGGTGCCAACCTGAACCTCGACGACGATGACAACATCACGAGCATTGTCGATGCGGGCACAGTGCTCGACGTGTATCGCGCACTGTGCGCCGACGCCGGCCATCCGGATCCCAACATTATTCTGGGCAAGGGGATAGACGGCTAGTCGGCCGACGGAGAACTCATGCAAGCAGGAGCATACATAGGCGACGCGACCATGGGCGTGATCGACATCGATGAGCCCAAGGCGCCCGGAGCAGGCGAGGTACAGATCGACGTATCGTTCTGCGGTGTTTGCGGCAGCGACTTGCACCAGGTGCAGCACGGCCTTGTCGAGCCGAATACCGTGATGGGCCACGAGTTCAGTGCCGTCGTGCGCAGCTGCGGTCCAGATGCCGATCGCTATGCTGCCGGTACCCGTGTTTGCGTGCGGCCGTTTCTCGCATGTGGAAACTGCGCGCAATGTACGAGCGATCGTCGCATCTATTGCAGTGACTCGTTGGCCATCGGTACCGCTCAGGGCTTGGCGGCCAGCTGGATCGACGGTGGCATGTCACCGCGCATCAACGTGCCGGTCGATACGTTGCTTGGGGTTCCCGAAGAAATCGGGCTCGATGAGATAGCACTCGTCGAACCGATGGCCGTGGCGTTGCATGCGGTCCGTACGAGCGGGCTCGAGAAGGGCGCTTCCGTTGTCATCATGGGCGCTGGTCCGATTGGAGTTGCCCTGGTTGCCTGCGCGCGCCACGAGGGTGCCGGTACGATCATCGTTACCGAGCGCAGTGCCGCACGCGCCGAACAAGCGGCGGCGTTCGGTGCCGACCACGCGTTGGTCGCGGGTAGCGATGACGTCGATGCTCGGGTGCAGGCACTTACCAACGGCGGCGCCGACGTCGTTTTCGATGCGGTCGGTGTGCCGGGCATGATCGAAGAGGGGGTACGCCACATGCGCCACGGTGGGCGTATTCAGATCGTCGGTGTGTGCATGGAGGTCGATCCGGTCTTTCCGGCTGGTTGGCTTGGCAAGGAACCGAGGATTCAGATCTGCTTCATTTACACCGAGGCGGAGTTCGCGGAGACCGTAGATCTGGTAGGCCGCCGCAAGATCAAGGTCGACGCAATGATATCGCGGGTAGAGCCGATGGCGCATATCCAAGACGTGTTCGAGTCGCTGCGTGGTGCCCCAACCGACGTCAAAGTGCTTCTCCAGCCGTCGCTCTAGTCGTCTGCGCGGCGCGAATAGCCGTGTCTTTGCTGTGTTTTGCGCAGCCAGGGCATTAGATGGACTCGCTCGCCGAGCGGGCCATTCGAACGTTTAATTTTGTGACGCACCGAGCCTTTCTCCAAGACGTTCCGCTCTGTATAATTACGCATCTGCCTCGTCTTTAGCGCGACGGGGACAATTCGCCCGTCAGGGCACTGAACAGAGCAATCACTGTAAAGCGAGGACGACTTGAGCAAGTTATATGTTGGTAACCTTCCCTGGAGCTGCTCCGAGGAAGATCTCGAAAACTTCTTTTCTTCATTCGGAGCGGTGCAGTCCGCAACAATAGTTACGGATCGTGAAACGGGTCGTTCGCGTGGATTCGGTTTCGTAGAGATGGAAAGCGATAATGTTGACGAAGTAATTCAGAGCGCAGACGGCCAGGAACTCCAGGGCCGCAATCTACGCGTGGATCGGGCGCAGGAGCGTTCGCGCGGCCCTCGGGACTAGACGCGTTAGCGTCGCGCTAGAAACAGAGGATTTGAGTGCCTGTCGATCTGCGCACTAGGCGAGACGAAGATGCGCAGCCGGTAGACGCGCATCCTTTTTTCTCGGAGAACCTTCCTGAAGCTTTCGAGAAGAATCGAGTCTTAATAGTTCCGGGTCTCGCCCGTTTGTCGCTTCGGCCGTTTACCGTTCGCAGTGACGACGCCGACTGGACTCTGATCCCGCATAGCGATCGAATCGAGGTACGCGCCGGCTCCGATGGGACCGGCGCGTGCGTTGTTTTGGACGCCGATCAACTCTCCGAGCTGGTGAACGATCAGATCACCCCCATGACCTTCATCACGGCCGGTACGTTGGATATGCCCAGCGGCGGCCTCGGTGATTTCCTCGACTGGTGGACCGTGCTGCGTGCAGCGCTCGACGACCGGCCGCTCTACGTTGAGGGCATGGTCGAATTGCGCGCGCGTGACGGCGGGCCTCTCGACCTTACGAGTTCGTTCACGTTGGACGATCCTATCGAAGACCGATCGCACTTCTTGCACGAGGCCGGTTTCCTGCACATGCGCAGCGTGTTTACCGACAGTGAAATGGCCGAGATTTCCAACGACATGGATGCGGCTGCCGCCGACTACAGCGACGGCGACGGGCGCAGCTGGTGGGCAGGCACCCGCGACGGCGAGCGGCGCTTGGTGCGCATGCAAGGCTTCGATGAAAAATCGTCGCTGACTGTCGCCATGCTTGACGACCCACGCTTCCTGGGGCTCGCTGTCGCATCGGGCGACGGCCACCAACACATGGGTCTGGAAGGCAATCGCATCGAAGCATTGATCAAGCCGGTCGGTGTCGTCGAAGGGATTTCCGACGTTCCCTGGCACAAGGACTGCAGCCTTGGCCGTCACAGCTACGAGTGCTGCAGCCTGACGGCGGGTATTTCGGTAACGGGCGCGGACGCGCGCTCGGGGCAACTGCGTGTGGTTGCGGGATCGCATCGCGCGTTGATCTGGCCGGCGTTGGCAACCGCTGAGCGACACGGCCTACCTGAGGTCGACCTGCCGACCGCTACCGGCGACGTTACGCTGCATCTCAGCTGTACCATGCACATGGCCCAGCCGCCGGTCGCAGGCGAACGGCGTGTGATGTACACAAGCTTTAGGCAGCCCGGCTTCGTCCAGGATGGAGATTCTGCCGCGCGGGCGCGCATTCGCGCCGTCCGCGAGGGCGCATACACTACGGTTTCGCAGAAACCGGGCCACACCGGCTGAGAGCACACCCACTATGAGCAAGTCGATTATGGATCTTCTTAAACCGGAGGTCGTTCATCTGAAAGACGGACGCGCCGAATTGCATTACGAAGTGCGTCCGGAATTTACTATCCCCGGCGATGTCGTCCAGGGAGGCATCGTCGCTGCGATGCTGGATCAGACGATGGCGTTTGCCGCGAAGGGGGCGCTGTCGACGGCGTCGCTCAACATCGACATCATGCGGCCGGTAAAGGGGCCGACGTTGCGCGTGAGCGGCGGAGTTACACGCAAAGGCCGGCGAATTATCTTCGCCGAAGCCGAGGTCCGCAACGCGGATGACGAAATCGTCGCACGTGGAACGCAGACGGCCGTACCGGTCGAGCTAGATTTTACCTTCGGCGATGAGATCGACGGGGCTTCGTAGGTCTACCGTTCCGAGATAGCCGCCGCCGGACTCGATGGCATCATGTGCGGCATACCCCAGCAGTTCCTGCGAGCGGCGAGGTAGAGTCCGTGTTATCTCAAGCGGTGTAGAGAGGTAGTTGTTCTCTTCGGTGCGCAGCCAACCCACGACGTAGCTCATGTGCATACCGCGGCGCCAGTTGTCGGTTGTGGTATTCGGACCGCCCCCGTGGATCGCCGATCCCAAGTACACGACGGCCGACCCGGCCTTCATCTCAGCCACCGCGACTTCGCAGTCTTCAGCGACCCGGTCGTGTTCCCATCGGTGGCTGCCCGGAACGACACGCGTCGCACCGTTGTCGGCGGTGAAGTCGACCAAGGCCATGACCGATGCGATTTGTAGTGTCGGGTGCGGTTTCGGCACGTGGACCCATACGTCTTCGTCTCGGTGGTAGAACTGTTGCTCGGCGCCCGGCCCGCGGTCGAGCACCTGGCTGATGTTGAGTTGGTAGTTCGCGCAGTTCGGCAACAGCAGGATATCTGCGATGCCCTGCATCGTAGGGTTGCATAAAATGTCGGTTGCAAACGTCGGAGCCTTGGCGGCCACGGCGCATATGTGGCGGGTGTGTTTGCCGAAAAACTCACCGATCAGCGGATTGAGGAACTCACGGTCGGGAGCTGCGGCATCAAGAAGCGGGTCGAGTTCGGCGTTGAAGCGCGCCACAGTATCGTCGTCGAGCAGGCCTTCTACGATGACCGCGCCGTCCTCTTCGAGGGTGGCAGCGATTGTGTCCGGCGCCGTTGCTGAGGTCAGTCGTTTTATGTCTTTCGCCATGGGTGAAGCCTCGCTCAGAGATCGATCGACTGCAGTTGCGTGTCTTCGAGTTCGCGCATTGCGGGCGCGAGTAAATACTCGCGCCTGCAGGTTCGTCGATACAAATACTGCAAGATTCCGGCGTCTTTATCGGTGCCGGCTTCGAGTATGAATGCTTCGAGTGCCAGATCGGCCGCGTCGAAATCGGAAAATGCCGATACGGGTTGGCCGAGCAGGGCGGCGAGTTCTTCGAGGTCTTCTTCATCGCTGCGCGCGCCGTGGCGATCCACCTCGCGTAGATATTGCGAAACGCGAAACGCCGCGTCCAGGTCGTAGTCCTTCTTGGCGGCTGACTCTAAAGACGCAACCAGCAGATCGTGCTCACCGGACTGTCGCGTCGCGTGGGCCTCGCCGCGCGTGGGGGGCGTAAGCGTAACGCCCTCGCGCTGGGCGATCAGTTCGATGGGCATGCGCCCAAAGACCAGGTACCAGCTCAGATACTGCACCACGTTGAGCCCTTCGAACGGGCGCGCGCACAGGTACGCGACGGCAAGCGGTGTATTGAGCGCGAATCGGATGGTGTGGTAGTCGAGAACGGAGCGATCGATCGGCTCGCCGCTGAGCTCTTGATAGCGGCGGTAGGCGCGTGAGAGATCGCCGAGCGGTTCAGACGTATCGCGGCAACGCATGGCCGCGAGATCTGCCAGCGGATCACCCAGCATAGCCAGTTCGAGATCGAGTATGCCGGTCACGCGACCCTTGTCGAAAACGAATTGGCCACAGTCGCCGGTTATGATCGAGACGCGCTCGCGGTTGGTGGGAACGTTTCGATCGAGCCATCCAAGCACGAACTCGATGAGCGGTTCCGGTCGGTTCTTGTTCTTGCGATAGCCGGATTCCCATATGGCGAGATCGCCGCGGCCGATCTCTTCCGGTGTGGTCGGGCAGTGCAGCCCCGCTTCTTCGAACGGCGCCACGTCGAGCTGGTGCATGTCGTAGAGTATATCGATGTAGTGATCGAGAACCGAGTGGCGTTCTTCATCGGAATCGGCCGTGTCGAGATTCGCCCGCCCGGGGCAACGCTCCATGACGATCCCGCGCGGGTCTTCGCAGAACCCGTAAACGTGCGGTACGGGAATGCCGTGCGACTCGAGCACGCTCAGTACCTTGTACTCATGTTCGAGATTGTAGACGCCGTCTTGCCCGAGGCCGCGGTCACCGCGGAAATAGACGGCGGCAATATCTTCGTCGCAATCGACTTCGAGAAACCAGGCCGGTCGCCAGCGTTTTTGGCGCTCAGCGCTTGTGATCTTGCCACCGAGCATGCGCTCGACGTCGGCAAATGCGCGTTTCCAGGTAGGGTCTAGTGATTCCATAGAGATTGTGGTGGGTAATTCTATCAGGTGGACATGCTGGTGGTAGTGCAGGGAAGTTCCGGCTAAGTCGATGCCTATGCGGATCTTGGTCACCGGCGCCACCGGCTTCATCGGTTTTCATGTCGCGCGTCGTCTGCGCGCATCAGGGCATGAGGTTGCGGCGCTTGTTCGCGATGCCGAAAAAGCGACACGTGTGCTGGCGCCGATCGGTGTCGGGGTCGACGATTGCATCATAGGCGACATGACCGACGAGACGGCTGTCGGTCGTGCGCTCGAAGGGTGCCGAGGAGTCGTCCACGCGGCTGCGACTGTGGCCATCGGCAGTGGCGATCCGAACGAGATGCTGCGCGGCAATGTACGCGGTACCGAATTGGTCATCGGTGGAGCTCTCGATCGCGAGTTCGGGGCCGTGGTTTACGTGTCGAGCATGACGGCACTGTTCGACTCGCGTCATCCGACCATTACGTTGGATTCGCCGATCGCCGAGTCGCGCAGTCCGTACGGTCGGTCGAAGGCGGCGTGCGAACGCATCGTCCAAGGTTTACTCGATGCAGGCGCGGCGCTGTCTGTTGTGTACCCGGGCGGAGTGATCGGGCCCGACGATCCTGGAATGAGTGAATCGGTGTATTCCTACCGAGGTTTTACGCGACAGCTATTGGCGACGACGGGGGGTGTGTCACAGATCGACGTGCGTGACCTCGCTGGTTTGCTCACAGGGCTCATCGAGCACCAACACACGGGGCGCGTTCTCGCACCCGGCCACTATCTTTCCTGGATAGAACTGGGTCGTGTGATCGAAGAAGTCACCGGAGCCTCACCCGGTCGCATCAAAATGCCGGCGCCCATGTTACGTACCCTGGGGCGGGTTGCTGATGTAATTAACTCGGTACGCGGTACGAGTTCACAGTTTTCGCGTGAAGGGATGACCATTGCGACGCTTCTGCCGCGCACCGAGAATTCCCCCGAGGTGATGAGCCTCGGACCCGGGCTGCGCCCTGCATCGGAAACGCTCTCCGACATGTATCGATGGCTGCTGAGTATAGGGAAGCTACCGGAGCGCGCGGTGCCGAAGCTGGCGTCGCGCTAGGCCGCTGATACGCCCACGCTATCAAATCGGCCGTTTTGTCGACAATCGCCCGCCGACTCGCGAAAACCCTGCGTCTGCGCTACCTCGGGCTGCGGGTGGGGCGTTTATAGCGATGCAGGCATGGAGAGTAGAAGAGGTCGGCGAGCCGACCGAGGTATTGCGTATCGACAACGATGTCGCGCCGCCGCCGCTCGCGCCCGGCTTCATCCGTGTGCGTGTTGCGGCCACCGGCGTGGGGCTTCCCGACCTTCTCATGTGCCGCGACGCCTATGCACTCACCCCGCCGCGGCCGTTCACGCCGGGCCAAGAAGTCGTGGGCCGGGTGATTGAGGCCGACGACCATGCGAAGACCGCTGTCGGCGCTCGTGTGATGGGTGTGACGGCGTTCTTCATTGGGCACGGCGGTTTTGCCGACGAATGTTTGATGCTCGATGACTTCGCGCTGCCGGTTCCCGACGCAATGAGTGATGTCGAGGCGGCCGGCTTTAGCATTGCGTACCACACGGCCTACGTTGGACTGATCCAACGCGCGAAGATCGCGTCAGGCGAAACTCTGTTGGTACTCGGCGCTGCGGGAGGAACCGGTCAGGCGGCCGTACAGCTGGGCAAGGCGCTCGGTGCGCGCGTGATCGCTGTGGCCGGCGGCAGCGACAAGTGCGCGTTCACTCGCGAACTGGGTGCCGACGAGACCATCGACTATCGGAGCGAAGACATTACCGAGAGTGCTCATGCGCTGACCGACGGCCATGGGGTCGACGTGGTGTGGGACAGTGTCGGCGGCGATGCCTTCGATCGAGCGACGCGCGCGATCGCCCCCGAAGGGCGACTGTTGTTGATCGGGTTCGCGAGCGGACGCTGGGGAACCCCGCGCCCCGAACATATGGCGATGCACAACTATTCGGTCGTCGGTGTGATCCCCAGTAGCTACGATCGCGACTATCGATTGGCGGCGCAGAAGCGGTTACTGGCACTGTGGTCACAGTCGCAACTGCACGTGTCGGTACACGAGCGCTTCGCCTTCGAGGATCTTCCTGCGGCACTTACCCGACTCGGCGAGGGCGGCGTGATGGGAAAGCTCGTCGTGCGCACCGCGCACCCACCCGACTGAGGCCTTGTTCGAACGGTTCGGGCTCCAGTGCGGGAAATTCCATTCCCTCCAGGCACTTAGGTATGTTAGGTTCGATCAAAGTGGCACTTTTAATGCTACTTATAGTCCGTTCTTCTGGGGAGCTGTCGATGATTCTATTCCGTCTCCAAAATTCGTGGGTGGCCGTCGCTACCGTACTTCTCGCAGCCGTTCTAGTCGCCCCGGCTGTCGCCTGTGCCGACGACTTCGGCATCAACGCCAAGAAGCTCAAGATCATCGATCGCGGCAACGCCGGCGAGGGCAAGCTCGTGTTCACGGCGAAGAACGATGTGGGTATCGCCAAGGGACCCGATGGGTACTTCCTCAACATCGATGCCGTCGTCGAGGTCTTCTACGCCGAAGACGAGCTCACCGGTGGCACCCGCCTCGACATACCTGTGGGGACGAACTGGAAGACAAGCACTGGATCGGCGAAGTACGTCAACAAGTCGGCGCCAACCACGGGCGCGGTTCGCAAGGCACAGGTGAAGACCGGTAAGACTTTGAAAGTCGTTGGCTCGGCGTTGGGCGATATCGGCGGTACGCCGGCATTAGATCTGGTTGCCGGCGGAGCACCGAGCGCGGACGGTGGCATCATCGTTCGCGTCACCGTGTGGAACCGTCTCGACCAGTCGCTACACCGTATGTGTACCCGCTTCGCGACCGATGCCGGCAGTACCGTCCAGTTCAAGGAAAGCGGAGGTGGCACCTCTCGTAAGTTGCTCGCCAAGGATGGCGTGCCGACCTTGTGCACGCCCGACTACACCACCGACACTTATTGGATGTGCCGTACGGGCTTGGCTGTGGACGAATGCTACACGAACGACCTGGATGCGACAGAGATTCTGCCCGACACCTCGACCGTGCTGGAGTCGAACGTGGGTGATCCGAACCAGCCTTACGACTGCTTCTACGTGTACCCGACAGTGAACCTCGGCGAACCGCCGGGCAACCATGTTGATCTCACCGACATTACGGCCGAAGTGCAGACGACGATGTCGCAGTTCGGACGATTCAATAATTCATGCCGCCTGTTCGCACCTCTATACCGGCAGATCACGTTCGCCAGCTACTCGAACATCGACCAGCCGAAGTACGCGCAGATCGCCTACATGGACGTCAAGGCGGCGTGGGACGAGTACATGGCGAACTACAACGGGGGTCGTGACATCGTTCTGCTCGGTCATTCGCAAGGCACGTTCGTGCTCACGCAATTGATGCAAGAGGAGTTCGACAATTCGCCCGCTCTACAGGCTCAGCTGATCACCGCGTTGCTGATCGGTGGCAGTGTTACCGTGCCCGAAGGCATGACGGTCGGCGGGTCGTTCGCGAACATACCGGTGTGCACGTCGGCTGCCCAGGTCGGATGCATTATCGCGTACCGAACCTACGCAGAAGGCTATGGGCCGGAGGGTGGTTCGAACATCAGCGATCCCGTACTCGACACGGCGTGTACGAACCCGGCTGCCGAGGGCGGCGGCGAAGCCTACTTTGAAGCGTATCTGTTCGAGAGCGCCACGTTCCCCATCACTCCGCCGTTCGGTTTCGGGACGAATTTCATAAAATACGACGATTTCTACGCCGGCGAGTGCGTGAAGGACGTCGACAACAAGAGCTATCTCGAGATTCGCGTTCGCCCCGGTGTTGGAGATCTACGAACCAACGAGATCAACTGGGACGCCGTCCTGCTGGCACCGACTCTACTCGGCACGCACATTCTCGACTACGTCTTCCCGATGGGCGATCTTGTAACGCTTGTGGAAACTAAGGCGGCAGTGATGCCGTGATGGGCGTCGTGAGGTAGCTGCGCAACCTTGCGCTTGTTGCGGCTACAGCGCCGAGGTGGCTCGGATCGCACCGAGCACCCGCCTGCAACGTAAACTGCTCGCGAGGCTCCACTCGAACGCTAGCGAAAACGCCGCTTTCTTTGCCCCCTCAGGGCAGCGCCGCGCAGGTGGGATCGGGGACGGCTTTCTTGCAGACCAGTTTCCGACCCGTACCGCCGGCAGTGAGCTTGTAGGCGCAAGTCCCCAGCGGGAACTCTGAGCAGTGGACATTCGTCTCGCTCGGCTCGGTGACGGTGTAGGCCGTGTAGAGGCTTCCCGTCGGTACGCCGGCACCGATCAGGTCCATGACCGTAGTGTCACCGCGGGTCTTGCCGGTCAGCTTGAGTAGCCGCCCCGGCATCACGCCGGCGGCCTTCACGCCGGTCGGGCCGGCCGGCGCAGCCTTGTTCGCGTACTTGGCGACCGTATTCTTGACCACCAGCCACCCATCCGTCCCGTTCGATGCTCCTGCCGGAAGCTCGAAGCGCGCCGTCGCGGTACCACCCCCCCCTATGTAGGTCGCATCGAACGTTACGGCGATGCCGGAGATGTCGTTGTCTCCGCTGAGGGCCGCCCCCGCGTCCTTCGACAGGAACGCTGTCTTCGACCTGAAGGATGCGACGTCGCGGTCAATCATGATGAACTTTCGCGCGGACACACCCACTCCGCTCGGCAGCGTGGTGGTCGTCGTCGTGGTGGTCGTCGTGGTGGTCGTCGTCGTGGTGGTCGTCGTGCCGCTCACGCACGGGGACGTGTCGCAGGCGATGCGGTACGCCCACGACGTCGCGCCGGTGAAGAAACCGGGGATCTGCCCAAGG
>Ga0315336_1001067_pt1 | contig 59535 bp, 56 predicted proteins | sample ASW5metaG_FD_204512 | JGI IMG/M metagenome (GOLD analysis project Ga0315336, IMG submission 204512) | Ammonia-oxidizing marine archaeal communities from Monterey Bay, California, United States - ASW #5 | ecosystem: Environmental > Aquatic > Marine > Intertidal zone | place: USA: California...
CTGTTGTCACGACAGTCTTCGCGGGGCGAGTGGAGTGACCCTCATGTCGGCGCTGCGTACGGAACCGCCATGGCGCTGATCACACTTCAACTCCCAGAGGGGCTGCTGCCCATTCTGCAACGATGAATGCGCTGCTCTTGATTGCACTGGCGGCACCGTTCCGCATGCTTGGACCACCCGAACCGATTGACATGACATCAATTGCAGAGGCGAACACTGCAGCGGTCGTCTATCTGGATGCCGCCAAAGGCACATGGTTCACATTGAAGCCCCAGACGGCGATGTTGTTTGTCGCCCAGCAACAGCACCTTGTTCCAAAAGGTCTGCGACTACAATTGACCAATGGAGAGATCTTTCCCGGCCGCCTTGAGTCAACGAACGGCCAGGACTTGCTGCAGTGGCGGCATGCATGGCTTGGCCGGCTTGATATTCCATTGGACTTGGTTGCCGGCATCAGCAGCCAAGTCATTGTTGATACAGCTGCCCTTGACAGCATTGCCTTGAATAGTGGTGATCGATGGGAAGGTTTCTGCAGCACTGTGGGCCCAACGTTGGTCATTGAAACAACGGTTGGAGATGTTGTTGAGTCGCACAGTGTGCTCATGTCCGATGTCCACAACCTGCGACTGGCAGGACCACCCCCAACGCCTCCGGTCGGGTGCAGCGCGTTCGCTGATGGAACTGTCGTATTCCTTGACCAGTTGCGGATCGATGCCGACGGTATTCCACACCACGGTCCACACCGAATGGCCGCACAACCTGGTGTCGGCGCGTCAGTCGCACACCCCATGGTGCTGTCCTTTGGCGGCGCAACGGTGTCGTTGGCGCAGATTCCTTTGCGTCATCGAGACAAAGCAACGCTCGCACCAGAAGTGATTGCCACTGGCGGCGCCATGGCACTGGGTCCGATTCGGCTGCGAGGGGCTGGAGTATGGGCCATGACTGTTCCAACGGGCATGCACTTTCTCCGAGCAAGCGCGGTCGTGCCGGCTCATCTTCAACATCTTTCCGGCGGTTCGTTGATGGTTTTTGTCGACGGCATTCCGAAACAGCTGGTGGACCTGTCCACACAACACCAGACGATGCTTGACGTGCCGGTAGAAGGTGCAACGGAAGTCCAGTTCGAACGAACGATTGGTCCACACGGTGAAGTTGGCGCTACCGTCGATCTGGTCGACGGTGTGCTTGTGGGACCGATCAAGCCTCGTTTGAAACCTTGACAAGAGCTTGTAGCGTGTTCGTTGCGCGTCCACCTGCGATGGCCTCATCAACCATGATCAAGGCGTCTTGCGCATCGACGTCATCACGGGCAGCCATCAGGGAAAGCGCAGCGTTCAACCGAAGCATGTCCTGCACAGGTGTACATGCGGTTCCGGAAAGCGTGTCGCGGACCATAGCGGCGGCGTCGTCCAGGTCGGTCGCTGTGACTGAAGTCAATGGCGCACGCTCCAGACCAAGATCCTCTGGCTCAATGCGATCTTCTTGAACGCCCTCAGGTGTGGCGATCCACATTCGTGTCGCTGCGGCGATCGATGCTTCGTCTAAACCGTCTTCCGCGTGCAGAACGACGCTGCGGACGGTACCCAGACGGTGCAGTGTTTCAGCGGCTATGGGCGCGCGTTCGGCGTCCCACACACCCATGACCTGTCGACCCGCGCCAGCAGGGTTGGTCAATGGTCCAAGCAGATTGAAGATGGTTGGGAATCCAAGCGCCTTACGCACGGGCATGACATGACGGGTTGCCGGATGGTGATTCACAGCGAAACAAAAGCACACACCGGCTTCATCCAAACATCGGGTCTGTCGTTCAATAGGCGCGTCAATGTCGACGCCCAGTACAGCAAGTACCTCCGCGCTGCCTCGACCAGTTCTGGAACGGTTGCCATGTTTGGCGACAGGTGATCCACAGGCTGCCACAACGATTGCTGCTGCGGTCGACACGTTGAACGTTTTTGGAGCGCCACCAGTGCCGGCAGTGTCAAGCAGTCTTGAACGATCGCCGTTCCACGGGACGGCCGTCACATGACGCCGCATGACGATAGTGGCGCCCGCGACTTCCTCCGGGTCCGGGAGCCGTGTGGCCATAAGGCCAAGCAAGGCGCCCATTTCACCGTGGTGCACGTTGCCTGACATCATGGCCTCGAAGGCCGATTCAGCCTGCTCACGGTTCAGGACACCCCTGTGCCGCAGGACATCCAACGCCGGCCCAAGGTCAATCGGGCCCTCGCGGGGAAACTCAGAAGGTGTGGGTGTTCCGGGATCTGACATGCGAACACAGTATCTCTGTTGTGCCCTGCAAGTACCCTGCTCGCCATGTGGCTCCTTGCAGAATCCACCGTGCACGACTTCAACCCCATCGCGGTGTCGTTGTCGGATGATCTGTCGATCCGCTGGTACGGCGTGGCCTATCTCGCAGGATTCCTGATCGGCTGGGCACTGCTGCGGTGGATGAGTCGGACCAAACGCAGCCTCATTCCGGAACGCAACGTAGGCGACCTGATCGTGTACGCCGTGGTCGGGGTGATTGTGGGCGGCCGCTTGGGTTATGCCCTGTTCTATCAACCGAGCCTGCTGTGGACCTTCAGTCCCAGTTTCCCGTGGTGGGAACTACTGGCGATCAACCGAGGCGGCATGGCAAGCCACGGAGGCATGCTGGGCCTGGTCATCGCCATGCTGCTCTTCGGCCGACGGCAGCAACTTCCCGCCTTGCACCTGATGGACCTGCTGAGTTTCGCCGCGACACCCGGTTTGTTCCTGGGTCGCATGGCGAATCTCATCAACGGCGAACTCTGGGGCAAACCGCTGCCGGCATCGATGCAGTTGGATCCCCCGTGGTGGAGCATCAAGTATCCGGATGAAGTGCTGCTGGGCACAATCGACCTGACAACGGTGGCGCCGCATGTCACAGGGTCAGGCACGCTTCCAGAGATGACGGCAGATGCCATTCGTCGTGGTGACGGAGAGGTGGTCGCAGAGATCGTGCCGCAACTCACAGCGTTCTGGCCGTCACAGTTGATTCAGGCAGTTGCTGAAGGTCCGCTCTTGTTGTTGGTGCTCGTGGCTGTCTGGTTCGTGCCCCGCAAGCCGGGCATCGTGACCGGCACGTTCCTGGTGACCTATGGACTGCTTCGGATCGTGACGGAAGTCGTGCGTCAGGCCGACGACGGCGTAGCGATCATCGCCGGGTTACAGCGTGGCCAACTGCTCAGCGTCGGCATGATCATCGTGGGCGTTGTCCTACTGTTGATCTGCAGTCGGGCACAGTCGGTGCGTGTCGGCGGATTCGCACCTCGACCCTGAACAGCGTCAATCGGCGGCGGCCCACGAAGCCACCAGCGATTCCAGCACGTGCTTGCGGTTCAAGCTTGCACCAAGCCGACGTTCCACGACTGACAACTGATCTGCAACACCACCGTGTCGCTGCACACCGTCTACGTCACCACTCGTTGCGGCGGCGAAGAGGTTGGCCCGCACGTGCGTCGACAGCATGCGAAGCAGCATTTCAGCACCGTCGCGGCCGGCCGCTTCGCGGCTTGCCTTGGGATTCTCCTCGACTGCAGCATCTGTCCACGCCTCAATTCGGCTCTGCATGGCTTCAGCGGCATCCGGCACCCAGGTGCCCGCATCGAGTTGGTGCAGCATTGGCGAGAGCGTGTCGTGCCAGTCCCTCAGGTCACGATCAAGGGCGGCTTGCGCCATGCCCGGCGATCCACAGGCCCACTGTGAGAGCCACGGTCGTTCGTCCGTAGGGACATCAGCATGATCGAACCACCCCGTCATTTCGTCGTCGTTCAACGGGGCCATGTGTACGACCTGACAGCGACTGTGCACGGTTGGCAGGAGCCGCTCGGGCCGGTCAGTTATTAGGATCAACGTGGTGTCGGGTGGCGGTTCCTCAAGCGTCTTGAGCAGGGCATTCTGACCCGGAAGATCAAGCCGTTCTGCCTCGTCAATGATGAAGACCTTGCCATGCCCCATGACAGGGTGGCGATATGCAGGCGCCTCGTGCACCTTGCCATCGCCGGTGTGTCCGCCCAGCAGCCGCTCCCGAAGAAGATCGATGGGAATGGAGATCTGCTTGCGTTCACGCAGTTGTGCGTTGTCACTCCAAGCGGCCATGTCGCGGCGAATGATGTGCAGGTCCGGGTGCGTGCCCGCTTCCAGCAAGGCCCCTACTGGTGATTGCAGTACAGGCAAGCAACCCAGTTGCTCAGCTGGGGCTGAAGGATCCAGTAGCACTGCAGCGAGTGCTTCCGCAAGCGTTCGCTTGCCGACACCCATAGGGCCAGAAAGCACCCAGGCATGGTGCATTCGCCCTGACGCCATGGCGCCACGGAGCAGTTCAATCGCTTCACTGTGTCCAAAGACCTGCACGGAACACTCAGGATACCGGGGTATCTATGGGCAGGGGCCCCAACCACCAATCAGGTTCAGCAGGTCCTCGATGTCGACGACACCGTTGCCGTCCGTGTCACCTGCACATGGAGCGGGGCAGTCGTCGCACAGGCCACCGTTGCCAAGCCAGGTGCCTCCCAGCTCAGTGCATTGCGTTTCGGTCAAAGCGGTGCAGCCCGATGTGACGCAGCATGCACCTGAGTATTCGGGCACCTGCAACGTATAGACATACGCCGAGCCGGAGTTGGAGCCACCATCATCGTTGCCATACGCCCCGCTCACCGCGTAGTCGCCAGAGATGGAGAGGCTGCTGCCGAAGAAGCCGTTCGCCACCGGGTCACTGGCAACGAGCTTGAACTCATCGAGGCCGACACCGCCTTGCCCAGCCGCTGCCAAGCACCCGATCGCCAACGCACTCATGGTGATCCATCTGATCATGGTTCTCTTCTCCCTATAGGCGACCTGAGGTCGCGCAAGGTCCATTAGAGAAGGTGCCACAAGGGAGGTCAACAACTGTTTCTATAGATCCCGCTGCGTACCACTTCAGGAGCAATGCACCGCCATCTAAAGAACAACACCCCCGTGAATGCGGAGGTCCTGTGGAGTGGTAGCAACCCTGTTGATGCGGATGTGAATACAGTGGCGATATGCGCACCTTTGCACCATCGTTACTGACCTCCGTACTGCTTATTGCCGGCACGCCCGTAGCGGTGCACGCTCAAGGCGAGACACCAACGCCGCCCCCCGCCTCGCCGGCCATCCCGCAGGTTCGCATGGAACCCATCGCGGGCAACCGAGCCTATCGCGAGCCGGTGCAGGTGCTCGCTTGGCCTGACGATCCCGAGACGCTGGTCATCGTGGAACGAAGTGGTCGGGTGTACCGCACTCCGCTTGACGAGGCCAAGCCGGTTGAAGTGATGGATCTTCGGAAACTCGTGACCGATCGAAACTCCGAAGAAGGCCTGTTGTCGTTGGCCTTTCATCCCGACTTTCCGAAGACGCGAGAGGTCTTCGTGTGGTATTCGACAAAGTCTCCACGACAGACGAACCTCGCCAGGTTTCCTGTAGCCGAAGACAACACAGTGCAGGCAGATCAAGGCGAAACAGTACTGGCGGTAAATCAGCCGTACTGGAATCACAACGGCGGCACAGTGCTCTTCGGCCCCGATGGCATGCTCTATCTCAGCGTCGGCGATGGTGGCAGTGCTAACGATCCCCGCGGCCACGGGCAGAATCTCGGCACGCTACTGGCGACTGTGCTTCGCATCGACGTCTCCAAGCGCGGCGAGAACACGCCCTATGCGATCCCGGCGGACAACCCCTTCGTCGACGTCGAAGGCGCTCGCCCCGAGATCTGGGCCTACGGCCTGCGAAACATCTGGCGAATGTCCTTTGACCCGGCAACTGGAGAACTGTGGGCAGGTGATGTGGGCCAGAACGCCTGGGAGGAAGTTGACATCATCACCAAGGGCGGCAACTACGGCTGGAACGCGCGTGAAGGCAAGCACGCATTCCGTCGAAACAAGGTGCGTGAAGGCAGCACGGCGATCGAACCGATCGTGGATTACGGTCGAGAAGACGGCGGCTCCATCACCGGTGGAGAAGTGGTGCGCCAAGCAGGCAACCCGCTCGATGGCGTCTACCTGTATGCCGACTACATGACCGGCAAGATGTGGGGTCTTCGACGGAACGCCGACAGCACGGTGCAGGTGAACGAAGTGCTTCGAGGCCGGGCGCGACCAGTGAGCAGTTTTGGACGAGGGGCCGACGGCCACATTTATGTCGCTGCCTTTGACGCGCCTTATGCACCACAAGGCCGCATCTACCGCCTTGTGCCCTGATCAGCGTGCCGCGGCTTCCTTGAGCACTGCAGTGATGATCAACTCGTTGTCGAGAAATGGCCGTGGCACCTGCGCACCCTGCACGTAGATTGCCGGAACATTGCGGAACCGCAGTCGTGCTGCTTCCGTGATGTCCTCGCTGATCAATCTACTGACAACGGGACCGGTCATGGCGTCGAGAAACTCTGCGAGGTCCAGCCCTTGTTGTGCTGCAATGGCGGTCCATGCGGCTTCGTCCATTGCCGGCAGTCTGGGTTGATTCGCAAACGCCCAGTCATGCATCGTCTGGTACGCCGCGTCTCCACCAACGACGCCGGCAGCCTTGACCGCTCGGGTCGACATGCAGGCGCCCGGGCTGCCCGGGTTGCTCCTGTTGAGCTTGGTATTGCAGGCGTGTTCGAGCGGGTACACCCGCATGGTGACATTGACTGGAATACCCGCAGCCTCGATCTCGCGGAACAGCCGGGACGTGTTGTCGGACGTGTAATCGCCAAACACAATCAGGTCGATCGGGTCGGCAGCACCAGGACCACTGCCATAGGCCACTGTGAAGGGTTGTGATGGATTTCGGAACTGCCGGGGTCTCGCATCACGCCAGTCGGCAATGTACTTCTGCTTCTTGGAGTCGGGTCGCCGTGGATTGAGGCCTTCTTCGCCACGTTCAATGGCAGCGGCAAGCCGCGTCACGACGGACTGCAGCGAGGGTGTTCCTGGAATGACCCACTTGTGCTGCACACCGTTGATGAAGAGCATCGGTGTGTAGAAAATGCCCAGTTGTTGCGCTTCCTCGATGTCTTCGCGGACCAGATCATTCACGTAGTCACTGGCCATCAACTCGGTGAACTCCCTGCGATCGAATCCAAGCTCTTCCACCAGACCCGGCAGTTTTCCACCTACGAACTTGCCGCTGTTCAGGAACAGCCAGTCATGCCACTGCCAGAACGCGTCGTCTCCGCCGAGAATGCCGGCCGCTTCGGCGCTGCGGGCGGCCCAGCACGCATTGGCATGCATGACCTTGGGGAAGTAGTCGTTGCAGTCACTGTTGAACGGGAAGTTCTTGATCGACATGGACACGTTTGGGAACAGGTCCATCAACAAAGCGATCTCACGTTCCTTGTCGCGGCAGTCCGGACACTGGAAGTCACTGAACATCACGATCTGGATGTCCGCGTTTTCGGGCCCACGCAGATAACGGCCTCTGAATGACTGCGAATCGCCTGTACGTGGCTTCGTTGTTGCTGCAAGCAGCGCCTCTTCATTCGCTTGGCGGGCGGCTTCGTGCACCGGTGCCATGATGGCGTCACGATGCGACTGGCCCATGCCGAGGGCGACCGTGACCAGTGCAAACATGCACAGCCACGCCACGACTCCGGGAACAAAGTTGCGTTGTTCACGACGCGACGGCAGGCACTCGATGATGCCCCAGAAGGCGATATTGCACAGGTGTGTGGTCAGGCAGTACGGACACAATGAGCCTTCGATGACCATGATCACCAGGAACATGAACGACGCAAGCACGCTCAACCGAACCAATGTTCGGAGTTTCGACGGCACCGCACATGTGCAGTACGTCCATGCGAAAAGCATGCCGCAGAAGTAGGCGAAGCCTACGAAAGACACCGGCCAACCAAGCCCTGGGATAGTGCCGAATGGCCCGTTGGTGACGGCGTCACAGGCGCTCTGGGCACCACAGCCCGGCAGATTGTCGCCAAGCACGCCCATGCTCTTGAGGCTCATGATGCCACTGGCAGCAGCGGCCCCGATGAGCAGCAACAACCCGAGCGTCCAGATGTATGGACGAGCGGCTGCTTTGGTGGTGTCGTTCGTTGGCTGGTCGGCCATGGTTTGCTGCTCCGTCCCTCGTTGGGCTACATCCGCCTGATCTACATCTTCTCGGGGGCGTCGATACCCAGAAGCCCCAGCCCGTCCGCCAAGACACGCCGGACCAGACTGCACAACCGCAGCCGGGACCGCCTCTGGGCGTCGGAATCGGCCTGCATGACGCTGCAGGCCTGATAGAACGCCGAAAAGGCCTCTGCGATTTCACGCAAGTAGCCAGCAATTCGATGCGGCTGCAGTTTTGTCGCCGCACCGTGCACGACAGCGTCATAACGCAGCAGGACCAGCGCCAATCGACGTTCCGTGACCTCTTCGAGCAGCAGATCTGCCCCATCGCCCACGTCGTCAGCCTTGCGGAGAATGGAGCACACGCGAGCGTGGGCGTATTGGAGATAGGGCCCGGTGTCGCCTTCGAACGCCACCATGCGATCCATGTCGAAGACGTAGTCCTTGACCGCATCCCCGGACAGGTCCGCGTACTTGATGGCACCAATGCCCACAGCCTGCCCGATCGTCGCCAGTTCTTCCGCACTGAGCCCATGTGTGGGCGACGACTCCGATTCGGCACGGCGAGTGACTTCGGCGGTGCCGCGATCGATCGCTTCGTCAAGCAGGCTCGACAACGTCACATTGGAACCACTGCGTGTCTTGAGCGGTCGCTTATCGGGGCCGAGTACGGAGCCGAACGCAGCATGGTGCAGTTCGACGGCATGGCCATCGCTGTTCACGCCCCACCCGGCGATTCGGGCGCCGTCGAAGACGTCGCGAAAGTGGTCCCGCTGCCTGGCGTCGACCGCGTAGATGCAACGCATTGCGTTGGTCTGCTGCGTGCGGCGACGAATGGCGGCCAGATCCGTCGTGGAGTACAGGAAGCCGCCGTCGGTCTTGCGTACCAGCAGCGGCCGTTCACGGTCGGGCATGTCGATGACAAGGGCGCCGTCGTCTTCCCGCGCGAAGTTGTTGTCGATGAGATGGTCGATGACCGGCTGCAGGGCGGCGCGGTACGTGCTTTCACCGCAGTTGTGTTCAGCGCCAAGTGTTACGCCCAGTCGATCACTGGCATCCTGCACGGCGGTCATGGTTACATCGATAAGTTTTTGCCAATCGTTTTTGAGCGAAGCATCGCCGCCCTGCAGTGCAATCAGCGTTTCGCTTGCCGCAGCGCGTGCTTCCATGGCACCTTCGTTCTGCGACTGCAGTTCGGAAATCCGGTGCGGGCCGCTGCATTTTGTCACGGCGGCGTCCAGCCCCTTCTGGTCGACCTTTACCTTGGCTTGTGCATCGCGATAGGCCCTGTCTAGATCCGTCAGGTTGATGGCATTCAGATCCACACCGGCAGCGCGAAGTTCGTGCAGCACCATGGCAATCGGCAGGCCCCAGTCGCCCAGATGGTTTTCGCGTCGAACGTCGTTGCCCAGTCGTTCAAGAATGCGAGCCAGGCTGTCACCGATAATCGTGGACCGCAGGTGCCCAACATGCATTTGCTTGGCGACATTGACCCCACAGAGATCGACCACAACGATGCCCGGATCCGCATCCGGCGTCACTCCCAGCGAGGGCGTATCCATGGCGGCAAGGGCGCCAGCGAGGGCCTCTGCACAGAGGGTGAGATTGATGAAGCCCGGGTCGGCAATCGTCGGATTCTCACAGAGCCCAGCAAGATCAACCGCATCGATCAACTGCTTGGCCATGTCGCGTGGTGGTGTGCCGACCTTCTTACCCAATCCAAGTGCGGCGTTGCATTGAAAGTCGCCGAACCCTGGTTTGCTTGACGGACGGATGGCGGGGTCCATGCCTTCAGCGGCAGGACCTCCGACAGTGGCGATTGCGGCGGAAAAGGCCTCGCGCAGACGGGTTTCCGGATCCATGGACATGGGTGGCGGAGTATACGAAGCCTCCGTGCAGGACGCTTTCGTTCAGGCGGGAGCGGGTATCATGAGGCCCCGAAATGGCTCATCCCACAACCGAACCCACGACTGTTCTGGAGAAGGTCGATCGCTGCGGCGATCTGGCTCACCGTCCCCGTGTCCTGCTCGGCAAGATGGGCCTGGACGGCCATGATCGCGGCGTGAAACTCATCGCGCGTGCGTTGCGTGACAGCGGCGTGCATGTGATCTATTCCGGCCTGTGGCAGACCCCGTTGAGCCTAGCTCAGGCTGCCCGCGATGAAGACGTGGATCTGGTAGCGGCCTCGATGATGAGCAACTCACACAACGTGCTCGTGCCACGGTTGCTGGACGCCTGTGCCGCCGTCGGACGACCGGACATGCTCGTGGACATCGGCGGCATCATTCCGAAGGAAGACGTTGCAGGCATGCTCGAGTTCGGCGTGCACCGGGTCTTCCACACCGGCACGTCTATGCATGACCTTGTAGATGCCGTTCGCGATTCCGTGCGGCCACATGCGCCGCTGGACAGCGACAGTGCCCACGCGAGTCTCGGTCGTGCCATCACCATGTTCTGCGAGGACATGGAGGTCGAAGCACCACGCCGGCGACCCGCCACCGTGATCGGCCTGACCGGCTCGCCCGGCGCGGGCAAGAGCACGCTTGTGGCTTCACTGGCGGCAACACTGCATGCCAGAGGGAAGCGGTTGGCCGTGGTCGCGTTCGATCCCATGAGTCCCATCACCAGTGGTGCCCTTCTGGGCGATCGCCTGCGTGTGGATTTCAACGCCGTGGGCGAGTCGTGCTTCTACCGCTCCTTGGCTGTGGTGGGCGAGGACTATCGCCACCTGCATGGCATGCTGGAACTGCTCGGTGGTGCTGGATTCGACAATGTGATCGTCGAGACCGTGGGTGCCGGCCAGAGCGACGTCGCCATTCGTGAGCACGTGGACTCCACGACCGTGGTCATGGTGCCAGGCATGGGCGATTCCGTACAAATGGACAAGGCCGGGATTCTGGAGATCGCCGACCTGTTTGTGGTCAACAAGGCCGACTTTGCGGGCGAAAGCAAGCTAGTCCGCGAACTGGTGGACATTGCTTCAGGGCGTGAGGTCCTTGAGACCATCGCAACCCGTGGACAGGGTGTCGAGGCCCTAGCTGATCACTTGTTCGGCGGGCCCTGACCCGTACACTTGGCACCACCATGAGTGACGCCACCGCGCCAGTACCACACGGCGCTCCAGTTACCGAACTCAACCGCAGCCTGCGGCTCTTCGACATCACCATGGTCGGCGTCGGCGCCATGATCGGTGCAGGCATCTTTGCGCTGACAGGCATCGCAGCAGGCAAGGCCGGACCGGGGCTGATTCTGGCCTTCTGCCTGAACGGTGTGCTGACACTGTGCACTGCCATGGTCTATGCAGAGGTCGGCAGCGCCGTGCCGGCTGCCGGCGGCGGCTACCTGTGGGCACGGCTGGGCCTGCCTGGGCCGGCGGCGTTTCTTGTGGGTTGGATGGACTGGCTCGCGCACGCCGTGGCGGGTTCGCTCTATGCGGTGATCTTCGGCGCGTACATCGTGTGGGGTGCGCAGACGGTTTTCGGATGGGGCGTTGCGCCGACCGGGGCGGAACATGCGGGCGGCATGGGCACGCTCTTCGGCATGGAGGCGTGGCTGATCGCCAAGGGACTGACACTGCTGGTGTGTCTGGCCTTTCTGTACATCAACTATCGCGGGTCCAGCGAGACTGGCAAGGCCGGCAACATCATCACGGTGTCCAAGATCATCGTGATCGGCATCTTCATCGTCGCCGGTGGCTTTGCGATGCTCGGGAATCATGATCCGACAGTCGCCGAGAAGTTCACGCCGTTCCTGCCAGAGGGCATCGGGGGTGTGCTGATCGCCATGGGCCTCACGTTCATCGCCTTCGAGGGTTACGAGATCATCGTGCAGGCGGGCGAAGAGGTCATAGAGCCTCGTCGCACTATTCCCAAAGCGGTGTTCCTATCGCTGCTCATCGTGATACCGATCTACATTCTGGTTGCGATCGTGTGCCTCGGTGCGATGTCGATTCCAACTGAGGTCCTTGCAGAAACCAGCTGGAACGCCAGCGAGACATGGCGATATCTCGCCGGGTTGGGCGAGACTGGCGTTGCCGTTGCAGCGAATGGTTTTCTACCCTGGGGTACAGGTGCCATTCTGCTGGTGATCGGCGCTGTTCTGTCGACAATGAGTGCGCTCAACGCCACCACGTTTTCATCGACCCGGGTGTCCTTCGCCATGGGACGTGACCGCGTACTTCCAGCGCGACTGGCACACATCAATCCAAAGACACGCACGCCTTCTGTGGCGCTGGCAGCCAGTGGCGTGATCATCATCGCCGTTGCGCTGCTGTTGCCCGCGGAGAAGGTTGCTGCAGCGACGTGTGCAATGTTTCTGCTGGTCTTCGCGCAGGTGAACATTGCATCGATCGTTATTCGCAGAAAGTACGGCGACAAACTCAGGTACGGCTATCTGGTGCCGGGCGGGCCGGTCATTCCTGTCGTTGCCGCCGTGGGCCAGATCGGCATTGCCGCCTGGCTGCTGGCATCGCAGCCGCTGACGCTCTGGCTGACAGTTGGTTGGATCGTGATTGGCTTGTTCGTGTACTACGGTTGGTCGCGTCGGCAAGAGAGCGACCATCGTGCCACGCCGGTCGTGTTTGATCAGGCACCCGCTCGCCTGGAAGGTGCCAGAGAACTGCTTGTGCCCGTGGCCAATCCTGCCACGGCGGGCGCTCTGGTGGATCTGGCGTCACGGCTGGCGGATCACGATCGCCACATCACAGTGTTGAACGTGGTGCGCGTACCAGAGCAGTTGCCGGCGAAGGCCACTGGTCAGTTTGTCGAGAGTGCGAGGGTCGTGGTTCAGAAGGCGATCGACGTCGCCGGCGATGAGCACACCATTGCCGGACTGATCCGCACCGGCCGCTCACCCGCCAAGTGTGTGGTGGACACGGTCAACGAGCGCAACGTGGAGATGCTCATCATGGGTTGGACCGGCCCGAAGCGCCGGCCACTGGGCATGAGGCACTTCACGTTCGGCACCGACATCGATGGCGTGATTCGTCAGGCGGACTGTGACACCCTGGTCCTGAAGGGATCTGTACCGCAAAATTGCCGTCGCATCGTGGTGCCGATTGCCCAGCCCAAGCAGGGTCGCTTCGCCGTCATGATCGCCCGTGACCTGCTTGCCGAGGGCGGCACCGTCGAAGCGGTGCGTATTGCTTCAGCAGAAGACGACTGCGATGCAATCCGCGAAACACTGCGAGATGATCTCTCCGGCGGCGAAGGTCTGCCGGGTGATGTTCGAGCCGAGGCCATTCGGTCAAAGGGCATCGTGTCGGGGATTCTCGAGGCAGCAACCGGCGCGGATCTGTTGGTGCTGGGTGCATCTGACACTGGATTGTCACGACGGGCGTTCACGCAACTGCATTACCGTATTGCGGAGCGTTGGCCCGGCCCTCTGCTGCTTGTCCGCATGCACAGCGGCGCAGCGAAGTTCGCCGCTCAACGCACGATTGACTTTTTGGTGTCCAAGGATCCCATTGAATGAGCCTGACCGACCTGCGAAAACTCGATCTGCTGAAGCCAGAGACCGAATGGACGGGTCAGGTGCCACGATCCAAAGTCAAGCCATTCGCGGCCATGGCGTCTGCGGCTGTCGGCGTCGCAGGCTGTGTGCTGATGGCGGTCGGTGACGGAGCACTGCTCACATGGGTGGGACTGGCGATGTTCGGCGTGTCTCTGGCCGTTTTCACCATGGTCAATGTCAGCGCCATCGGCGGCAATCGGGCTGAGGACCAACCAGCACCGCCAAGCGAGTCGTCAGTCGACTGAGCCGCGGGTGGCGATTTCAAAGTCCATCAGGGCCAGCACACCAGCGACATCCAGTGAGGCAATACCGCGGAAGGCGTCGATCACCGGGGCGCTGTCACCGTCAATGGCGATTGCGCCCATGAGCGAGGTCTTGTGGGCCAGAATGTCATGGAGGTCGGCGGTCGTATTGCGAGCATGCCCACTGGGGTACATGACCAGGCCGCTGTCATACGTGCCGCCATCCTTCTGCGTGATGACCATGCTGGTCGGGATGCCATCTGGGTAACGGTCGTCGTAGTCGGGGCCGCCATGTTCGAACTCAATGGTGTCCATGAGAGTCCGTGTGTGCGTATGCACAATCGCCTCGCGGCCGAAGTCTTCTGGCATGAGCATGAGTTGTTTCCACCAGTCATCGTTGCCGCCACTTGGTGACAGTTCAATGGCCTTACGCAGCATGGTGGACACGATGTAGACCATTGAGTGATCGGCGCTCTGTCGTGTTTCTGGATCGCGTTTCGCAGGGTCTCCGATGATGCCGAATGCCGGTTCATAGGCGACGATCTTGATCGTCTCGATGGACGAAGGATCGGCGAGCACTTCGGGATTGTTGCGAAGCAGATCGATCAAGCCCTGCAGGGCACCGGCGCTCTGGTGTTCGTACAGGCCCAACTTGAAGTGCATGCCCATGATGGCGAAGTCGTTTCCGCTGTGGCTCAACACCAGATCGAATGGACTGTCACCATTGGTCGGCTCGAACTGTCGCCAGATGGCTTCGGGGTTGCGGAAAATGTCCTTCGGACCAATGAAGCCCTTCATGCTGCGTTGCATAGAGAGTATGGCGACCTCAGTACTGATCGCTGCACTGGCACCTTTGGAGTCACTGAGTTGCTTGCCGGCGCGGATCGCACGCCACGGGATGTAGTGGGCTACCACCATGCCGATGGCGCTTTCGATCTGTTCGGGTGTGGCGCCGAGCATGGCGCCCCAGGTTGCGGCGGATGCGATGGCGCCGTGCACGACATGGTCGATCTTGTATGTTTTGAGGCTGAAGACTTCGGCCAGGCGACCGCGAACTTCATCGAGCAGAATCATGCCGCTCAGTGCGGCTGCGCCGTCGAGCCCCCCCACCTGTGCAGCAGCCAGCGGGACGGCGTAGAAGTCGTTGTGGCCGAACTCCCCGGCGGTGTGTCCGAGGCTTGGGTTGTAGCCAAAGTTGGTGCCGTTGCTGTCCCACTCACGTACGGCGGAGGCGTTCGCGACGATGGCTTTTTCAGGGCTGACGCTCGTGGTTGAGCCAAAGCACGTGGCGCCGCCGGTTCGGGGGTATTCGTGGGCTTCGGCCCGCAGCACGGTGGGTGCGTTCGTCTGCATGGCCAGTGCGGAGAGGCCGCACAACACGCTGTCCACGAAGAAGTCAACAGTGCGAGACTTGACGGTGTCGTCGGGAGTGCCGAGCCGGCCGGCGACCCAGTCGCATGCAAAGGTAGCAATGCCGAGAGCCTGATTGGTATCGCCGGGGAGCGTTGTAGTGGTCATGAATGGTGAGGTGTGTTTGTGGGTCAGCTGTCTATGCAGCGTTGGATGTGTGCGACTTCTTCGCTGGAGCCGAGAATGACGGGCACGCGTTGGTGCAGCGATTCGGTGGAGACGTCGAGAATGCGACCGGCTCCGGTGACTGCGGTGCCGCCGGCTTGTTCCATGATCATGGCCATAGGCATGGCTTCATAGAGCAGTCGCAGCTTGCCTTCGGGGTGGTTTTCGGTCTGCGGGTAGATGAACACGCCACCCTTGAGCAGTGTGCGGTGCACGTCGGCGACCATGGAGCCGATGTACCGGCTGGAATAGTTGTTCTCGTGTGCCCAGTCGAGATAGCGCCCGATGCCATCTGGAAAGCGTGATGCGTAGGCTTCGTTGATCGAATAAATGTTGCGGGCGGCGGGCATCTTGATCTTGCGTTTGACCAGCACGTAGGCGCCAATGGATTGATCCAATACGAACATGTCCACGCCATTACCCGTGGTGAGCACCATCACTGTGGACGAGCCATAAAGCACGTAGCCGGCAGCTGCCATGGTGGCGCCTTTGTGGAGGATGGCATCGGTGCCACGCACTGATGCATCACTTGGCAAACGCACGATGCCGAAGATCGTGCCCACACCAACACTGACATCGATGTTGCTTGATCCATCAAGTGGGTCAAAGAACACGGCATACTTTCCGCCGTCAGCACGGCGACGAAGAATGGTCGGTTCTTCATCCTCTTCGGACACCAGGGCTGCGATGTTTGCGCGTGATCCAAGGCAGGCCTTGATTACTTCGTTAGCAATGACGTCAAGCTTGAGTTGTTGTTCGCCTTGGACATTGATGCCGTCGGCTTCACCAAAGGGGCCTCCGGCAGCCTCGCCGATGACGTCTTCGATGCGGGCGCGTCGCACTTTGGATGCGATGGTCTTGGTTGCCAGTGAAATGCCCGACAGGATCCAAGAGAAGTCGCCAGTGGCCGACGGGTGATGCCGTTCTTCGGCCAGAATATGGCTCTGCAACGACATGAGGTTGTCGTCGGTCCAGGCGGTCGAGATGTGGCTTTCGTCGGTCATTCGCGGCGGTTCAGGGCAGGGCGGCAGGGTGTTGGGTCGGGTACGATGTCCCTCCTGACCTTGCTTTGAAGGGGCATTCTACGCCGATCCCGGCGAGGCCGCCCCAAAGCCCACCTGACGCCTTGGAGTCCACTATGAGCCAGTCAGTCATCCTTTCAGCCCGCCGCACCCCTGTCGGCCGCATGCTTGGCGGATTCAGCCGTGTGCCGGCGACCACGTTGGGTGCCATCGCCATTGAAGCAGCCCTCGCGGACGCAGCTGGCGCAGCAGATCGCGTGGACGAGTGCATCATGGGTTGCGTGCTGCAGGCAGGTGTCGGCCAGAACCCATCACGGCAAGCGGGCTTGGGTGCAGGGCTGCCCCCCACCCTCAACGCCCAGACCGTGAACAAGGTTTGTGGCAGTGGCCTGCAGGCGGCCATGTTGGCCGACCAGTCCATTCGTGCAGGCGACAACAGCGTCGTCGTGGCCGGTGGCCTTGAGAACATGTCCCGTGCACCGCACATGGCCAGCGTTCGGGCGGGCATCAAGTTTGGCAACGGTGAACTGGTGGACCACATGCTCGCGGACGGCCTGACCTGTGCCTTTGAGGGCTGGGCTATGGGTTGCGCAGCAGAGCACACCGCTGACAAGTGCGGCATCACCCGCGAAGCCATGGACGAGTTCGCTGCACAGTCGCACCAGCGTGCCGCTGCAGCGGCAGAGGCGGGTCACTTCGATGCAGAGCTCGTGCCCTGCCCCGCTGACAGGATCAAGCAACGAGCCGACGTCACAGCTGACGAAGGCGTGCGTGTCGACTCCACGGCCGAGGGTCTGGGCAAACTTCGGCCCGCCTTCGCCAAAGAAGGGTCAGTGACAGCAGGCAACGCGTCACAGATCAGTGACGGTGCCGCTGCCGTGGTGGTCGCATCTGCTGACGCCGCGGCCGAGATGGGTGTTCAACCACTGGCCCGCATCGTCGGGTCAAACACGTGGGGCGTGGAGCCAAAGAATCTGTTTGAGGCGCCGGGCCTTGGCATCGAAGCCCTGCTTCAGACGCATGACCTGACTGTGGACGACATCGACCTGTTCGAGATCAACGAGGCCTTCGCCGCACAACTGCTCGCCAACGTGAAGCACTTGAACGTGCCCATGGACAAGCTGAACATCTGTGGCGGCGGGATCGCTCTTGGCCACCCCATCGGCGCCTCCGGTGCACGTGTCCTTGTGACGCTCGTGCACCAGATGATCCGCACTGATTCCAAGCGTGGTGTCGTCAGCCTGTGCTTGGGCGGCGGTAATGCGGTTTCAATGTTGATCGAGAGGTAAGAGACGTCGGTGAAGTGGGCCTACGCCAGTACTAAGCGGGCGCCATGTCATTATTAACAGTAGTTTTTTGGCGCTGATTGCTGAAGTCCGAGCTGGTACCTGATTCTGCAGATTCCCAAACCCTACTTTTCAAAGGAAGAGGCGTAGTTCGTGAACTGACGGGCAGGCCTTATCCGCCTCAATTTAAGACTCAGTTGCCTATGTCCTCAGCCCAGAGATCCGGCCGTTCGGCTTGCATTCGCTCCATCAAGGCCACGCAATCGCTGTTGTCGAGCACCGTGACTGCTATGCCGGCATCGCGCAACCACGCCTCGGCACCCTGAAACGTGCGGTTCTCACCGATCAAGACCTCTTGAAACTGCAACAGCACAGCTGTGCCGGCACACATGGGGCACGGACTGAGCGTGGTCACCAACACCAGGTCACTCCAGTCGCGGCGACGGCCGGCATTGCGAATGGCGGCCATTTCACCATGGGCCGTGGGATCGCCGTCCTGCACACGTCGGTTGTGACCACGCGACACGATGTCGCCCGTTCGGGGATCGCCGATCACACTGCCGACAGGCACGCCGCCTTCATCGAAACCCTGTTGCGCTTCAGCAAGCGCCGCTACCATCCAGACCCGAGCGAGTGCTTCAGGAATCGCCATCGGTGGCGTCGTCTGCTTCCGCTGTGGCACTCTCGCCCAGGGCTTCTGATGCGGGATCTGATGCGGCAGGCACCTGCAACTGCTCGTGGACTTCACGCAACTGCTTCTCGTTGAAGCGCCACCAGTTGGCGCCGGTCACTCGCCAAGGCGGACCGTTGTACCGGTGCAGGTCGATCGTCACCAGTTGGCGAGGCAGACCCGCGCGAGGTGCGCTCAGGTCAACACTTGCCTTGTTTCGACTGAGACGAAGCGCCTCAACACGAATGGCATCAGCACTGTCCATAGCCACGATCTGTGCGTTGGGAACCAACTCGAGGACCTTCGCTGCTGCAGGCTGCAGTGCATCCACCACGGCGATGTTGATCTCCGCGGGCGGTGCGCCGTATTCGCGAATGATCCACCAGTCGATGGACTTGGCGATGGCCTGCGGCGCCGGCGCCATGTAGACAGGGGCGTCGGTAGCAGCCCCATGACGCGACCAAGTGCCGGTGGGGCCACAGGCGGTGACGAACAAAAGCAGTGAAGCCAGAAGCAGTGAGGCAGGTACAAGGCGGATCATCAGTCATTCCCTTCCTGGCCGGTTGACCAGCGGCCAGCGATTCTAGCAGGCTGCTCAGGAACTCGAATGAACCACGGGCCCAGTCCTATAGTGGCTGGATCATATGAAGCACAATCGCGTTGTCATCGGCATCACAGGCGCCTCAGGTGCTCCCTACGCCCTGCGGAGCATTGAACTGCTGGCGGCCATGGGCGTGGACGTACATGTCGTGGCCAGCACGATGGGCCGTCGACTGCTTGTGGAAGAGTGCGGCGTGAAGCGGCTGGAGGCTGAAGCACTGGTTTCCGACCCGGATCTGGTCAGCCGCATTCATGTGCACCGCGACAGCGACATGGGCGAGTGCATTGCGTCAGGGTCATTTCTGCATGACGGCATGGCCATCGTGCCGTGTTCCAGCAATACGCTGGGCTGCCTTGCCGCAGGCATGACGAATGCACTGGTGCACCGCGCTGCTTCGGTGTGCCTGAAGGAAGGCCGCAAGCTCGTACTGGGCCATCGTGAGACACCGCTGAGCCGCATCGATATCGGCAACATGGACACCCTTGCCGGCGCCGGCGCCGTGATCCTGCCGCTCACCCCCGGCTTCTACCACCAGCCGACATCGGTCGCCGACATCGTGGACTTCATGGCCGCCCGTGTGTTGGACCAACTTGGGTTCCACCACGAGCTGCCATTACGTTGGCAGGGCACACAGGAACGCCTCGGTACTCTTGGGGATCAACCGGCGACTTGATCGTCGAGTTGTGTTCGAAGCGTGCCGGGCGGCGGATCCCGCAGCAGTACATCATCGTCAGGCTGCAGACCTTCGACGATCTCTACATAGCGATCACTGGATCGTCCGAGTTGCACGGGCCGCTCATCGAACACGCCGCCATTGCGTTGATAGACGAATGTGGTGCGGCCACGTCGATGTACTGCATGCACTGGCACAAACAGCGCACCTTCGACACTGTCCACCAAAATCGTGGCGGTGCAACGCATCGATGGTTTCAAGGCATGTGCACCGATGTCGTCCAGGTGGATGTAGACCGTGTAATCGCGGCGGTTGGGATCACGCCAGCCACCATCTTCAGCAAGCACGCCGACGGACCGTACGGCGCCTTCAAAGACCTGATCAGGCAACGCGTCGGTGTGGATGATCGTGCGCTGGCCAACCTTGACGAGCCCACTAAGGGCCTCGTTCACTTTGACCTCAGCAGCCATTCGAGACGTGTCTGGAAGCACGATCAACAGTTGGTTGCGATGTACGTTGCTGCCGACACGAAAGGCGGATTCATTTTCCCCGCGGTGGTCACGTTGCATGGTGCTTCCGTACACCACCATGCCGTCGCTGGGCGCGATGACTGTAGTGGCTGACAATTGCGCCTGATAGCGATCAAGACGCTCCTGCTTGGACGCTTCATTCGCGCGTGCGGCTTCGAGCTTGGTCGAGGCGCTGCGCACCTGGGCGGCGGTGCGTTTGTTGACACGTTCCTGCTCTTCCACGGCCTGCTGCTCATCCGACGTCTTCGAAAGTTCTTCCTTCTGGAAGGTGTACTTGTTGTAGACCTCTTGATCGAGTCGCGCCTTTGACAGTGCGGCCTCGGCGCGGATCATGGCGATTTCATCCTGCTCCAAATCGTTCTGACTGATGAAGTCACGATCTCGAAGGTCGAGAGACTTGTCGTACTTGTCCGCGAGGCGGGTGTAGTCTTTCTCAGCGGTCCGTACGGCGAGCGTGTTGGAGTTACGGGTTGAGACGACGTCCCCTTCACGCCAGGCAAGCAGAGCCAGTCGGGCCTGCTCCACACTCACGGCAGCGGCAGAGACATTTGATTCTCGACTCTTCTGCGAGATCTCAAGAGCAGCCTCGTCGGCCTCGACATTGGCCTGCGCTTGAATGAGCGATTCTTCGGCTGTAGCGATGCGCTCTTTGACCTCTTGATCATCTAGGCGAAGCAGCACATCGCCGGCGACGACTGACGAGCCTTCAGGCACGATTTCGGTGATCACCGCACTGCCATCAAGGCTATTTCGGATTTCAACCTGGTTCTGGGCGACCAGATTGCCTGAGGCTGGAATCGTAATTTCAAACTCGCCCGGCTGAACGTTGTGGAGGTCGGCGGGGCCAAGCGCTTCGGAAGCCGCTTCAACGCCGGAGAGCATCCAAGCGGCGCCGCCCAGCGCAATGGCGGCTACGGCGGCGCCGATGACCAGTCCGGTTGTGGCGCTACCGCGTCGTTGGGGTGTTGTTGTGAGTTCCATCATCGGTCGTTCCATCCTACCCCCCTGCCCCTTGGCTACGCAGCATCCTGTTCAAAACTCAATGAAGCCGTCTGTTCAATGCCCATACCGGGCAGTGGTTCCAACTTGCCCTGCGGAGTGACACGCAGCTGCCCTGTATCCAATAGATAGCGAAGGATTGACTGCTGCACCGTGCGGAAGGCACGGGCGCGGCCATTGCGTGCCTGCTGCAGCGATTGAATCGCGCTCAACTGGTCGAGCACCGTGTAACTGTCGGGGTCCGCTTCGATCGACTCAATGTTGATGCCGGCAATCTCCACGTTGCGACGTTGAATGTCGTACGACAGGAGTGACGAGTCAATCGTGCGCACGGCGTTGCGTACGTTCACCGCAATTTCATCGCGTTCCTGCGTGAATGCACGACGCGCTCGCTCCAGCGAGATCTGTGCCCCACGAACAGCGATACGTTCCTGTGTACGGTCCAGTGGAAGGCTGAGTGTTAGTGAGATGTCGGACTCCATGTCTTCCAAGGTCGGCACGACGAACTCTGCGTAATACTCATCGCTGCTGCCGAAGCGAACTTCGCCGGCCAGGTTGAGATCCGGCAACAACTGATTCAACGCATTGCGGACGCTTCGGCGGCGGTCTACAAGACGATCACGGTCCGTCTGAAGGTCCAACCGGTGCGTCAACGCGGTGCGAACCGCTTCATCAAGGCTCACATCCGGCGGTGTAATCGCGAAGGAGCCGCGGTCAATCAGTACGGGGAGTTCAACCGGATAGTTGATCTGGATCTTGAAGCGATCCACGGCAAGCCGGTAGGCCTCTTGCAGGCCCGACACCGTGGAACGCTGCTGCAGTGAGTTGTTCTCGGCTTCAGCAGCGTCGTACAACCGAGCACGACCGGCTTCGTACAGCGCCCGTTGGCGTTCGGCGAGTTTGTCAAGCAGCGCCACGGACTCCATGGCGTTGTCGAGCTCCTGTTGCTGCACCTGTAATGCGAGGTAGGCGGTCACGACATCTACATGGAAGGAGCGACGGAATTCTTCGAAGGTACGCGCCGCGTAGATCAGATCCCGCTCCGCTTGAATAATGTCTTCGCGCGCAATGGCACCAGCATTACGCAGGAACGGGATTGATGCTGACAGCGTGAACTGCCCGATCTTGTCCTCGCTGGTGCCGGCATCCTGCACGATGTGTGAGAACGTGGCGAGATACGAAGCTGCAATCTGGCCGCCCCAGGGCAGGCGTTGCGTCACGTTGAGGTCGTTGATGATGGCTGCTGACGATTTGGTGGTCGCCAGGTCCGATGCAAAGTGGGAATACTGACTGATCACGTCGTCGGCGATCTGCGGTGTCCACAGGTGGCGTTCGACGAGCAGGCTGAGGCAGGAAAGGATGTACTCCTCTTCCGCGTAGGTGTAATCAAACGCGTGTCTGACGGCCCACTGGAGCGACGCTTCCAGTTTGAGAATGTCATCCTTGCCATCCGGCGAGGACTGTCCAAGTCGTTGTACAAGCGCATCCGCTTCGGTCGTGACCATGGCCTTGAACCGCATCGCTGCGGCGGTTGGATTCACCGTTTCGGGCTGCTCAACATTCAACGCGGCGCTGTCGTCGGGGTGGGTGGATCCCCAGGCGTCGGTGACTGGATAGGCATCGCCTGCGCCGACAGCAGTCGTGCCCTCGGCCAGCAGGTCGGCGACCTTGGCATCGATGGTCTGGAAGGGATCGGCGCAGCTGGCAAGGAAGACAGCCGTTGCTCCGGCCGCCCCCCACCTGGCGCCGCTTGAGATTGAGTTACCCATGGAAGTGTCGATTCTACGCGCTCGAGAGCCAAAAACCCGCTTCAACTCTGGTACTTGTATCGCCATGAGTACGCCTGACCCTGCAACGGATGTCATTGAAACCCCTCGTGAGCAGGCAGGCCCCACAGGCGCCATGACAGCAGCTCGGCGGGCACGAGCTGCCACGCAGGCCGCTGACATTCGATTGCTCGGAGATGCAGCCCCCGCATACGTGCCCAACGATGCGCCGTGCGCACCGGCTCACCAAGACGATGCGCCCGATACGCGGCTGTATCTTGGCGATTGCCGCGACGTACTGGCGAGCTTGCCTGAAAAGGGTGAGGTTGACCTGATCTTCGCCGACCCCCCATTCAACTGGGATGTGCCTTACGAGGGCGACTGGGATGACGGCATGGAGCGGGCGGCCTACGAACGCTTCACATACGAGTGGCTTGATGGCTGCATCGATGCGATGTCCCCCACCGGCAGTATTTGGGTGAACATTCCCGATGACACGGCCGCTGAGATCGTGCTGCACCTGAAGCGCCGTGGTCTGGTAATGGTGAACTGGTGCGTGTGGCACTTCCGCTTCGGCCAATGCAGGAACAGCTCGTTCATTATGAGCAAGGTGCATGCGTTGTACTTCTGCAAGGATCCGGACAACAGGACATGGAATCCAGACGCCATTTTGGAACCCAGTGACCGCGCGGCCATCTACAACGACGCCCGCACCATGGCGAAGACCGACAACAAGGGCATGCGGGTGCCGATGGACGTCTGGTACGGCAAGTACTGGGGTCGCATTCAAGGCAACAACAAGGAACGTCGCCACGGCCACGAGAATCAGATCCCCGAGGTCTATCTCGAACGCATCATCAATGCCTGCTCCAACGAGGGTGACCTTGTCCTTGATCCGTTCTGTGGATCCGGCACGACATCCACGGTGGCACGTGCGTGGGGACGTCGCAGTATTGCCATGGAACAGAGCGATACGATCGCCACGAGTGCGTGGGATCGGATCATCAATGTAGGCATGATTCGCAAGGGAGAGTCGCTGGGCAAGAGCTCCGCCATACACGCCGCTCGTCCGAAGCGTTCCAAAACACTCTTCTCCCCAAAGGGACGGCGAGACTCGTGACGCTGCCGGAAACCCCATGCGGCGCCGAGCAGTCGATCGCACTGCTGCAGGAAGCAGCACGTCTGCTGCTTCAGTCGCCACGGCGCCACGGCGCCATGGTGCACCTTGTAGGCGAAGGTGTGGTGACCATCGCCGGAGATCTGCACGACAACCTGCCGAACCTCGCCCGGCTGGCCGGTGCCGCTGGGCTTGAAGATGGCGGGCATCTTGTCGTGCAGGAGTTGATTCACGGACCGTCGCTGCACCACGGCTGCGATTTGAGCCATCGAATGCTGCTGCGCATTGCTGCACTGGTCATGGCACATCCGCAGTCGGTGCACCCGCTGCTGGGCAATCATGAGCTGGCGCAGTACTTGAAACGCGGCGTGAGCAAGGGCGGTGGCAACTCTGTCGAGCAGTTTGAAGATGGCCTTGACTTCGCCTTCGGCGGTGATGCCGAAGCGGTCAGCGAAGCAATCGACACGTTCATTCTCGCCATGCCGTTGGCCGTACGCACGCCCGGCGGTGTGCTGTGCGCGCACTCCATGCCAGATGCGGCACACATGCACCGCTTCGACGTGGCGGTGCTTGATCGCAATCCCACGGCAGACGATCTCAAGGGGCCCTTCGGGTCGGCCTATATGTTGACCTGGGGTCGACGGTACGACGACGCGTCATTGGCCGTTCTTGCAGGTGCATGGAACGTGAAGGGCTTTGTGCTCGGGCACATGCACGCGGAGATGGGCGCTGAGGTCCGGGGCGAACGCGCTGTCATCCTGAACTCGGACCACGAACGCGGCGTGCTGTTGAAACTGGGTATGCAGGACACCTTCAACACGCAGACGTTTGTAGATGCGGCGATTCCCCTGCAGATGGTGCCGGTGCCGGATGGGGTGCTGTGATGGGCTGGTCGCTGGCGATTGAAACATCACAGGGTGCAGGCGGCCTTGCGCTTCGTGATGCCGGCGGCACCGTACACAGCGTGGCACTGACCTCCCGTAGCGGACTGGACGATCAGTTGATGCCGCAGTTGAACCAGTTGGCGGTAGCGGCAGACTGTGCCCCTGCGGATCTGGAGCTCGTGGGCGTGTCGATCGGCCCGGGTGGATTTACAGGGCTGCGTATCGCCACAGCCACGGCACAGATGCTCGCGGAGGCCACTGGCTGTGTGCTGGTGCAGGTGCCCACGGCGGTGGTGTGTGTGCAAGCGTCTGGGATCAACGCCGGCCGGGTGGGCGTCGCACTGGCGTCCAAACAGGACACATGCTGGCTGACCGTGGTCGATGCCGCCACCATGACCATTTCTGCCCCCGCAGGCCTGGCAGACGCCCATGCGGCGGCAGAGCAATTGCAGGGGTGCACGACGCTCTTGGCGGATGAGCACCTGCCTGGTCCGATAACAGACGCAGCACAGGCTCTCGGACTCGAGTTCCGAGAACCAGTGTGCTGTGCCGAGGCCTGTCTCTGGCTTACCGAGGCCCTTTATGCAGCTCATGAACATATTTCTCCAGAGTGCCTGGTGCCGCTGTATCCCCGTGCGCCAGAAGCAGTCGCGCTCTTTGATGCCCGTGAAAAAGCCCCTAAGGGCTGAAGAACATCGCACAGAACCATCAGGTGGACTGAAACGCGCCCCCCATCACGTCGATTGTTCATGTGTCGGCAGGCAGCACCTCCGGCGCTGGGAGTTTGACTGATGGTTCCGCACGAATACACGACTGACACAACACAGAAGACTTCGACAGCCGCCGCCGTTCTGGTGATCGGTGCTGAGAGTGAAACACGCACGGGTCTCGTGCAGACGCTCTCAAAGTTGGGACATAACTGTGTATCGACCGACGCTTTGGACACTGCCCGCGAACACATGGCGGCTGAACACGCGATTGATCTACTGCTCATCGATAGTGCAGTCGGACGATCCGGCCTTGACCTCATTCACGAAGCTCAGGCTGCGGACCCCTGCGTTCGTGCGCTCGTCTACAGCGACCACGCAAGCCCGAACGACGTCGTCGAAGCGATTCGCGCCGGAGCAAGCGACTTTATCGTGATGCCTCGTGACATTGCCCGCCTTCCGGAACGCACGGCTCAGGTACTTGAACGCGTCCTGGCGCATCGTGCCCGTGAACGTCGTGTTGAAGACCTTGCCGACACCTGCGCCACGCTCAAGGCGACGCGTGATGAAATGTCAGACCAGGTCGACACGCTCTGCGGCGATCTGGCTTCCGCCTATCGCACCATGCGTGAACAGATCACAGATGTGGCGCTCGCCAGCGAGTTTCGTGCTCTGCTCAGCCAGGAACTCGATCTCGAAGTCATGCTTCGCACTGCACTGGAAGCCATGATGAAACGCATCGGTCCAGTTAACGCAGCGGTCTACCTGCAAGAGTCCCCCGGAAAGTGGGGCATTGGGGCCTATGTGAACTACCAGTGGCAGGATCGCGACATCATGCCAGTGCTCACACGGCTTGGTGACCTGCTTGGACCGGGCATGGTTGATGAACACGGCCTGGTGCGATTCGATGATGCCAGCGAGTTCGCCGAGTCCGAAGGCGGAGACATGGAAGTGCTTGCCGATTGCGAGATCGCAGCCTTTGCGTGCCATCGAAACGATGATTGCCTGGCGGTCTTCACGCTCTTCCGTAATGCAGAAGACGGCTTCGACGATTCCCATGCCGCCGCCATTGACGTGATGCGCACGATTGTTGGTGAGCAGATGGCACGCATTCTTCGCGTGCATCGTCGAAACGCCTTCCAATGGCCGGACGAACCCGCGAACGACGCTTGGGGCAAGGCCGCCTGATCAAGGCCGACAACGACATCAGTTTCTTGAAGTTCAACAGTATGCCGCGGAGTACCTCCGCGGCGTACTGCGTTCAGTAGCGACGACGCTTGTTTCGAGGCTCGCCTTCGGGAACCCGACCCACCAGATGAACACGGTCCCCTCCGAGCAGGCTCTGCAACTGACCCAGCAGCTCGCTGTGCGGCACGATCCGCATGGTGCTGCGGCAAGTGACCGACTGCTTGCCGTTGTCCATGCGAAGATACACCTCGGCCGGCCTGGCGCCGTCTGTCACGCGTGCCCCGCCGGACTGCCGCAGCAGTCCAGCAGCCATGTCAAATCTGTTGCGCAACTCGCCTTCGGACGCGTCGCTGATGGAGCCGAGATCGACTTCAATTCGATCTGTCAGGAACCGCGGCGCATCTTCCGGGGCAATGAGCTGATCAACCACCATCTGCAACTCGCCGTTGCGCTCGCCGATCTCTCCCACGGCAAAGACCATCTGGTCAATCGTTGCCAGTTCACCGCACTTGCGGAAGGCGTCAGGAAAGAGCACGCCTTCGATCGAACCCATGCGATCCTGCAGTGCGAGGATCGCCATGCGATGGCCAGCATTGCGGCCCTTGTTTGGAGTGACGATCCGACACCCGGAGACGATCGCCCCGATCACCACCCGTGCCCCATTGCGACTGCTTGGCAACTGTGTGATTGGGCAGGATCGGTAGATGTTCAACAGCGATTCGTACTCATCCAGTGGATGGCCTGAGACATGGAAGCCCAAGTGCTCGCGTTCGGCCTGCAGCATCTGTCGGCGAGTCCATGGGGCAGCCTGCTCCAAGGGCGGATCTTCCATGTCCGTAGTTTCTGCTTCGTCAGCAGCACCACCAAACAGGGCGCCTTGTCCGGAGGCGACATCCTTTGCACGCTCGGAACCGCCCTTCATGGCCTTTTCGATCGTGGCGAACACGCTGCCGCGAAGGGCACCATCGTGCAACGAGTCCATCGCTCCCGCTGAAACCAAGGCCTCAAGCGTGGCGCGATTCGCTGAACGACCCTGCACCCGTTCACACAGGTCCCACAGGGAGCGGAAGGGTCCATTGCGAGCTCGCTCTGCGGTGATTGCAGCCACAGCGGCGGCGCCAACACCCTTGATCGCGCCCAGGCCGAAGCGAATAGAACCGTGCATTGCAGTAGGCGACACGTCGTCTTCGTACACCACGGTGAATGAGGCGTCTGACTGATTGATGTCTGGCGGCCGCACTTCGATGCCTCGGTGCGGTTGTGCTTCAGAATCATCTGTGAACCGCACCATGCGGCATTCGTCGAGATACGGCGCCCAGTCTTCGGTCTTCTTCGCCTGCGACTCGAACGTGAGCACCGCTGCCATGTACTGCACCGGGAAGAACGTTTTCAGCCAGGCGGTCTGGTACGCAATGATGGCGTAACCCGTGGAGTGTGACTTGTTGAAGCCATACCCGGCGAACCGGAGAATGAGGTCGAACAGGTGCTCGGCTTCGCGTGTAGCCATGCCTTTTTCTGCGGCACCTTCGATGAACTTCGGTCGGTTCGCATTGATCACGTCGACCTTCTTCTTGGAGATGGCCTTGATCAAGGTGTAGGCGTCGCGCAGCGGAACGTCGCCCAGGCCGTGCACGATCTGCATGACCTGTTCCTGATACACCATGATGCCGTAGGTCTCTTCCGTGAACGAGTCAACAACGTCATGCACCTGAGGCACGACACTCGTGCCGTGCTTTCTGGCGCAGTACTCGGGAATCAGATCCATCGGGCCTGGGCGATACAACGCGTTGGCGGCGATGAGATCTTCAAGCCGGTCAGGCTTCATCTCCCGCAGTAGTTGCCGCATGCCGCCAGATTCGAACTGGAACACACCGGACGTTTCGCCTCTGCAAAAGAGCGCAAGCACCGCCGGATTGTCGAGCGGAATGTTGTCCAGATCCAGCGGGTGCTCGTCGCCGATCGTGCAACCAACAGCTTCGTGGACAGCTTCTTCGCTGAGCGTCTCTCGAATGATGTTCTTCGCCAACTCAAGCGTGGAGAGCGTGCGCAGTCCAAGGAAGTCCATCTTGAGCAGGCCGACTTTCTCACAAGTGGGGCCATCCCACTGTGTGACAGCCTCTTCGTGTCCGGACACCCGGCACAGTGGCACGATGTTCTCCAACGGCTGTGTGGCGATCACGACACCAGCGGCGTGCACGCCTGCATGCCGTGCATGGTGCTCGAGTTTCTGCGCTTCGTCGATCACGCGACGCGCCTGCGGATTGCTTGCGTACTCAACCTTGAAGTCCTGCCCGGACTCCAGCGCATCAGCGATGGTGATGTTCAACTCTGCCGGGACAAGGTTCGCCAGCCGCTGACCTTCCTGTGGCAGCAGGCCGAAGACGCGGGATACATCTTTGATCGCTGCGCGGGCCTTCAGCCGTCCGAAGGTAATGATCTGAGCGACATGGCCATACTTCTCGCGAACGTAGTTGATGACGTCGCTGCGGCCGTCCTGGCAGATGTCGATATCGATGTCTGGATATTCGCTTCGGTTGGGATCGGTGAAGCGCTCGAACAGCAGGCCGTACTGCACTGGACAGGCATTGGACAGGCCCAAGACATAGCCGACCATGGTGCCGACACCAGAACCACGTGCATTCGCGGGAATACCCCCCTGCCGTGCCCAGTTCACGAAGTCCCAGACGATCAGGAAGTACGCACTGATGTGCTTGTCGGCCAGAATGCCCAGCTCACGTTCGAGCCGTTCGCGGATTGCATCCGTCACACCCGTGTTGCCGTAGCGCCAAATCAAGCCGGCTTCGCACAGCCGACGCAGCACACGATCACACTCTTGTTCCAGGACTTCTGCTTCGACATGCGTATCTCGCTCTTCGTCGAAGGGCAGCAACTCAAACTGGCGGCAGAACGCCTTGTACCACTCGGTCCGGTCAGCGGATCCGTCCCAAGCAGGCACGGTGTCCGGCCCATGCGCCTGGACAACCGGTGCGAAGTTGGCGCTGAAGTCGATGTCGACGTTGCACCGCTGACCGATGCTGGCGGCGTTGAAAACGGCTTCGGGGCAGTCGGCAAAGAGCGCTGCCATCTGCTCGGGTGACTTGACGTAGAGATCAGCGGGATATCTGAAACGGCTGTCGTCATCCTTGTTCCGGCCCATGGAGATGCAGCACAGTGTGTCGTGGGCATCATGATCCTCGGCACGCAGGAAGTGCGCATCGTTGTCACAAACCAGAGGCAGGTTGAGTTCAGCCGCGAGCCGCTTCAGGTGCGGATTGATCGCCAACTGCATCTGTACTTCGTGTACCTGCAACTCCACGAAGAACGTGGGTTCACCATTGGTATTGGGCTTGAAGATCTTCGCGTGTGAGCGAGCTTCTTCCAGCGCCGCGTCCCAATGCCGATCATCGCCCGTCTCTTCTAGCTTCACCAAGTGCCACGCGAGCGATGAGCCAAGGTGGCCATTGATGGCAATGACACCGTCAGACCACTGCTCAAGTGTGGACTTGTCCATGCGGGGACGGTGATAGAAGCCCTTCAGGTACGCGTCGGAACTCAGTCGCAGCAGATTGCGCCAGCCGGTTTCGTTTTCAGCAAGAAGGACAAGGTGGTGACCCCCGATGGAGCCCACCATTTCCTTCTGGCGGCGCGTGCGGCACAGCGGCGCGACATAGGCTTCGATACCGAAAATCGGCTTGATGCCTTCGGCCTTGGCAATGCCGTAGAACTCCATGGCGGCATGAAGATTGCCGTGGTCTGTGACGGCGACAGTGTCCATGCCCAGAGCCTTGACCTGCTTCACCAGCTTTGTGCAGGTGTTCCCGCCGTCGAGCAGGGAATACTCGGTGTGCAGGTGCAGGTGGGCAAAAACGGGGGCCGCGTTGGTCATGCAGGGTCGATCGTACCCGTTGATGTGCAGTGCTTTGCCGTTCTTGTGTCGAACGGGGACACCTTGGGTATAGAATTCAAGCTATGACCCAGAAGCCTCGATCTCCCTTTGACGTACCCGGTGCTCAAGGCGCTGCACAGTTCATGCAAGGCATGGTTCGCAAGCCCACGATCTTGGGTCGGATAGTGGGTGTCCTCTTTCTGCTGATCGTCGGCATACCAGTACTCCTCCTGCTGCTCTCGTTCGCCGTGGTCTCGGCCATCGTCTTTTTGCTGCTGGGCCTCTGGGCGGCGCTGATGGGCAGGGTTCGATTCCAGAAGTCGGTGGATCTGCGGCCCAAGCCCGGACACGACGACACTGGTCGAAAAAACGTCCGCGTGCGGGAGTAGCCCGCACATTGCTGGTGGCGTCAGGCCGACGTCTCGCGGTCGATCAGTCCCAACAAGCTTCCTCGCAGATCTCCAGTTAGTGCACCTACGGCACCGTCGGCGATCGGTGTCTGCTGCAAGCTGATGCCATCGCCGTCCGCCCCACCATTTTCTCCGGCAGTCTCACGAACGCGCAGGAGCACCGAGGTCACTGGTAGCACATGCCATGAGGCGTTTGTCAGAAACAGTTCATCGGCGGCCAGTACATCATCCATGCTGGGCTGGGCGTACTCCACGGCAACACCGGTGGCGGTGGCGACTTCTATGACAGCCTCACGTGTGATACCTGGAAGCACAGGAGGTACTTCTTGGCCGGGATCCTGTTCACCTCGAGCGTGCGGCGTGTACAGCACACCGTCCTTGACCAGAAACAGGTTGCTCACACAGCCGCTAAGCACGCGCGCTGCAGGATCTGCCCACAGGGCTTCACCGGCACCAACCGTCCCAGCCTGCTGAAGTGTGCGAATGCGTTCCCAGTAGTCGATCGTCTTGTGTCCGGCAGACGTCGACCAAGGATTCAGCCGACCCGGAGCCAAAATGACACTGACGCCATTTCCAAAAAACTCTTCCGGATACGGCGTCGGCGGCTGCGGCACGACAATGACGGTGGGGTCATTGGCGCCTGCGCTGTTGCCGCTGCGCATCATGTTCAGGTCCCCGCCGGTCACGGTCAGGCGGATGCGGGCTTCCGTGAGGGAGCTGCGTTCAAGAGCGTTGCGGACGGCTTCGGCAAGAGGATCAGGTTTCAGTCGCTCGGTGAGGGCCAGTTGCTCTGCGGATGCAATCAGGCGATCAATGTGCCGATCAAGCCGAAACACCGTGCCGTTACGGGCCGCCATGGTCTCGAAGAGCCCCACGGCATGCTGCACGGCTGCGTCGAAGACACCGACTGAAGCTTGATCATCCGAAACGTACGCACCATTGAGCCAGATTTCCATCGCGGGATTGTATCGATCCAGGTCAGGCGTCTGGCATGGAAGTGGCGGTGGAAACGCTTCGAATCAGCGCTGTCTCGGAGTTTGAAATGGGTCGAATGCCAATAACCACGGCGCCATGGACGCCGGTGATCGTGACAGGAATCGTGCCATCGGCCTCTGCGTTGCCGTGTTGCACGGTGATCGTCCAGTCGCCGTCCTGTAGTGCCGGGATGACGGCGCCTCGAAAGACCTTCTTGAGCGTGTCATCAGCCCACCGCAACTGCATGTCGGCAGGTGTTGTCGCTGATCCTTCAATCGTGCCGTCCACCAACGCGGTCACCGCAGCAGTGAGTTGAGCCGTGGACGACGTTCGTTCCAGCCAGTTGCCCAGCGCCATGAAGCCTGCGACAAGCACAATGGCCAAGGGGTACAACCAACGGCGCGTGCGTCGGGTAGTGCTTTGACGTCCAGTCTGCTCGAGTTCCGGGCTGTCAGGTCCCTCATTCGTCATGGAGTAGTTGCGCCGGCCTGCGCAGGTGCGGGCGCGGGTTGAATCGGATCCGCGAACAACACCCACGACGTACTGCTGGCAAACGGCTTGATTGCCGCCATATCCAGTTTCTGCGTGAACGGGTACGGCACACCACTGCGTGCGTTGTTCACGACCACTGTTTCCGCGCCTACCTGATTGCCATGCTCGTCAAAGAAGGCGAAGGCGATGCCGATATTGCGTGTCTCCTTGGCGGCGTTGAGCACGCTGCCGGAGATTGTCATCTTCGACCAGTCCAGTTCGGTGCGAGATTCGGAAGTGATACGCGTTCTTCCAAAGGGAGACGGGTTGTAGTTGACAGCTTCGCCAGGTTTGTCGACGCGGGCATAGGCGTAGGCGCTGCGACTGCCCCACACATCTTGACTGATCAGACCGAAGTTCATCTTGCGCAGCGTCTCTTGAAGGTCTTTGCCGGCGGCGGCGACGCTCTTGACGGTATTGCGATCAGCCGTCGTCTGTTCCTTTTGCTGCAGGACAAGTTGGCGTCTGGCGCGGCGCTCCAGCGCCGCTCGCCGTCGAACTTCCTGTTCTGCTTGGCGTCGCACGAGGCGATACTGGGAAAAGTCAGTGCCGTACCGGTCGTGGTCGAGCACGAAGGCCTGCATTTCGGAAATCTGCGCATCGAGGTCCGCCAGTTGCAGTTCCAAATCGGCGAGCCGATGCCGCATGGCGCGTAACGCTGCTTCACGTTCGACTAGTGCTGGGAAGAGATGGCGTGGTAGCGATCCTCGTGTCAGCCCCGCTTCGCGCAGCACATGCTCAGCGACGGCAAGTCGATCTCGTTGCGTCTGCTGAGCCGCTTCTTCGGCGGCTTGCTGTGTTGCATGCATATCCATTGCGGCTTCGGCGGTTGGCGCATCAGGCGCGTCCGGGACATCCGGTGGGTCGGTTGCCGCCAGCAGAGCCGTTGTAGTGACGAGAAGAATGTTGAGCATGGACAGGACTTCCGCGGGATTCCCCACTACGTGAGCCTACAGATTCAGGGGGATTCGTCGAGTGTCTTTTCCACGGAAGCCTGCTGAGCCTCGTCCAGCGAGGTACGCAACGCGTTGGCACGCTTGAGCAGGGCACGTCGAGACCCGTCACGTCGTTCCATGTCGATGTGCCATTTGACGACATGATGCACGTCAACAGGCAGGATTTCGACGACCAGATCAATCCCGGTGGAATCAAGAATCGGGACTGGCGTCTTCTTTGCGTCGATGATCGGCTCCCACCCCTTCTTCTGGATCATCAAGTCGTAGGTGCCGTAGTGGGTGAAGTCCACCGACAGTGGAGTGCGTCCGACCTCTCGGCCGTTCACCCATACAAGCGCACCTTCGGGAGTCGTTGAGATTTCGATAGTGCGGCGCACGCAGCCGGTCATGGCCAGAGCCAGTGCGAGAGCAAAGAACGTGATCGTGCGGGAGTAGTGCATGTCAATCAAACTCATCACCCTTGAAGGTACTCGCCAGATACGCCTCTTTCACGACGGGGTCGTTGATGATGCTCTTGGGGTCGCCATCACGCAGGTTCTTGCCATGGTGAATGATGTACGCCCGGTCGCAGATGCGCAGCGTCTGCTGGACGTTGTGGTCGGTCAAGAGAATGGCAATTCCCTGCTCGGCCAATGTCCGCACCTGTGACTGCAACTCTTCGACGGTGTGGGGATCCACTGCGGCGAAGGGCTCATCGAGCAACATGAGCGTTGGTTCGGTGATCATTGCTCGAGCGATTTCCAGTCGGCGTCGTTCACCACCGGAGCAGGTGCGTGCCTTCTCGTGTGCCTTGTGCTCCAGACCGAACTGTTCCAGTAGTGCATTGCAACGGGCGTTCCGGGCAGCGGGCTCGAACTTCTGTGTTTCCAGAATGGCGATGAGATTGTCGCGGACGGTCATGCGACCGAACACGCTTGGCTCCTGGCTCAGATACCCCATGCCTCGGCGAGCGTGCCGATACATAGGCTCGGTGGTCACCGTGTGTCCGTCGAACTCCACCGAACCGCTTTCGGGCGTGATCATGCCAATGGTCATGCGGAACGATGTGGTCTTGCCGGCGCCATTGCGACCCAGTAGACCGATGATCTCACCCTTGTTGACATCGAAGCACACCTCGTCCACGACACGGCGGCCGTTGTAAGACTTCACGAGGTTTCGAACTTCAAGCAGTGCCATGGGCGGCTAGGCCTTGTTGTTGGAATCATTTGAGGGCGGGGCAACAGCTGAATCTTGGGCAGAATCTTCCGCGGGTGCATCATCCTTGACTCGTTTGGCGTCGATTGTCCACGCATCGCCGTGATGCGTGGCTGCCAGTACACCGATGATCTTCCACAGCCTCTTATAGATGAAGTCGTCCAGGAGGACGCGGGTGCCGTCTACGTGCTCGACCCACGCCTTGGACTTGGCCATCCATCGATCCATATCAATGGCGGCAATGTCATCTTTCGGCCAGGTGCCTTCGGGCAGGTGCAGCGTGCCATCTTCATCCAGTTGATACCGGCGACTTGAGGACTTGAAGGCTGCCCATCCATACCACGGCACAAAGGGAAGGCACAGAATGAAGAGCCACTGCATCTGCCGATCGAACTTCGATGGTGGCTGAAGATCACCCCAAGCCTGCAGTGCTTCGTTGGCAATCTTGTGGACTGTCGCCATGCCTGCGTCAGGGGAACCATCAAGGGTGATAGGCGTCTGGGCCATCTGGGCCATAACGTTGATGTAAAGCAGCCAGTGATTAGTCTGCAGTCGGCCCATCGTGGTGGCGCCGCCTTGTTGCTCTTTGGCTTCCTGCGTATCCGCAGTTGCAGATGCAACGAGTATGCGGCGGAGGTCATCCAGAGACAGCGTTTTGCCTTGTTGCGCTGCCAGTGCCGATTGGAGTTTCGGTTGGTCTTCGACCTCAATGTCCGCTCGGAAGGCATCGGTGAAGAACTGCATGGCGTCCAGATCGACGGTCGTCGTTGAGCCATTCAGGATGGGCTCCGCGATTCGATTCATGGCGCGGGCGACTTCAGCGCGATGCCAGTTGATGCTTTGCTGGGGCAATGCAATCGTGTAGTCGTAGATCCCCCAGACACCGAAGACAAGACACAGCACCGCCACAAGCACGGCTTTGATCAGGTAGCCAGGAGCCACACGGGCGGTCAGTGGCCAAGTGGTCGTTTCACTCATGGGGGCATGCTACGCGAGAGACTCAATCGTCTTCGGAGAAGTTTTCACAGACTTCGATCAGTCGGTCATGCGGCCCGTCTTCGTCCGGGACGGCATCAAGGAGTGCCAGCAGACGATCAACACGCTTCGACATCTCCAGCGTGGGCTGGTCCATGGCGAGGGCCTCTTTAGCGAGCGCTTCCATGGCCGACCGAAACCAGCTCGCTGAGGGCTTGGATTCATCCCCCGGCGGTTCGATGCGCACTCGAATGGTGGCGCCGGGCGCGATGGCGACAACCGGTATTTCACCCAGACGGGTCGTGGGCTCGCGGCAGACCACCACGGCAGCAACAGCGTTGTCTTTGGAGGCAAGGCGAAAGCGTCGAGCGTCGGCACCCACGAGTGGCGGTTGAATGAGGTAGCGGCCCTTTGTTGTCGCGCCTTCTTCAGGCACATCCGCGTCGATGATGCACACAGAGGCGCGACTGGCCAGAGCCAGCTTGCGTCGTGCACGTCGAGTGTCACGCAACTGCCCGAGTACCTCGGCCATGCCGGCCCAATCGTGGCGGGCTCGCAACATGCCGACGGCTTTTTCGAGAGCGGTCTCGGCTTTGAAGTAATCGTTCTTGTCGAACGCGGTACAGGCCTTCTGAATAAGGTCAGTGATCGCTTTCGGTCTGCCGGTGGATCTGGTCATAGGTGAGCGTCAGGCCGTGCAGACTTCGCGGACTTCAGCCGCAATCGCCTCGTTACCAAAGCTCAACCGCAACCCACAGCCGGGCACGAGTTCAAGCACGACAGGCAGTCCGACGGTAATAAGCACGAGGCCCTGATCAGGCGTTTCGGAGTCACGCACCAGCGCCTGGAACAGTTCTTCAAGCAGGTGCAGGTCGCCGGAGTCCGCCAGCAATGGATCGCGGCTATTGAGTTCCACAGAAGCGGCAGCGTCAATGCGTTGCCAATCTTCATTCTCTGCCAGCGAAAACGCAACGATGTCGAAAATGCTGCGCCACTTACCTACCGGCACAAGCACCATCTGGTTGTTGTGCAACTTGTACAGCAGGTGCTTGATGATGCTAGGGAGGGTCTCTTCCGTGATGTCCTGTCGGTCGGCGCCCTTAGGGGCGTCACAAGTTGTCCCGGCGACCGACAGCGCAAGGTGCTGTACGGAGTGCCCACTGCTCATGCGCAGAAACACATGGTTCTCGTCTGTTGTGTCTTGCTCAATGCCGTAGTCATTGAGCAGGTCGCGGATCTCGTCCGCTTTGATGAAGTCCACCGTCAAATCTCTCCTGAGAAGTGTTTGGGGTATTCGAACCGTTCCTGCGTCCATGTGCAAGGTGTGGGGCGGATTCCGCGCCTATGATCAGCACTGGATTGATCGTTTGAGGAGCTCGTTTCGTGCGCACCGTCCTGTTTGTCTGCACTGGTAACACTTGTCGAAGTCCCATGGCCGAGGGGATTGCTCGCCAATGGGCAATCACTGCGAAAGTGGACCTGTTCGCGGGTTCTGCGGGCGTAGCGGCCATTGACGGCCTGCCCACGTCGCCAGAAACGGTCGCCGTGCTGAATCGACTGGGGATCGAATTTCAAGGCAGGTCTAAGCCCCTGTCCGCCAAGATGATCGCCTCAGCCCATGCCATCTATTGCATGACGGCCAGCCACAAGGCGGCTGCCCGCGCCCTGGTTCCAGATGACGAGGCAGCATTGAAGAAGATTCAACTTCTGGATCCCAATGGCGACATCGCAGACCCGATTGGTGCACCACAAGCCGTGTACGACACACTCGCCGACCGGCTGAGGGAGCTCATCCCGGAGCGTCTGCAGGCCGTAGCGGAAGCCTGAGCCCCCTTCGACAGTACAGGCGGCCGGTCAGTGCGCCAGACGCGCAGCCGTTTCCGCCATGAGTCGCGTGCCGAAACCAGTCGGGCCGATTGCTGCCGTGGGCAATGCGAAGTCAGTGGTGGCTGGTCCAGCAATGTCCACGTGTGCCCACGGCACATCTTCATCGACAAAGAAACTCAAGAATGCGGCACCTTGAATGGGATGCGCTGCACGTCGAGGACCACTGTTCCAGAGGTCTGCGTGGCGAGAGCGCATGAAGTCGCGATGCTCTTTCCACAACGGCAAACGCCACAGACGTTCGCCGGTGGAGTCAGCAGCGTGCTCTAACGTGCGGCGGAAGCCGTCGTCGCCACACCAGAGGCCCGCGCACCACTCGCCCAACGCAACCACGACGCCACCAGTGAGCGTTGCGGCGTTCATGAGATGGGTGGGATTGAGTTTCTTGCAGCTGTACGCCAGCGCATCGGCGAGCACCAGCCGGCCCTCGGCATCGGTATTAGTGACTTCAACGGTGACGCCGTTGTACATGGTTATGATGTCGTCAGGCCGATACGCGTTTCCGGACACCATGTTCTCGGCGCAGGCCAGGACACCAGTGACATGTACCGGCACCTTCAGCGCATCGAGCGCCTGCATGGCCCCGAGCACCGCCGCGCCGCCGCACATGTCGTACTTCATGCCCTTCATGCCGTTGTTGATCTTCAGCGAGTAACCACCGGTGTCGTAGGTGACAGTTTTGCCCACCAGCACAAGATGCACGCCCTTCTTGGCACGAGCAGGTTTGTGCTCCATGACCACCAGGCACGGCGGGCTGTCCGACCCCTGCCCCACTGCGGTCAAACCACCGAAGCCCTGCTTCTTGAGTTCCGTGGCGGAAATGACGCGGGTCGTGATTTTCGTATTGCGTGCAAGTGCTCGTGCCTGCTTGGCCATCCAGGGCGGATTGGACACGTTTGGTGGCGTGGCACCAACGCGACGCGCTTCGTTCGTCGCGTTGCCCAGAATTACGCCACGACGAAGGCCACCGCGTGTTGCTGCATCTGACGAACTGATCATGAGCACACCATCTGCGGCGTCACCCTTCGCCGCGGTACCGCGATAGGCCTCCATCTTCCAGTTGCCCAGCACCAGGCCTTCGGCCAGCGCTTGGCCAACGGCATCGGTACTGAGCACCTTCGCTCGAATGGACGCCGCAACTTCGATCTGTACGGCTTTCACACGGGCTCTATACAGCGCTTTGATCAGCCTGCCACCAAGATCGCGCAGGGCTTGGGCGTCGAGCGTGTCAATGTCGCCAAGGCCGATGAGCACGGCACTTTCATCGCCGAAGACGATCTCCCCGCGCTTGCCGTCGAAGCCCGGTCGCACCAGTGCTGTGGACAGGGCGCCGTCGACGCTCTTGTCCAGGCGCGTCAGGTTTCGAGGCAGGCGGTTGGGCGATGCCCCCACCGCGGCGACAATGGTGGGCGTGCGAGAGGATCCGGTGCGGATGGTGCGATACAAGGGTGGGGCTCCTGGGGTGGGCAATCGTCGGCCCGGGGTCACGCAGGATATCGCTTCTGCCAAGGCTTCCGTCTACGCTTGGAGAATGCCGCCTCTGGAACGACTGGTCGATGCCTGCCGCAACCGTGCCTCGGAAGGGCTGCGTACGCTGGAGGATCTTGCCCGATTTACGCGAGATGACCAGTCCATGGCCGCCGTGCTGAAGCAGTTGCGGCATGACGTGGCTATCGCCGTCGCCGAAGGGTGGAGCGAGGCTCGCCTGCTGGCGGCCCGGGACACCAGCGGCGACGTGGGGACAACGCTTGAAACCGACGCTGAAACATCTCGAGCGTCCGCTGCGGATGTCGCACAGGCCGCGGCGGGACGCGTGGCCGAGGGCCTGCGCTCGTTGGAAGAAGTGTCAAAAATCACCGACACAACCATCGCCCGACGTCTGGAGCAGGTGCGGTACACCGCCTACGACATCTCGGCCACGTTGATCGGCCACCTTCGAATCAGCGGCCCGCGGCAGTGGCGTCTCTGTCTGCTGCTGGATCGCGGTGCGTGTGCACTGCCCTGGCGAGAGGTGCTGGATGCAGCGCTGACCAATGGCGTTGACTGCGTACAGGTGCGCGAGAAGGAGACTGTAGATGACGACTTGCTGGCGCATTGCCGACAGGTCGTCGAGTGCTGTCATGCACATGGCGCCAGCGTAATCGTGAACGACCGCGCCGATCTTGCCGTGGCCAGTGGTGCCGACGGCGTGCACTTGGGGCGGCATGATGTATCTGTCGCCGCGGCGCGCACCGTGGTCGGTTCTGGCATGCTCGTCGGCGTCAGCACGCATGGCGTTGCCGAAGCCAAAGCGGCGCTTGAGGTTGGCGCGGATTATGTGGGTATCGGGCCGATTTTCGACTCAGGCACGAAGCCCGGCCTGCCGTTGGCCGGCCCCCATCGCATCGTGGACACGCTTGCGGCGATTGGCGATGTACCGCACTTGGCGATCGGTGGAATCGATACGTCGAACATCGGGCAGGTTGCGGTGACGGGGGCAAGAGGCTTGGCGGTGTGTGGTGCCGTGTGTGGTGCAACGGATCCCGGCTGTGTGTGTGCTGCACTTGTGGTGGCGTTGGAGCCTGCGGCAACGCTTTGATGTTGTGATGCGAGACTTCACCTGCACGGTGCTTGGATCGGGGACGTCGGCGGGTGTGCCGTCGATCGGGTGCCACTGCGATGTGTGCATGTCTGATGACCCACGCGACACGCGATTGCGCACCGCTGCCGCATTGCGGTGGATCGATGCAGACGACCATCCGCGGGTGCTGTTGATCGATGCGGGGCCGGATCTGCGGCAGCAGGTGCTGGCCGCTGGAGTCGACCGGTGCGATGGCATTCTGATCACGCACAATCATGTCGATCATGTGTTCGGGCTCGATGAAGTACGGCGTTTCAACGTGACGATGCGAGCGTCTGTCACTGTGTGGGCCGAGCCCCATGTGCAGCAGGATTTGCGGCGGGTGTATCAGCACATCTTCGCTTCAGAAGACAACGTCAATCCATCCTTCGTGGCGAACATCAAGTTGTGTGATCTGGACCCTGATGGCGTGTTGGAGTTGTACGGGTTGCGGATCACGCCCATCCGCATGCTGCACGGGGCGCTGCCGATTCTGGGTTTTCGATTCGATGCCGTTGACGCAGCTTCATCCGCCTCTCCCCTGCCACTGGCCTGGTGTACTGATGTATCCGAGATGCCAGAGTCTGCCGTGGAGCAAATGGGGGGCTTGGACACTCTTTTCCTGGACATGTTGCGTGAGCGGCCGCACAAGACCCACCTCAATCTGGCAGAGGCAACAGCCCTGGCAACTCGTCTAGAGGCCTGCCACACGTGGTTCGTGCACATGGGCCACGAGGTCTCCCATTCAGGCGTGTCTGAGCACCTTTCGGACGGGTTGAAGCTGGCCTTTGACGGCCTCGAACTCCCTTTCCGGGAGGTGGTCGCGGGCGCCGGAACAAGCTAGAATCCCGGTCCCCATGGCCCAAATACGCGAAATCAAGAAGCGCATCGGCGCGGTCGGCACCATCTGCCGCATCACCAAGACGATGCAGATGATCGCCACCGCTAAGTTCACCGCAGCAGGCCAGCGAGCCAGCGCGAGCAAGCCGTACGCGGCGATGATCGACGACATGGTTCGTCAGGTCGCGTCCAAGGCCGAGGACTACGCATCGGTACTCATCGACGGTCCGGCCGAGAAGGTCGGTAAGGAACTGCTGTTGGTCATCGTGTCCGACCGGGGTTTGTGTGGTGCTTACAACGGCAACGTGTTGCGTACGGCGTTCGACAACGTGCGTGCTTCCGATGCCGAAGTGGCCATTGAAGTCGCGGGCAAGAAGGGCATGGGCTTCTTCCGATTCCAGAAGTTGGATGTCAGCAAGCAACACATGGTTGGTGACACGCCGAAGTACGAAGATGTCGAAGCCATCGGCAGTTCGTATCTTGAGCGCTACCTGGCCGGCGAGTTCGATGCGATCCGCGTGTGTTCCATGCGGTACATCAGCACGGCTCGCCAGAACGCTGAGGTGACTCAGTTGCTGCCGTTGTCGATGCCTGATGACGACGGCGAGGCTGTCGATGCAAGTCTGCAGGCTGTGTACGACTTTTCACCGTCGGCGGGCGAGTTGCTCGATGAGTTGCTGCCCACGACCGTGCGCACGTTGCTGTTCCAGTTATTCAATGAAGCAGCTGTGTCCGAGCACGTGCAGCGGATGATCGCGATGAAGTCTGCCACCGAGAACGCCAACGACTTCAGTCGTACGCTCAATCGGGATTACAACCGTGCCCGCCAGAGCAAGATCACGACGGAGTTGATGGAAGTGATTTCTGGCGCTGCGGCGCTGGAGTGAGCCAGTCCATGCGGCTCTACACCAAGACAGGCGATGACGGTTCTACGGGTCTCTTTGGAGGCGAACGCGTGCCAAAGAACAACCCACGCGTCTGCGCTTACGGCGACGCGGACGCCCTCAACGCACACCTCGGCCTGTCCGCCGCCGCCATCGATACCGCCACCGAATCCATGCGCGACTGCCTTGTGCACCTGCAACACGGCTGCTTCAACCTCGGCGCCGACCTGGCAACTACACCAGGAGGCCCGCACGAAGACAAAGTGCGACGCATCAACGACGCCGACGTCTCGCTACTGGAAGGCCATATCGACGCCTTCGACGAGGCCAACGAACCCTTGAAGGCGTTCATCCTGCCCGGCGGCACCGAACTGGCCGCCCGGTTACACGTTGCACGCACCGCAGCACGCGCCTGTGAACGCGCCATGCTCACGCTCCGCGAGACGGAAGCCGTGTCCGACGCGGCCATCCACTGGATCAACCGCTGCAGCGACCTACTCTTCGCTCTGGCCCGAGCCGCCAACCGCCTGGCCGGCCTGCCGGACGTGCCGTGGCAACAAGACTGAGCGATTGCCAGCTCAGGCACCGGATACAATCCCCCCTATATTCCCCTCCCCTTTGTCCACGGAGCCTGTCATGGCCATTCGCATCGGCATCAATGGATTTGGACGCATCGGCCGCCTTGTGTACCGAGAAGCCGTGCGACGTGGCGACTTCGAAGTAGTCGCCGTCAACGACCTCGTTCCCGCAGAAAACCTCGCCTACTTGGTGAACTACGACACCATGCATGGCCGGTTCGAACACACCGTGCATGCCGAGAACGGCTCGCTCGTGTGCGACGCGCATGCAACCAAGTGCTTGAGCGAACGCGACCCCGCTGCACTGGGCTGGGGCGACCTGGGCGTGGACTACGTGATTGAATCCACCGGATTCTTTACAGATGCCCAAGGTGCCCACAAGCACATCGACGCCGGCGCCAAACGCGTCCTGATCTCCGCACCTACCAAGACGCCCGACGACGTGCCCACCTTCGTTTACAAGGTCAACTGCAGTTCATACGATCCGGCACAACACACGATCGTGAGCAACGCGTCCTGCACCACCAACTGCCTTGCGCCGATCACCAAGGTCATTCTCGACTCATTTGGTTTGGAAGAAGGCCTGATGGCCACCATTCACGCCGCGACCGCGACCCAGCCCACGCAAGACGGCCCCAGCAAAAAGGACATGCGCGGAGGACGCAACGCGTACCAGAACATCATTCCAGCAAGTACTGGTGCGGCGAAAGCCGTGGCACTGTGCCTGCCCGAAGTCGCCGGCAAGTTGACGGGCATGGCCTTCCGCGTGCCCACTGCAGATGTGTCTGTCGTCGACCTAACCTTCAAGACGACCAAAGCCACCAACCTCGCCGAGATCAACGCCGCCATGAAGGCGGCCGCCGAAGGACCCATGTCCGGCGTGCTGTGCTACACCGAAGACCCTGTCGTCAGCAGCGACTTCGTCGGCGATCGCCATAGCAGCATTTACGACGCCACCGCGTGTATCGAACTCAATGACCACTTCTTCAAAATCGTGTCCTGGTACGACAACGAAGTGGGCTACTCGAACCGCTGCCTGGACATGCTCTCGATGATGGCCTCGAAGGACTGACTCCCCCTCGGCCATGCACGCCACCGCCCGTCACTCCCGGACGGCATCACCCGCGCGAATCGTGCCGCCGCTGACGATGCGGCAATTCAAGCCGCTCCGGTTGAGCATGAGGTACACGAAGTCGAAGCCGAGCTTCTCCGTCAACTGCTTGCACGGTTGGCACAGTCGCATGCCTTCAACCTCGACGCCGCCGATGTAAAAGCGTTTGCCGACAAGGTCATTCAGGCGCACACCGCGCGTGACCAGATTCCGCCTCGCACCGTTGCCTGTCAACGTGATGCCGTGTTCGGCGAGCAACCAGTCGAGTTGCTCCTGCTCGATCAAGGTCAACTGGCGATCCGCACCCTCATCCGGCCTTGAGTAACTGCCTACCTTTTCCGCGTAGCGATCACCGACCAGTCCGTGGCCCGCAACCGCTTCGATCGCGTCGTGCTGTTGCATCAATGCACCGACCGCGGAGGCTGTCCAGATGTCCTGCACGGTGCCGGTCATGCCGACACACACGCCTGCAACTCGGCCAGATTCTGCTCCAACCACGCCTTGTCGTCATCGGAGGTAATACACCCACCGGCGTTGTGTGCCTGCTCCAGATGTGAGCGTGCATCGTCCATGGCGTCGCAGGCAATGCTTGCGCGAGCCACGGACTCGTGAGCGAATGCTAGATCAAAGGCGCCGTGATCGTGCTGCTGACAACTCTTCAGGCACATGTGCGCGTGATGGAGGGCCTCTGGTCCACGGCCAGCGGCCGCGCAACAGCGTGCGATCTGCCAGTGGCCACGCTCGAAGTTGCGTGCGTCACCGACCTGCAGCCAATGCCAGAAACTCGCATGGGCAGCGGCGACCATTTCGTCATCCTGTGTGGGCGAGCGATCCGCCGTGTCCAGTAGCGTCCACGCCCGATTGAATAACGCCTTGGCCAGATCCATGTGCTGCGCGTCTTCAATGATCTCGGCTGGGCGGTCGCGCATGCGGGGCAGCGTACCCCTTTGAGCCCGTTCTCCGCCGCGGCAGCAGTATCATGGACACCATGGCCGATCTCAGTTGCACCGTCGACGGACTGAAGCTCCCGAACCCCTTTGTCATTGGCTCGGGCCCTCCCGGCACCAATGCCAATGTCATCAACAAGGCCTTCGACGAAGGTTGGGGCGCGGTCATTGCCAAGACCATCAGTCTCGAAGCCGACAAGGTCACCAACGTCGCGCCACGCTACGCCCGCATGCGTGCCGTCGACACGCGCGAAGTCTTCGGCTGGGAGAACATTGAACTCATCAGCGATCGACCCTTCAACACCTGGATCGACGAGTTCAAGAAGATCAAGGACGCCCACCCCGACGGCATCCTCATCGCGTCGATCATGGAAGAGTACCGCCGCGATCCGTGGATTGAAATCGTAGAGCGTTGTCAGGACGCGGGCGTCGACGCGTTCGAGTTGAACTTCTCCTGCCCCCACGGTCTGCCTGAACGGCGCATGGGCGCCGCCATGGGTGAGGATCCGAATATCCTGACTGAAGTCTGCGGCTGGGTCATGGAGGCGGCGACCATTCCTGTTTGGGCAAAGATGACGCCCAACGTCACACACATCACCGACCCCGGTCGCGCCTCGCTTGCGGCGGGATGCAACGGACTTGCCGCCATCAACACCATTTTGAGTGTGATGGGCGTGGATCTTGAGACACTTCGCCCCATGCCCACGGTCGAGGGGTACACGGTACCCGGTGGCTACTCCTGCAAAGCGGTGCGACCCATCGCGCTGCGCATGGTCATGCAACTGGCGACGATGATGCAAGAGGAGTTCCCGAACGCAACGCTCAGCGGTATCGGCGGCGTGGAGACCGGTGAAGATGCGGCGCAGTTCATTCTTCTGGGCGCCCACACCGTGCAGGTGTGTACCGGCGTCATGATCAACGGGTACGGCATGGTCTCCAAAATGTGTGACGAACTCAGTGCCTTCATGGACACCCACGGCTTCGAGTCAATCGACGACTTCCGCGGCGCGAGTCTGCCGTATTTCAGCACACATGCAGACTTGGTGAAGCGGCAGGCCGAGTCCAAGGCAGCAGCGAAGCAGAAACGCGCCGGCATGATCGAGAAAGACGCCCAATGGGAAGGCGATTCGTTCGTGGAGCAGTCTGACCGATTGGTGTCCAACGATGAGTGACCCGCCTGGGCGGGATCAATCACACTAGTGCGTCAGCGCCCGCGGAATGCTGCGTCCGCCGCCCTCGCCGCCAACGTAATGCCCATCGCGAGCCACCATGCAACCACGCAACACAACGACTTCGGCGCGACCGCGGCGCTCCATGCCCTCGTACCCGCAATAGTCCACCTGACTCAACCCGTCCGACACACTGAACGTGCCGACGAACGACGGATCGTACACGACGAGGTCGGCATCGCTTCCCTCGGCAATCGCACCCTTTCTGGGGTACATGCCGAAGATCTTTGCCGGCTGCACACTGCAGGCATCGACCATCGTCGCCAGATCGATACGGCCCGCGCACACTCCAAACGTGTGCACCAGATCCACACGCTCCTGCACACCCGGAATACCATTTGGAATTCTGGTGAAGGCATCGACACCCATGTCCTTCTGCCCATGGAACTTGAATGGCGCGTGATCGGTGCCGATCGTCACGACGTCACGTGAAGCCAAACCGCTCCACAACAGCGCGTGTTCGCATGCATCACGCAATGGCGGCGACATGACAAACTTCGCCCCTTCAAAGTCCGGCCGCTCGGCGTACGCCTTGTCCAATACCAGATGTGGCGCCACAGCCTCGACGAATACATTGACGCCCCGCGATCGCGCAGCATTCGCCTGCTCCACCGCATCCCCACACGACGTGTGCACGATGTACACATGCGCCCCGGTGCGCTCAGCGAACTCGCAGAGATGACGCACCCCGCCGGCTTCCACAGATCGCGGCCTCGAAGGCTCATGCCATTGCGGCCCCGTCTTGCCCTCGGCGAGCAACTGCTGCTGCTTGGCATCGATCGCCTCTGCGTTCTCGCAATGCGCGGTGATGATGACGCCCAACTCGCGAGCCATCTCCATCAACGACAGCAACTGCTCGTCTGGAATGTCCAACGCACCTTTGTAGGCGAGAAACACCTTGAACGAGGCCACCTGGCCGGACTCAACCAGCGCACGCACTTGCGTTCGGGCGAGTTCATCGAAGCGCACGACCGACAAATGGAAACCAAAATCGCAGCAACACCCGGCCTGCGCCAAGGCATTCCACTCGTCGAATGCTGCTTGTGGCTCGTCATCCGGACCCGGACAAATCATCTCGATCAGGCTTGTTGTGCCACCAACCAATGCCGCTCGACTTGCCGACGCGTGGTCGTCAATCGCATTGGTGCCCATGAACGGCAGGTGGATATGCACGTGCGGATCGATGAAGCCTGGAAACACGTACTTGCCCATGGCATCGATCACGTCGGCATCCGGCACGCTGGCGGGGTCGATGTCCTCTGCAATGCGGGCAATCGTCTCACCTTCGGCGTACACGTCGGCGATGCGATCTTCGCTGTCGGTGATGATCCGACCACCCTTGATCAAGATCGCCATCAACGAGCCCCGGCTTCATTCAAGCAGATGTCCAACACGCGACACAGGAAATCGCAGTCCTCGCGCTGAATACACATGGGCGGCTTGATCCGCAGCACGTTGCCGTGCAAGCCACCTTTGCCCAAGAGCAAACCGAGGTCCTTGGCGCGTTCGTGCACCTGCGCGGTCTGCGCCGATGCCGGTGACTTTGATTCGCGATCAGTTACCAGTTCCATGCCGAGCATGAGCCCCTGCCCACGCACATCGCCGATCAGCGTGTGCCGTGAAGCGAGTTCTTCAAGGCCTTCCTTCAAATAGCCACCGACATCATGCGCGTGCTGCTGCACGTTGTCTTCCAGAAGCACATCAAGTGTCGCCATGCCCTGCGCCATGGACACGGGATTGCCGCCATAGGTGTTGAAGTGCAGTCGCTGGCGCATGCACTCGGCGATGTTGGCACGGGCCACGCAACATGCCAGCGGCGCACCGTTACCGATACCCTTGGCCATGGTCACGATGTCGGGCGATACGCCGTGGTTCTCAAAGCCCCAGAATGCAGTACCTGTGCGACCGAAGCCCGTCTGCACTTCGTCGCTGATGCACACGCCGCCGTGCGCGTGCACCGACTCGTACACCCGAGCCAGATACCCCGGTGGCAACTCAACGCTGCCACCAACGCCCTGAATAGGCTCGGCGATGAAGCCGGCGATCGCACCCGACGTTTCATGTCGAATGACGTCAGTGAGTTCGTCTGCGTACTTCACGCCTGCATCAGGATCGTCGTAGCCGTGCGGACCGCGGTAGCGATCTGGACACCGCACGTGCTTGACCCCGAAGCCGTGCGGGTACGGATACTTCCACGTGTGCAGCGCCGTCAATCCCATGGCCTGATTCGACAGGCCGTGGTACGCATTACGAAGGGCGAGGATGTCGAAGTTGCCACTGTGCAGCCTAGCCATAAGCATGGCCAATTCATTGGCCTCGCTGCCGGAACTGGTGAAGTAGCACACGCCCAAGCCCGAGTCCTTCGGAAACGTCGAGATCAATGTCTTGCCGAACTGCGCAATGTTCGGATGCAGATAGATGGTCGTGGTGTGCTGCAGGCGCTCATTCTGTTCGCGCACAGCATCAAGCACCTTCGGATGGCAGTGCCCCACCGACACGGTGACGATGCCCGCGATGGCGTCCAGATACCGGTGGCCGGTTTCATCGAAGAGCCACTGCATGTGGCCTTCGACGATCATGATCGGCTCTTGGTAATAGGTCACTAACGCGGGTGTCAGGAACTCGCGGCGCATATCCAGCACTTCGGCGCGGGGCGGGCCAGTGTACGGCTGGGGCTCATGAGCACAGGGCGGCAGTGCTGGAGGCTGCGTGGGTGTGTCGCTCATGTCTTGCTCCTGAGCGCAGCAGCCGAGCCACGCATGAACAGCCAGTAGAACAGCATCGCCAGCGGAAGGCCAATGAACCACGCGTAGCCGTACATAGTGTCGAAGAACGGGGCGAACCAAGCGGTGTCGGTGCCCGATACATCGTTGATGAAGCCCGGCATGTTGGGCAGCATCGCAAGGACCAGTGCAGCGATCGCGGCGCGATTGACGCCGCCGTACTCGCCATCGGCGTCGTACAGGGCGTCGGCGTCCAACTGTGTGCGTCGAATGATGAAGTAGTCGCACAGCATGATGCCGGCAATGGGTCCAAGGAGTGCGCCATAGGCGATGAGCCAGCCACTCAGATCATCCATCAGTCGCCACGGCATGATGATGATGCCAATGACACAGGTGATCATCGCACCACCGCGGAATCCGATGAATCGAGGCGCGACGTTTGAGAACCCGTTCGCCGGACTCACGACGTTCGCCGCGAGGTTTGTCGAGAGTGTGGCGATCAGCAGGGCCAGCATCGCGAACACGACAACGGTCGGCGATCCCATGCTCGACACGAGTTCCACGGGGTCCCATATGGCCTCGCCGTAGATCAGGACGGTTGCAGTCGTGACGATGATGCTGACAAAGCAAAACAGTGTCATGGTTGGCGGCAACCCGATCAGTTGGCCCATCGCTTGATCGTGCTGGCTTCTGCAATAACGTGTGAAGTCTGGAATGTTCAGACTGAGGGTCGCCCAGAAGCCGACCATGACTGTCAGCCATGGGAAGAAGATGACCCAAAACGACACACCTTCGGGTCGCGTTGTTTCGGTCGTGAACAGGGCCACAATGGTGTCGACGTTGACAAACGCCCACACCAGCAGCGACACGCTGCACACAATGAGAAACGGCGCTGCAAATGCCTCGACCCACTTGATCGAATGAATGCCGCGAATCACGATTAAGACGTGCACGGCCCAAAATGCCAGGAAGCACAGGAACTGCCCGATGGACAAGCCGAGTAAAGGGATGATGTCGGCGTCGGTAGATTCTGTGATCCACCCGAGTGCCACGAGAATGGCGTAGAGCGCGGCACCACCGATCCACGTTTGGATGCCGAACCAACCACAGGCCACCAATGCACGGGCGATGGCCGGCACGTGGGCGCCTTTCGTACCGAAGCTTGCTCGGGCCAGCACCGGAAACGGCACGCCGTATTTCGTGCCGCCGTGGCCGTTCAGGATCATCGGTACCAACACGATCAGATTGCCAAGCAGCACGGTCAACACCGCTTGCCACCAGTTCATGCCGGCCTTGATCATGCTGCCGGCGATCATGTAGGTTGGAATGCAGACCGCCATGCCGATCCACAACGATGCGATATTCCATTTGGACCACGTGCGCTGATCGGCAGGAACCGGGGCGAGGTCTGGGTTGCTCAGGTTACCACTCGTACCAGTACTCATCCTTGTGTCAGTGGTCCATACGAATCGGCTCGACGGTCTCGGAAGAACTGCCACGTGTCGCGGACCTCGCCGATCAGATCAAGATCGAGATCGGCAATGACAACTTCGTCGCGATCGCGACTGGCTTCGACCATGATTTGTCCACGCGGGTCGCAGAAGTAGGACAGGCCGTAGAACTCACCGATGTTCCAGGGCGCCTCCGTACCAACGCGGTTGATGGCACCCACATAGAACTGGTTGGCCACGGCGTGCGCGGGTTGCTCGAGTTTCCACAGGTACTCGCTGAGTCCTGCGACGGTGGCCGATGGGTTGAAGACAATCTCGGCGCCGGCGAGGCCAAGTGCACGGGCGCCCTCGGGAAAGTGACGGTCGTAGCAGATGTACACGCCAATGCGGCCGGCGCTTGTTTCGAAGACCGGGTAGCCGTCGTTTCCGGGGGTGAAGTAGAACTTCTCCCAAAACCCCGGCGCGCAGTGTGGAATGTGATGCTTGCGATAGCGGCCAAGATATTCGCCGTGTTCGTCGATGACGGCGGCGGTGTTGTAGTACACACCGGTCATCGCCTCTTCGTAGATCGGCACCACCAAGATCATCGAGTGTTCCTTGGCGACCTGTCGCATGAGCGTGATCGTGGGGCCGTCGGGTACGGCTTCGGCGGTTTCGTACCAGCGGGCATCCTGTTCAGCGCAGAAGTACGGGCCGCAGAAGATCTCCTGCAGGCAGCAAATCTGGGCGCCCTGTTCGGCGGCTTGCGCAATCAGCACAAGGTGCTTGTCGATCATGGCTTGCTTGACGGCGGCTAGATCGGTCGAGTCGGGCATCGCATTGGAAGCCTGAATCAGAGCGGCGCGGGTGATGCGTGGCATGGAGAGTGTTCCTGGTGAGTTCAGAACCAGCGGCTGACAAGAATGCGGCACTCGGTAAAGAAACGCACCGAGTCTTCGCCGTTGGCGTGCAGCGAGCCGAAGAAGGAGTCTTTCCAGCCAGAGAAGGGAAAGACGGCCATCGGAGCGGGTACGCCCACATTGATGCCGATCATGCCGGCGCCCGCCTCGGTGCGGAATCGATTGGCCGCGTAGCCGCTGGACGTGAACATGACGGCCATGTTGCCGTACGGCGATTGACGTGTGATGTCGATGGCCTCGTCCAGCGTGTCGCGTCGCATGATGGACAGCACCGGCCCGAAGATCTCGCTTTCCGCAAGTGACATGCCGGGTGTGACGTGGTCGAACACGGTCGGACCTACGAAGCAGCCACGCTCAGGCATGGTTGCGTCTCGTCCGTCGAGTACGAGTGTTGCGCCTTCATCGACGCCGGCAGTGATGGCGTTCAGCACGCGTTCGCGGCTGGCGTTGTCGATCAACGGTCCCATGGTGACGCCCTCAGCATCTCCAACGCCCGTGGAAATACCTTTGGCGGCTTCGATGATTGCCGGCACGAACCAATCTGCAGCCTCACCGATTGGCACGGCGATTGATCCAGCCAGACACCGCTGGCCGGTGTTGCCGAAAGCCGAGCTGAGAATGCCGTCGATAGCAGCGTCGCGGTTGGCGTCGGGCATGATGAACATGCAGTTCTTGGCGCCGCCCATGCACTGGGCGCGTTTGCCTGCAGCGGCCGCGGTGGCGTACACGTGTTTGGCTACTGAGGTGGAGCCGACAAAGGAGACCGCCTTGACGTCGTTGTGCGCGATGAGGCTATTGACCGCATCCGGTCCACCGACAATAAGGTTCAGCACGCCGTCGGGGAGACCCGCTTCATTGGCCAGTTCCACTTCGCGGATTGCGCAGAGCGAAACTTTCTCACTGGGTTTGAGCACGAATGTATTGCCGCAGGCGACGGCCATGGGCCACATCCACATGGGCACCATGATCGGGAAGTTGAAGGGTGTGATACCGGCGCAGACGCCAATGGGCAGTCGTTCCATGGTGCTGTCGAGCGGCACATTCTCATCGCACTCACGACTGAACGAGCTGGACACGGCGATGCGAGGCAATGTTCGGCCCATGAGCAGTGACGGGGCGCCGCAGGCGTATTCAATGCAGTCAATGCCGCGTCGCACGTCGCCGCGGGCTTCGGCGGTGGTCTTGCCGTGCTCGGCGACGATCATCGCGGTGAGTTCGTCAAAGTGATCTTCGAGCAGTTGCTTGTAGCGGAAGAGCACTTGGCAGCGGTCCCCGACCGGGGTGCGGGACCAGGCGGGAAAGGCCTCCACAGCAGCTGCGACAGCCGCATTGACGGCGGCGGCCCCGTCCATGGGCACGTCGGCGAGGACTTCGCCCGTGGCGGGATTGATGTCAGGGCAACTGGCGGTTGGGTCGAAGGCCTCGACGCGGGTACCGCCAATGACGTGTACAGCTGGGGTTGGTGGCATGGCTTCCTCTGCTGGTCAGTGTAGGCGGTGCGGAGGAATCAGGCCTCAAGGACCCAACAGGCTTAGTTTTCGACGCGACAGATCATGCCAGTCTTGAGGCCAGCGTTCAGGCCAGATCCGGGAAGGTCTCACGCACCGTGCCCACGAGGTCCTTCACGTGGCTAATGGATTCGTCCATCAACGCCGTCTCGGCTTCGTTGAGATCGATCTCGATGACCTTCTCAATGCCGCCGGAACCAAGCACACAGGGTACACCCACGAAGTACCCGCCCACGCCGTACTCGCTGTCGCAGTACGCGGCGCACGGCAGGATGCGCTTCTTGTCCTTGATGATCGCTTCGGCCATCTGCACAGAGCCACTGGCGGGCGCGTAATAGGCACTCGTACTCATGAGCTTGACGATTTCACCGCCGCCGGCTTTGGCCCGATCAACACATGCGGTGATCGTCTCTTCAGACAACAGTTGCGACACAGGAATGCCGTGCACGCTGGTGTAGCGAGGCAGCGGCACCATGTCATCACCGTGGCCACCCATGAGCAGCGCGACCACGTCTTCAACGCTGCAGCCGATCTCGGCTGCGATGAACGTGCGGAAGCGGGCGACATCAAGGCAACCAGCCTGACCGACGATGCGGTTGGTCGCAAACCCGGTGGTCTTCCACGCGGTGTAGACCATGGCGTCGAGGGGGTTGGACACAAGAATGATGGTCGAGTCAGGGGCGTGCGTTGCGACTTGTTCACTGACGCTGCGCACAATTTTGACGTTGGTGGCGATCAGGTCGTCGCGACTCATACCCGGCTTGCGGGGAATGCCGGCGGTCACGATGACGACATCACTGTCGGCGATGTCGGCGTAGTCCGCGGTGCCGGTAATGCTCGCATCGAAGCGTTCGATAGGACCACAACAGGCCAAGTCGAGCGCCTTGCCTTGTGCAACACCGATCTTGTCCGGAATGTCGACCAGAACAATGTCGCCGAGTTCCTTGGCGGCGGCCCAATGGGCGCAGGTTGCGCCGACGTTGCCGGCACCAATAACACTGATCTTCGCTCGAGACATGATGAGGTCTATTCCTGTAGGCAAGGGGTTTGCGGGTCCCGACACCGGGATCCAGCGAGCCGTACATTGTATCGAGGGCTGTTTTCGTCTGCTTCACATGGTGGCTGGCAGGGGGAGGAGCCGCTATCCTGCCCCGTCCGGGCTTGTAGCTCAGTTGGTTAGAGCGCACCCCTGATAAGGGTGAGGTCGCTGGTTCGAATCCAGCCAGGCCCATTGAAGAAGGCCGCCGAAAGGGCGGTCTCCTGTTCTCCCGATCGACCTCCAAAACAAGAAGAACCTCCCCCCAAAAGGAACCACCCCCAAAAAGAACCGCGGCCCGCCAAGAGACGGGCCGCGGGGTCAATCAATCAAACGTCGATCAGATCAGCACGGTCCCCAGCCAGCGAGCAGGACCAGAATGTCCTCGACGGTCGCAATGCCGTCGCCATTCCAGTCGCAGTCCGAGGCATTGCCGTAGTCGGCAATGAGCTGCAGAAGGTCAACTACATTGACGCTTCCATCACCGTTGCAGTCGCCGTCACAGGCAGCCGCACAGTCGACACTGGAACAGGCCACGAAGTCGCCGTGGTACGTGCCACCACCGGCAATGCAGTTGGACTCGGCCAGCGTCAGGCAGACCTCTTCATTGGCACAGCACGCACCTGTGGGCACGCCGGGCAACACCTTGAAGACCTCGCCGCCGAGATCGCAGATGTACATCTCGCCATTGCCGTCAAGACCGAAGCCCGAAGGCGATCCGATTGAGACTGATCCGGGTGGGTCGAGATCGTCGGAGACGTCGGTCACGGTGACGTTGTTGCCGCTGCGGGTCAGTGTCCAGATCTGGTTCGAGCAGTAGTCGGCGAAGAAGTAGGTGCCGTGCAGTGAAGGCATGGCCGCACCGCGGTACACCTCGCCGCCCGTGATCGAGCAGCGATACGGGGAACCGCCGTGGCTGAACTCATGGATCGGGAATGTCATGGTGCTTGAACCGGGACAACCACTGGTGTTGTAACTGTGATCGCCCTCGTAGCATCGCCAACCGTAGTTATCGCCCGCGTCGCCACCGGCTGTTGCCACGTTGATCTCTTCCCAAGCGTTCTGGCCGACATCAGCCATCCAGAGTTCGCCGGTTTCGCTGTCAAAGGCGCATCGCCAAGGGTTGCGGTGGCCGTAACTCCAGATCTCGTCATCGCCGGTCACGCCGACGAACGGATTGTTGGCGGGATTGCTGTACGGCAGGGAATCGACGTTGATGCGGAGCATCTTGCCGAGCTTTTGGCCGCTGATGTCTTGTGCACGATTGCCCGGGTCGCCACCGCTGCCGCCGTCACCAGTACCGATGTACAGCATGCCATCGACTGGACTGAAGCCAAGCCAACCACCGTTGTGATTCGTATACGGTTGGGAGATGGACATCACTTGCACACCGGAGCTTGCGGTGGCGACGTCCGGGTTGCTCGAAACGGTGAACCGTTCGATGATCGTGTTTCCACTGGTGTTGGTGTAGTTGATGAAGAAGTAGCCGTTGTTGGCATAGTTCGGGTGGAACGCCATGCCAAGCAGGCCCTGCTCCGACGACGTGCTGACTGATTGCGACAAGAACGGAGTGGTGTTCACAATGCCGGTGTTCAGGTTCAGAATGCGAATGCGACCAGTGCTGCCGCTGCGTTGTTCAACGATGAACAGGCGATCGATGTCACCGGGAGGCGCCACGCATTGCACGGGGCGGGCAAGGCCACTGGCCACGCGTTGAGATGTGACGTTCTGCCCCAAAGCCGGTGCAGCGAAGGCAGCGGTTGAAACAGCAGCAAGAAGCAGGGTGTGCAGTGCTTTCATCGAACTCTCCTCGTCGCGCCACGAAGTGTGGCGTCGACAGATCCTCTCCCACGAGGGTCTTTCCCACCTGAGGTGGGGCCATGTCCGCCTAGCGGAACCAGATTCCAGACTACGGCGCGGCGACCGCGCGGCTCCGGACCCTTCAACCTATTGCAAGTACGTCTCGCAAGCAAGCAGGGATCCTCAATTGACGCCCCCTACGGCGTTATTTGGTCGTCTGGAAGGCTCGATCCACACCCGTGAGGTTCATGTCTAGAAGACTGCGGCTGACATGGGTGTCAAAGAGGCCATCTGGGACGTCAGCTGCCCGGGCGGAGGCTCGGAGCAACTCGGCATAGGCCACTTGCCGTTCGGGGCGAGGCATGTCCACAGACCCTCGAATCCAATCCACCTGCTGTTCCATGGCGGCTCGCAACTGCGCCAGATGCTCGGGAATGTCCTCGACCATGCCGCAGTGTGTCAGGGCAAGCCTGGTCCACGGCCCCGCTTCAAGCCGATCGATCGTGGCGGTCCATGCATCAATGTTCAACTCCGGCGGCGGCATTGGAAGCGATACCCATTGCGTGCCGGGCAATCGCATGGCCGCGGCATCGCCAGCGAAGCACACATCTGGAGCATCAAGCACATGCCATGCATGGTGATGGTCGGCGTGGCCCCGCGTCTCTACGGCCTGGAAGCGCAACCCTCCCGCTTCAACCACATCACCATCATGCGCTCCGTGCACACCGTCTTCCGGACACGGCTGCAACTCGCCCCACAGTGTTTCGAACCGCTCTTGAAAGATCCGTTTCGAACTTCGATTGAGCCGTGTCGGATCGACAAGGTGTCCAACCCCCAGATGATGCACGTGCACAGGCACGCCCTGCTGGGCAATCGCCCACGCGCCGCCGGCATGATCGAGATGAATGTGCGTCAGCAACACGGCGCTGAGGTCGGCACAGTCCAGCCCGTGTTCGGCAAGTCCCGCACGTAGCGCATCCAATGTGGACGCAGGCCCGCTCTCAATCAGCACATGCCTGCTGGACGATGACACGAGCCACGCGGAGATCGCACCGGGCACGCCCATGTGCATGAGGTCGATCTCATGCAGTGCAACAGTCATCGCCGCCGCCTTGTTTCCGTTGTGCGGCGAGGGCGTTGTTTCCGAACCATTTCGGGCTCGATCAACTTGGCGTCCGATCCTGGCTGGGTCTCGCCCCCCGCTTCCACCCAAGCCTGCAAGCCACCGCTGAGCGTCTTGACACTCTTGACACCCTTCTCCAACAGCACCTTGGTTTCAGCATCTGCGATCGGATCGTTCCACGTGGCGCCGTACACGATGACTGTTCCGAAAGACTCGACACGCCCCCACTGTGCATCGATGCTGCGCAACGGAATGTTGATCGCGCCGGGAATGTGACCGATGGTGTACTTGGATGGGTTGCGCGCATCCACCCAGATGTTTGGCTTGGCTTCCTTCAACCACGTGCCGCCGTCTTCGGCGAAGAGTGCCTTGGCTTGGGGCACCGAAACGAAGGCGATGTCCTTGTCGCTCCATGTCTTTGAGCAACCGGCCAGTGCCACGAGGGTCAAAGTCAGGGCGATACGCATGCGAGAGACCTCCTAGAATCGTCGCAGTGTAGACTCGACGTCGTCGCACGGACGCCGGCTAAGGAGACGATCTGCGTGCACGTGGTGATTGCAACGCTGTTAACCCTCTCGGCGTGGGGAAGCCCCGACGGCCCGGTTGTCACGATGGAGGCTGCGCCGGTGCTGTCGCAGGTCGCGCCCGGCGGCACCATGCCGGTTGCGGTGAGATTCACCATTCCCGAGGCTTGGCACATCTATTGGAAGGATGCGGGCACTGCCGGCGTGGCAACCGAACTGCGCGTGAAGGCTCCGCCGAACGTAAAAATCGGTCCAGTGCGGTACTCGCGTCCGATGTCCATCGACGACCCAGCCGGTGTCGTTCTGGGGTACGAGCGCACCGCCCTGCTGGTATTCAACGCCAAGGTGGATTCGACCATCACCGCAGACGAGTGGGTTGAGCTGACAGTTGAAGCGAGTTGGATGGTGTGCAAGAAGGCGTGCTATCTGGGCTCAGGGAGGGTGCACGTGCGTTTTGCCGTGAACCAGGCCACAGCCTCACCCGGACCTGGCAAGGCTTGGCTCGAGGCCGCTTCGATACCCAAGCCACTGACTGCAACTCAGGCGAAGGTCACGCTGCGACCGGGTGTGCTGGAACTTCAACTGGGTTCTGGAATTCCCGCGCCGGCCTTCATTCTGTTTCATGTACCGGGCGTAGAAGTGCAGCCAGCGCGATTTGACCAACAAGAGGGACGCACCATCATGCGAATCCCGTATCGTCTTTCCCACCGGGATGCCATGGGCCATGCCCCTGTCCTCTCGGGACTGCTGACACAAGGCACGTCCGTCAAGGACAGCTGCTGGTGGGTGGACATCCCGCTCCCCAGTCCGGTCGAGACCGGTGGCAGCGCACTGACGAACGACGCTCAAGGAGAACCTGAACCATGATCTTGAAAAGCCTCGCAGCTGCGGCTGCCATTCTGTGTGCGGGCACCCTTGTCGCCCAGCCCATTACCAGTCCCCCAAAGCCGACTACAAAGGCGGCGATCGGCGAGCCCGCTCCAGCCTTCACGCTGACTGACCTTGATGGCAAGACGCATAACCTTGCTGACTACAAGGGCAAGACCGTCGTGCTGGAGTGGTTCAACGCGGGTTGCCCGTGGAGCGGCCGCGAGTCTGCACAGAGCGTACATGCCACCGGACGCGTCAAGAAGTTGGTCGCGGCGGCGAAGAAGACGCATGCCGATGTCGTCTACCTGTTGATAGATTCCAGTGCCGATCGTCCCAAGGAGACGATCATCGAGCAAAATAAATCAGCGCGTGAGAAGTTCGAGATCAAGCAACCGATGCTTGTTGATTACGACGGCAAAGTTGGTCGCCTCTACGGAGCGCGAACCACGCCGCACATGTTTGTGATCGACGGCGAAGGCGTGCTGCAGTACAGCGGCGCCTTCGGAGACAAGCGGGCCAAGGAAGACGGCTCCGAAAGTAACTTCGTACTTGTGGCACTTGAGAAACTCAAGGCCGGCGATCCTGTCGAACCTGGGCAGACGCGTCCCTGGGGCTGCGGCGTGAAGTACAAGCGCTGACCAACGGTACGACATGTGGATAACAACAGGGGCCGGCTTCAGAAGCCGGCCCCTCTCTTATGCATTGTTTCATATTCAACTGTGTGTGCCGTGCGTGGCGGTGATGCGGGATCGAATCCCGCCGCGTCCTCGCCAGTCGGTGATCACTTCAAGCCAGTTCGGCTGCATGCACTGCACAAGGTCATCGCGAATGCGATTGGTCACGGCCTCGTAGAAAATGCCCTCATGGCGGAATGAGTGGAAGTAGAGCTTCAGACTCTTGAGTTCAACACAGGTTTCGCCGGGCTCAAAACGAACCGTGACTACACCGAAATCGGGATGGCCGGTCTTTGGGCAGACCGACGTGAATTCCTCGGCGATGTGCTCAATGAGAAATGGCGTTTCGCACGGCGACGGGAAGACTTCCAGCAGGCTTGGATCAGGCATGGGTGGCTCTCGTGTCTACAGACCGTACCGGCTGACCAGACTGACGACCTTGTCTTGCCGTGGGTTGAGGCGAAGCGACTTGCGCAGGGCCGACGCGGCTTCATCGCGGGCGTCGATGTCTGTGCGGCCGGACAGCAACCAACGGTTCATGGCCGTCACACCAAGACCGTTCCAAGCCCGCCACCACTGGGGGTCCGCATCGGTTGCCCTGCGATAGGCGGCAGCACTGCGGTCGTATTCCCCCAACTTGAACCATGCCCAACCGCTACGTTCCAGCGGGTGCGGCGCGGGGCCTTCGAGTGACTCCAATGTCTGTGCAGTGCCGATGACTTCGCGATACCGATTGAGTCGGACATACGCGTTCAGTAGGTTCCGCAGCAGTTGTGGCGACACGTTCATGTGTTCGCTGGCCGAGATGTATGCGGCCAGCGCAGATTCGTCATCACCCGTGCCTTCCAAAGCAACGCCCAACGCAACCCAGTTGCGACCGTCGGTGGCGTCGATGGCGACCGCGCGGCGCGTAAACGGCACCGCCTGTTCGTGCGCACCCATCAGCAGGTAGGTCGTACCCAGACCCATGGCGGCGTTGGCGCTGTCGGGACGGATCACGAGCGCTCTATGAAACGCTGCAAGCGCATCGCCGTAGCGTGACAACACCTGCAGCGACGTGCCGTGGCCGAACTGCG
>Ga0315336_1001068_pt1 | contig 59491 bp, 48 predicted proteins | sample ASW5metaG_FD_204512 | JGI IMG/M metagenome (GOLD analysis project Ga0315336, IMG submission 204512) | Ammonia-oxidizing marine archaeal communities from Monterey Bay, California, United States - ASW #5 | ecosystem: Environmental > Aquatic > Marine > Intertidal zone | place: USA: California...
CTCGCCGGAAAGTTCCGGGCAGTCGACCACGACAACCAAATTTTCGATGCGAATGCCGAATTCACCGGTTCGGTAATAACCCGGTTCGTTGGAAACGATCATGCCCGGTTCCAAGGCCTGGCCGCCGACGGCCTTGGAAATGCGCTGCGGCCCTTCATGCACGCTCAAGTAAGACCCGACGCCGTGGCCGGTGCCGTGATCGAAATCGAGGCCGGCCTGCCACAGCGCATGCCGCGCCAGGCTGTCGAGTTGGCCGCCGCTGGTACCTTTCGGGAAGCGGCAGGTCGCAATCGCGATGTGGCCTTTCAGGACGCGGGTGAAACAGCCGCGCATGGCATCACTCGGTTGGCCGATCGCGATGGTGCGCGTGACGTCGGTGGTGCCATCGAGATACTGCGCGCCGGAATCGACCAGATAGAGCATGTCCGGCGCCAGTTTGCGGTTGCTCTCCGGTGTCACGCGGTAATGCACGATGGCGCCGTTTGGGCCGGCACCGGAGATGGTATCGAAGCTGAGATCGCGAAAATGATCGCCTTCGCGCCGGAACGCCGCCAATCGGTCGACGGCGCCGAGTTCATCAGTTTCGCCGTTCGGACCGACGATCGAGAGCCAATGCAAGAAGCGGCAGACGGCGACGCCGTCGCGCAGATGCGCCGATCGCGTGCCGGCGATCTCGGTATCGTTCTTGCGCGCCTTCGGCAGTTGGCAGGGGTCGACACCGGCATCGATACTGGCACCCGCGGCGACCAGCCGGTCGCGAATCCAGACCCCGGCACTTGCCGGATCGATCCGCACCCGCGTGCCATCCGCGCCGAGGCGGTCGAGCAGCGGCCCGAAGGCGTCACGCCGGTCGACCCGGACGGCATTGCCAAGATGGGTGAGCGTCGCCGGCGTCAGTTTTCGTGGGTCCGTCAGCAAATCGACGGTGCCGTCGTCATGCAAAATGGCGAAGCCGAGTGAAAACGGCGTGCGCGGCACGTCGCCGCCGCGAATGTTCAACAGCCAGGCAATCGAATCGGGAAGCGTCAGGACAGCGGCCCCGACGCCGGATTCCTTCAGGCTTTCGGCAATACGGCTGCGCTTGGCCTCGGCGCTTTCGCCGGCGAATTCGATTGGATGAGGAATAGTCGGCGACAGCGGCGGCGGCGCCTGATCCTGCCAAATGGCGTCGACGGGGTTGGTATCCACGGCGACCAACATCGCACCGGCCTGCGCCAGACCGTCGCCTAAGCGCTTGATGGCGTCGGATGTATGCAGCCAGGGATCATAGCCAATTCGCTGATCCGCCGCGGCATGGTCCTTTAACCACTCTGCGAGTGGTTCGTTGCTGACATGGCGGAAATCGAAGATGTCGCCGTCGCTCTGATCTTGAACCTGCAAGGTATAGCGACCGTCGACGAAAATCGCCGCCCGGTCCGCCAACACCGCGGCAATGCCCGCCGAACCGGTAAAGCCGGTCAGCCAGGCCAGCCGCTCGGCCCCGCGGGGCACGTATTCGCCGTTGTGCTCGTCGTTGCGCGGTACGATGAAACCGTCGAGGCTTTGGCGCTCGAGTTCCGCCCTGAGGGCCGCGACCCGGGCTGCACCGTCGGTATCCTCGAAAGCCGCTTGCTGATCCTGGGCCGCCGCCTCGACGCGGGCGTGGAGCGCGTCGCTCAGGGCCTGATCGCGATCGGGTGCCAGCAATTCGAGCGCCGCGTCCCGGTCGCCGGTATCCGGCGCGGCGGCGATGCCGGCCACCATGGCATCGACATCCTCGACGCTGAGATCGTCCTTATTCTGCGCCCGCAAGGCGTCCAATAGCGTCGTCGATAGGGGGGCTAGTCCAGACGGGGGCATCGCGGTCTCCTAGAGCAAGTTTCGACCATACGGGATCGTTTGATGGGTGCAAATCGGATTTTCGAGCAGGCGCGATGCGTAGCGCGATGTGGGGCATCGGGCAAGCATCGCAACACACCCGAAAAGCCGAGTTGCACCACCGAAGGCCGGATTCTTTTGCGCCGTGGCGGCGTCGCGCGACTTATCCGATGTCCCACATCGCATGGCGACGCGCTCCTGGCCACAACGCAAAATAATCCCGGTCAAACGGTCCCGTATGGTCGAAACTTGCTCTAGATTCTGCGGACTATGTCCCGGTCCGTGGAAAGCAGCAAGCGTCATGCGAATCATGCATTGCTGCGCTGCAAAACGAACATCCGAAACTAGGGTGTAACTCATTGAATTTTAATTGTTGCGGCGCAATATATGTATTCAGATACTCGATCAAGAAAGTGGAGATGAATGATGGTTGATTCGCGTGTATCGGATCTCCGCGGCAACGCCCGGCTAATCCCCGTCGACAGCCCGGAAGCAACTGAACACCACGATGGTGCGCAAACCAAAACCACCGGTCTGGTGGCGCGTGCACTTGGACAAGTTTGGGGCTGGTTTATCGCCCAGCGCCGGAATGCGGTCGCGGCACAGGAACTGGCTCATCTCGATGATGCCTTGTTGCGCGATATTGGGGTCGAGCGGTCGCAGATCGCGGCCGCGGTCGTCGGCCCGACCGGCCGTCGCGCCAGGCACAGCAGTCACGCTGCCCCGAGCTCGGCGCAAGACGTCATGCTGATGTCCGGGCTCAACGCCCTACGATAAGTGTTGTCCAACCGGCGCGGGGCAGGCGGTGTTTTAGGCGCAGGCCCCGCGCCCGGTAGGCCGCAAACACCATAGCTTCCTGGTTAGCCAGCAAGCCGGACAGCACCACATCACCGCCCGCCGCCAGGCTCCGTGTTATCGGGCCAGCCAACCCGACCAGCGGGCGCGCCAGAATATTGGCGACAATCAAATCATAGTTTTGGCCAAGACCCAGCACTGGTCGGCCGTCGTCGGCGCAGATCCGCGCCGCCACCCGTGCTGCGAGGCCGTTGCGACGGGCGTTGTCCCAGGTCACCTGGGCAGCCACCGGGTCGTTGTCGGCCGCGGTCACTCGACCCGGCCAGCATCGTGCCATGGCAAAAGCCAGGACTCCGGCGCCGCAGCCCAGATCCAAAGTCCGGCGATAAGATCGGCGCCGGGCCAATCGATCGAGCGCCAACAGGCAGCCGAAAGTGGTCGCGTGGCTGCCGGTTCCGAACGCCTGGCCCGCATCGATTTCAATGGCGTGGCGCGACCGGCCCGCGGCCGGTGCCCTGTGGCTGCCATGGACATGGAAGCGGCCGGCATCGATCGGCGTATGCAGGCGCTGGCTTTCCGCGATCCAGTCGCGGGACTCGACCGGCGATAAGGTGAAGTCCAAACCGGTAAGTGCGTCTGCTAGGGCCTGTCGGTCCGGCGGTGCATCGAACAGCGCCTGCAGCCGGCGATCGGATCGTCCGATAATTTCGAAGTCGGACAAGGCGAGCGCCAGGTCCGCCAAAGCGATTTCGACCCGGTCGACGGCATCGGCCGGGACATCGATCGTGGCTTGCCAGAATGTCGCTCGATCAGGTCGGGTCGAGGAAGGCATCGATGACCCGTTTGGTGCCGGCCTTGTCGAAATCGATTTCGACTTTGTGGCCGTCGACGGCCTTGACCGCGCCGTGGCCGAATTTTTGGTGGAAGACCCGATCGCCCGGACTGAAGCGCGGCGGCGCATCCAAATCCTCGACGGTTCGGGCCGTGGCTTCGACCACCGGCGCGCCGCGGCGATAGCCGCCGCCCTGATAGCCGCGGTCGGCAAGTCGGGTTTCAGACCGGAGCCACGGCTGATCATAGGCGAACGCGCCATGCGCTTTCAGGCTCGGATCCTGCGACGGACCGGAATAGAGCCCTTGATCGGACTGCATCACCACGTGTTCAGCCGGCAGTTCTTCGACGAACCGGCTCGGATGGCTGGACTGCCATTGTCCGAACACCTGACGGCTGGCGGCAAAGGTGATTTGGCATCGGGTGCGCGCCCGGGTCAGGCCGACATAGGCGAGCCGGCGCTCTTCCTCCAGGCCCTCGATACCGTTTTCTTCGAGCGCGCGCTGGTGCGGAAACAGCCCTTCCTCCCAGCCCGGCAAGAACACCGAATCGAACTCCAACCCTTTGGCCGCATGTAAAGTCATCAGGCTGACTTTGTCGTCCTCGGCCATGGTGTCGGTATCCATGACCAACGAGATGTGTTCGAGGAAACCGGCCAGATTATCGAACGCCTCCATGGCGCGCACCAATTCGCCGAGATTTTCGACACGGCCCGGCGAATCCGGTGCCCGATCGGCCTGCCACATGGCGGCATAGCCGCTTTCGTCGAGGATGGTCTGGGTCAGCTCGGTATGCGGCACGGCGCCAAGCAAATCGCGCCAGCGCTGGAAGTCCTTGACGATACGGGCCAAGGCGGTGCGCGCCTGAGGCCTGAGATCGTCGGTTTCGATCAACGCTTCGGCGGCGCGATAGAGCGAACAATTGGCGGCCCGCGCGGCCACATGCAGGCGCTGCATGGTGGCATCGCCGAGGCCGCGCTTGGGCACGTTGATGATCCGCTCCAACGCCAGATCGTCGTCGGGCTGGGCGACCAGGCGCAAATAGGCCATGGCATCGCGAATTTCCCGGCGCTCGTAAAAACGCACGCCGCCGACCACCCGGTAGGGTAGGCCAATGGCCAGAAAGCGGTCTTCGAACAGCCGGGTTTGGAAACCGGCACGAACCAGGATCGCCATCTCGCTCAAACGCTCGCCGGCGCGCTGCAGCGCTTCGACCTCCTCTGAGACCGCGCGCGCCTCTTCCATGCCGTCCCACAGGCCGCGCACGGTGATCGGCTCGCCGTCGTTTCGGTCGGTCCACAGCGTCTTGCCGAGGCGCGATTGGTTGTTGTGGATGATGCCGCTGGCCGCCCCCAGGATATGCGGCGTCGAGCGGTAATTACGCTCCAGGCGAATGACCTTGGCGCCGGGGAAATCCTTCTCGAAGCGCAAAATATTGCCGACTTCCGCGCCGCGCCAGCCATAGATCGATTGGTCGTCATCGCCGACGCAGCAAATGTTGCGGTGACCCTGTGCCAACAGGCGTAGCCAGATATACTGCACCACGTTGCTGTCTTGATATTCGTCGACCAGGATGTAGCGGAAGCGCGTTTGATATTGCTTGAGCACCTCCGGATCGGCCTGGAAGATGCTGAGGCAGTGCAACAACAGATCGCCGAAATCGGCCGCATTCAAGACCTTGAGCCGCTCTTGGTAGGCTGCATAAAGCTCGACGGCGCGGTCCTTGGCCTCGCCGCTCTTGGCACTCGGCGGTACTTTATCCGGTGTCAGCCCCTGATTTTTCCAGCGGTCGATCATGCCGGCGACGACCCTGGGCGGCAACGCCTTGGGGTCGATGTTGTTGGCCTCCAACAACTGTTTCAGAAGCCGGAGCTGATCGTCGGTGTCGAGAATAGTGAAACCATTGGTCAGCCCGACCAGTTCGGCGTGCCGGCGGACGATACGCGCGCCGATCGAATGGAAGGTGCCGAGCCACAGGCCTTCGACCGCTTCGCCGACCAAATCGCCGATCCGCACCTTCATTTCGCGGGCGGCTTTGTTGGTGAAGGTGACAGCCAGGATTTGCGACGGCCAGGCTTTTCGGGAAAACAGAATATGGCCAAGCCGGGTGGTCAAAACCCGGGTCTTGCCGGTGCCGGCGCCGGCCAACACCAAGACCGGGCCATCCAACGCATCGACCGCCTGACGCTGGCCTTCATTAAGGTCGGCGAGATAGGGCGCGGCGTGCGTCGCTTCCTTAGGAATCGGCGAAGGCGGCTCGTAAGCCGAGAGATCGAAGGGGTCTTCCATGATATCGGTTTATATAGGATTCGGCCGCCTCAAGACAGCGGCTGGCCGAGGATTTTCTCGAGTACCGGCAAGATGTAGCCACGGAAATGATCCGGGTTTTCCGACATCGGAAAATGGCCGAGCGCGGTCATGGTGACGGCTTCGGCGCCGGGGATGTTTTCCGCCGTACGTTGTGTATCCTGCGGCGTGCAGGAGAAATCATACTCGCCGGTCAAGAGATAAACCGGGCAGCGATCGGTATCGATCGCCTTGACCCGCTGCCGATAGTCGGAGTCCTGACGGTAGAAATGAAGATCACCGCGGAACACGCCGGGGCCGCTTTGCATATAGCTCCACAAGGTTTCCCAGCGCGGTTCAGCCGGACTCTGGGGCGCGACCAGGCCGGAGACCAGCGCGGCGCAGATTTCGCCGCCATGGATGTCCGGGCGATTCAGCCAGTCGGTATCGTACCATGGCTGTTGGCTGTCGGCCGCTTCCAGTCCGACGACGGCGCGCAACCGGTCGCCATGCGCCGCGGCCAGTTCCAAAACCAGGCGCCCGCCCATGGAACAGCCCATAACCACGGGCGCGTCGGCGGTGACGGCATCGCAGAATGCCATGACCGCTTCGGTGTAAGCCGCGGACGTCAGCAGATAGTCCTCGTCCTGCCAGCCGGGCGGCGGCGTCGATTTGCCATGCCAGGGCATGTCGAAGGCGATGACACGAAAATGCTCCGTGATGGCCTCATCGGTCATCAGGTGTCGATACTGACGGCTGTCGGCGCCGGCGGTATGCAGGCAAACCAGCGGGATGCCTTGGCCGGCTTCTTCAAAGAAGATGCGGTTTGGCCGGCCGCCTAGGGTTAGGGTGAAATAGCGCCCGATGATCGGCTCGAACACGGCACTCATCGGCCGGCCTCGGGCGCGCGTGCGGTCGCCAGCAGGTCCTTGACGTAGCGTAGATTGGCCATCAGCGGATGGAAATCTCCGTCGATCGACGCGGCGCCGAATTTTGTCATGGCGAAGATGTCGTGATAACCGGGCGCCGGCATCGCCTGCCAAAACGCGGTCCAAGCACTCTCGCCGGCGCGGATTGCGAACGCCCATGGCCGCATCAAGACCGGCCCTTCGCTCAGGTCGTCGATGCGGCCGTTGTTGATACGGAGATAATATGGCGTGTCGCCGATTTCGATCATGATGTCCGAAGTGAAGAAACGGCCCCTATGGCAAAGGCGAGGATTGGCGTTGACCCGATCCGGGATCAGGCGGATTTGTTTGTGGGGGTCGACGTCATCGACGCTGGTCATACGAGATTCTCCGGCTTTTAGAGCAAGTTTCGATCAAACGATCCCGTATGATCGAAACTTGCTCTAGCGTTCGTCATGCTCTTCGGCGTGCGCCTGCAACAAGGCCCTGTTGTGGGCGACCAAGGCGTTTTTGTGATGCAGCACGCCGATCACAGGACCGGTCAACGCCGATCGGACGACCGGCAAATGTTCCTCGCGGGTGTTGTCGAGGATGGCGAGCGCGTCTTCCAGGGTCTGGCCGGCCGAAAGAATCGCCGGGCTTTTGTGGCAAGCATCCTTGGCGTTGACGACGCCAGCCAAGTCCGGTTCCCGGGCGACAGCCTTGAGGTCTGCGAAATTGATCGTGCCGACATAGCCGCCGTCGGAATCGACGACGAAAAACGTGCCATGGGCGCTTTCCATCATCAGGGTTCGCATTTCCTCGAAGGTGGCGTTTTCGTGGATGATCTCGAAGTCGGCGGTCATCACTTCGCCGACGCGCCGCTGGCGCAGGAAATGGCGGGCGCGGCCACCGCGCACATTGACGCCGCGGCGCTCCAACTGCAGGTGAAACAGGCTTTTTCCCGTGATCCGGTTGGTCAGCGACGTCGCGACCACGGTCGCCAGCATGACGCCGATGGTAATCTTATAGTCGTTGGTCAGCTCGAAGACGATCAGGATGGTGGAAATCGGCGCGCCAAGGACGGCCGCTGCCGCCGCGCCCATGCCGATGATGGCATAGGCGCCATGGCTCGCCGATAGCTCGGGAAACACTGCCGCCGCCATGATCCCGAAGGCACCGCCGACCAAAGCGCCAAGCATGAGCGACGGCGAGAAAACGCCGCCGCCGAAGCGGCAGCCCAACGAAATTGCCGTGGCCGCGGTCTTGGCGACAATCAGCTGCAGCAACAGCCACAACGAAAATTGTTCCTTCAGGGCGGCGTCGGTCGCCTCGTAGCCGACGCCAAGGACATGCGGATAAAAAATAGCGATGGCGCCAACCAACAAGCCACCGGCCGCCGGCCGCAATATGTCGGGTATGCGGCTGCGGGCGACGACTTCTTCGGTGAATGTGGTGCTCCACATGAAGATCATCGCCGCGATGCCGCAGACCAACCCAAGCAGCGCAAAAGCGGGAAACTCCAAATTAGAGACGATGTCATAGGGCGGAATGATGAATGCCGGCGTATCGCCGAGATAGATGCGGCTGATGATGGTGCCGACCACAGCCGACAGCACGACCGGCGCGAAAGCATGCAGCGCGTAGTGGCCGATCACCACTTCCAAAGCAAAAAACACCCCGGCGATCGGTGCGTTGAACGAGGCGGCGACACCGCTGGCGACTCCGCAGCCGAGCAAGGTCAGCCGCATGGACGGCCCGAGCTGCATTTTCTGCGCCGCCACTGACGCTAGGGATGCGGCGAGATGCACGACCGGGCCTTCGCGGCCGGTCGAAGCGCCGACGCCGAGGGAGGTGGCGCTGACTAGGGCGGCGCCAATGCCTTCGCGCAGACTAATACGGCCGCCTTTCAACGCGCAGGCTTCAATGACGTGGGCCACGGCTTGCGGGCGGCGGCCCGGCATCAGGAACTGCAGCATCAGACCGATGACCAGCCCGCCGATCGCCGGAATGAGTAAGATCTGCCACCACGGCAATAGCGCCGCCTGGGAAAATACGCTCTCGCCGCCGAAACCAAAGGCGAGGACTTGCACGCCTTCCAAAGCCAGCCGAAAGCCGACCGCGGCGTAGCCTGTGACGACACCGACCAAGGCAGCGGCGACAAACATGACAACGGGATCATTCGGATGCGAACGGCGCCAATAGCGGAACAGGGCCAGCGGAGAATGTCGGCGCCCGCTCATTCGTTTTATCGCCTCGCGCCGTGAATTCTTATGAACGGCGCGCAGCAGCCGTGGTCATGGCCGGCCGCATACTCCGGCTGGGCCGTCTTCAGCTCGAAGTCTTGCTTTTGCCCGCTGGCCGTTGCGTGCATCGTCCGATCGACCCTTCTTCGCATATGGTTTCGCCGTCGGTCCAAGTGGCGCCACTCAAGTCCGCCTCCAATAGATCCGCGCCTTTAAGCCGCGCGCCGCTCAAGTCAGCGCCGCGCAACACCGCGCGATACAGATTTGCCCGTCGCAGGTCGGCCTCCTTGAGGTTGGCGCCGGTCAGATCCGCTTTGGTGAAATCCGCGCGGATCAGGCGGGCACCCTGGAGGTTGGTATCACGCATAACGGCACCCACGAACTTGGCGGTGCGGTTGTCGGATTGGGAGAGATCGGTGTTGGAAAAATCGGTGCCGAAGTAACGCCCGTCCCGCAGGCGCGCGCCGGACATATCCAAGTCGGTAAAGACTTGGTCGTTCATTTTACAACCCTTCCAATCGACGCCGGGGCCGGCCGCATCGGTGCAGCCGGCGATGCTTTGCTGGGGAAACAAAATCAGCATTGCAACGAAGGCGGCACCGCCGGCATAGGCGCTCCGCCGGAGCCGATGTCTCTCAGCTTCGATCACGCCGCGGCCCCCGGTTTGCGGCGAATGCCGATCACGGCGCCGACTTCCTTAGCGCGTTCCTGCGCTGCATGGCTCTTGCTCAATCGTTCGATTTCGCGCATCACCGGATCCGGAAAAGGCGTGCTCCGTCGGCTTTCGAGATCCACATGAACGGCCAGCTGTTCGCTGGTCGCGGCCCGATAGCCGGCGTCGGCGTGGACCATCTGTAGGAACAGATGCAAGCGCTTGGTATCGTGATCGAGCACGTGCAATTCGAACACCAATGGGTCGCCCAGCACCACTTCCTGCAAATAATTGACGTGGGCTTCCAAAACGAACATCGAATTGTTGGTGCGTTTCACGTAATCGGCGCCGACGTCGATTGTGTCGAACAACTGATCGAGCGCGTGATCGAACGCGAGGTTGTAATAAGCCACATTCATATGGCCGTTATAGTCGATCCATTCCGGCCTCACGGTTTCGCGATGGATCGCGTTGGTTATGCTGACGTTCATGCCCCGACTTTAGCCCATCCCGAGACCGGCGCAAGGGCTCGCGGTGCGCGGTCGCCGGCTTGCCGGTTCTCCGGCGCGGGACTATTGTTGGGCGCTTCACGGGCCATTACAGAGCATCCGAGAGGGCGACATGCAGTGCACGCAAGCGGATAAAGACGCGGCGATCGGCGAAATCAAGGTGCTGATCGGCGATCGGCTGAGCACCTCCGGCGCGGTTCGGGAACAGCACGGCAGCGATGAATCTTGGCATACGGCCGAGCCGCCGGACGCCGTCGCCTTTGCCCAGTCGACCGAGGAAGTCTCGGCAATCGTGAAGATTTGCGCGCGCCATGGCACCCCGATTATTGCCTACGGGACCGGCACCTCCTTGGAAGGCCACGTCATGGCGCCGTATGGCGGCGTCTCCTTGGATGTTTCGCAAATGAATCAAGTCCTGGCGGTCAATGCCGAGGATTTGGACTGTGTCGTCGAACCGGGTGTCACCCGCAAGCAACTCAACGAATATCTGCGCGATACCGGCCTGTTTTTCCCAATCGACCCGGGTGCCGACGCCTCGATCGGCGGCATGACCGCGACCGGCGCGTCCGGGACCAATGCCGTGCGCTACGGCACCATGCGTGAGAACGTGATGGCGCTCGAAGTCGTGCTGCCGGACGGCCGCGTCATCAACACTGCGCGCCGCGCCCGGAAATCCTCGGCCGGCTATGACCTGACCCGGCTTTATGTGGGCTCCGAAGGCACGCTCGGCATCATCACCAAAATTACCGTGCGCCTCTACGGCATCCCGGAGGCCATGTCGGCGGCGGTGGTGTCGTTCCCCGATATCGAGGACGCGGTCAATACCGTTATTCTGACCATCCAGTCCGGTATTCCAGTGGCCCGCATCGAGCTGTTGGACGACGTCCAGATGAAGGCGATCAACGACTATTCCGGGCTCGATTACCCGGTGCAACCGACACTCTTTCTGGAATTCCATGGTTCCGAGTCGGGCGCCAAGGAACAGGCCGAAATGTTCGGTGAGATCGCCAAGGATTTCGGCGGCGGCGCGTTTCGCTGGACCACCAACGCCGAAGAACGCAACAAGCTCTGGCAGGCGCGCCATGATGCTGCCTATGCCGCCAAAGCCCTGCGCCAGGGCTGCGGCCTATGGGCGACCGATGTCTGTGTGCCGATCTCCCGGCTCGCCGACTGCATCATGGAGACCAAGGAAGACATCAAACAATGCCGCTTGCCGGCGCCGCTGGTCGGCCATGTCGGCGACGGCAATTTTCACTTGGCCTTCGTGCTCAACCATGACGATCCTGACGAAGTCGCTGAGGCCGACCGCCTCAACGACCGGCTGGTCGAGCGGGCGCTCGCCATGGGCGGCACCTGCACAGGCGAGCATGGCGTCGGCCAAGGCAAGATGAAGTTCCTGCACGACGAGCTTGGCGACGCCGTCGACGTGATGCGGACTGTGAAAATGGCGTTGGACCCGCAAAACATCATGAATCCGGGCAAGATCGTCGCCGTATAAACCTGATTCGATTTCATCGAATTAGGTCTTTTGTTGCGCTCACGCCAACGCGCCTTCAGCGCATGGCTCCGCGGGGGCGGCGCTATCCGCGCCGGGGCCGCGGTCGCGGCCCTGACCGCGTATTTCTAAAGTCGAACCCGGTCTAACGCGGCTTCTGTTCGCGCGGTTCGATCGGCATGTCGGCTTCTTTCCAGGCGCCGAAGCCGCCGCCGATATGGCATACGGGCTTAAGGCCCATATCCTGCACAGCCTTGGTCGCCAGCGCCGAGCGGGCGCCCGCGGCACAGAAAAATACGAACCGCTTACCCGACTGAAAGTCTTCGCGGGCATAGGGACTTTCCGGATCGACCCAAAATTCCAACATGCCGCGCGGCGCGTGGACGGCACCGGGGATCGTACCATCACGCCATAGCTCGCGGACGTCGCGAATATCGACGATAACCACATCGTCGTCGTTCATATGCTGTTGAGCCTGCTCGACCGTCCAGGTCTCGATTTCCGCTTCCGCTTCCGCGCAGAGCTGTTTGATGCCTTTGGTGATCATGGTCCGCCGTCGCTCCGGATTTGTCGTTTCTGTGAATGGCATCATATCCGATCCACGCGACGCGGCCAGCCCGGCCGGTCGCGCATTCCTTTGACAAATATATAAAGATATGTTTATATGTTGTTGTTGGCATGAGATATAGAATGGGATGCCGAAGACATGGAGAAGGTACTGACGGCGCTGCGCGCGGCAGGTGAACCGACCCGTATTCGGTTGCTGGCCTTGTGTGCCGAGAGCGAGCTCACCGTCAGCGAACTGACCCAGATTCTCGGTCAAAGCCAGCCAAGGGTCTCGCGCCATCTGAAATTGCTCTGTGATGCCGGCCTGTTGGATCGTTATCCGGAAGGGGCGTGGGTGTTTTACCGCTTGGCTGAAACCGGCGAGGCTGCGCGCCTGGCCCAGCAAATGCTGGAGATGCTGCCGGCGGACGATGGCGTGTTGATCCGCGACCGCAACGGCCTGGAGGCGATCCGGCGCGCTCGGGTCGATCAGGCCGACGCCTATTTCCGGGTCAATGCCGAGCATTGGGATGAGATCCGCTCGCTATATGTTTCCGAAAATGATGTCGAGCAGGCCCTGCTTGCCGAAATCGGCGACACCTCCGTGGCCGAGCTGTTGGATATCGGCACGGGCACCGGACGCATGTTGGAGCTGCTAGCACCGCGCATCGGCAAGGGCATCGGCATCGATATCAACACGGCCATGCTGACTGTCGCCCGGTCAACCCTGGAACAGGCCGATATATCCCATTGCCAGGTTCGCCGTGCCGACATGTACCGCTTGCCGCTCGAGGACAGTTCGGTCGATCTGGTGACGGTGCATCAGGTTCTGCATTTCGCCGACGATCCGGTCGGCGTGTTGCGCGAGGCGGCGCGGGTGCTGCGCCCGGGGGGCCGCCTGGTGGTGGTTGATTTTGCACCCCATGATTTGGAATTTCTGCGCGCCGAGCATGCCCACCGCCGGCTCGGTTTCGCGGCGGAAGAAGTCACTGATTGGAGTTTGTCGATCGGCTTGGAACCGGGTCCGGTACGGCGCCTGCAAGGCGATCCGCTGACGGTCTTTGTGTGGCCGGCGATCAAGCCGGCCGACGCCGAAAGGGAGGTCGCGGCATGACGGCGGAAAACCAAACTGCGGGACTGCAGGTTTCTTTCGAATTCTTTCCGACCAAGACGCCGGAAAGTGAAGCGTCGCTGTGGCGCGCCGTCGAGCGCCTGGCGCCGATGGCGCCGCGCTTTGTTTCCGTCACCTACGGTGCCGGCGGCTCGACCCGGGAACGGACCCACCAGACCGTGGTGCGCCTGCAAACCGAGGCCGGATTACAAGCAGCGGCGCATTTGACCTGCGTCGGCGCCAGTCGGGCCGATGTCGACGATGTGGCGAAACGCTATTGGCAGGCCGGGATCCGCCATATTGTCGCCTTGCGCGGCGATCCGCCGGCTGGCGAAGAGCGCTTCGAACCGCATCCCGACGGCTACCAGGATTCGGTGGCGTTGATCGCCGGCCTGCGACAGATCGCCGATTTTGAGATCAGCGTCGGTGCCTATCCGGAAATTCACCCGGACGCTCAGTCCGCTCAGGCCGACCTCGATTATCTGAAACGCAAAGTCGATGCCGGTGCGAACCGGGTGATCACGCAATATTTCTTCGACCCGGACGTCTATCTGCGGTTTCTCGATCGCGCGCACGGCGCCGGCCTCTCGGTGCCAATCGTGCCGGGCATATTGCCGGTCACCAACTACACCACCGTCAAGCGGTTCTCGGCGCAGTGCGGCGCCTCGGTACCGGCTTGGATGGCGCATCTGTTCGAGGGCTTGGAAGAAGATCCGACCACCAGGCGCATGGTGGCGGCGGTGGCCGCCGCCGAACAATGCAACCGGCTAAAGGGGGCCGGTATCGACGAGTTTCATTTCTACACATTGAATCGGGCCGACCTGACCTATGCCATTTGCCACATTCTGGGACTGCGGGCGAGCGGCGAGGCGGCGGCATCCGACGACCGGGCTGCGTAAACGGGAGTTAAGCGTCATGACCATAGAACAAGAAAAAGCGATCGCCATCACTTCGGCACTGGAGCACGCGGCATCGTCGCGCGTTCTGGTGATCGATGGTGCAATGGGGACGATGATTCAGGCCGAAAGGTTGGACGAAGCGGCCTTTAGGGGCGAGCGGTTTGCCGACAGCTCGACCGATCTCAAAGGCAACAACGACTTGCTCAACTTGACCCGGCCGAGCGTCATCGACGGCATCCATAATGCCTTTCTGGAAGCCGGCGCCGACATCATCGAGACCAACACGTTCAATGCCACGGCGTTGAGCCAAGCCGAATACGGCACCGAGGCGGCGGTCGCGGAGATCAATCGCGAAGGCGCCCGCATCGCCCGCCGTGCCGCCGATGCCTTTACCGCCAAGACGCCGGACAAGCAGCGCTTTGTCGCCGGCGCGCTTGGGCCGACGTCGAAGACCGCCTCGATTTCGCCGGATGTAACCGACCCGGGCTATCGCGCCGTGAGTTTCGACCAATTGAAGGACAACTACAAAACCGCGGCACGGGCGCTGGTCGAAGGCGGCGTCGACATTCTACTGGTCGAAACGATATTTGATACATTGAACGCCAAGGCAGCTTTGTTCGGTGTCGACGAGTTGTTTGACGAATTGGGCGCCGCCTTGCCAGTTATCGTGTCCGGTACCATTACCGACTTGTCCGGCCGCAATTTGTCCGGTCAAACCGTCGATGCATTCTGGATTTCGGTGCGTCATGTGCAGCCCTTTGCCGTCGGCTTGAATTGCGGCTTGGGCGCCGAACAGATGCGTCCCTATCTCGCCGATCTCGCCAGGATCGCGGATGCCCGGGTCAGCGCCTATCCGAATGCCGGCCTGCCGAATGAATTCGGCGAATATGACGAACCCGCTGAATTGACCGCGCGGCTGATCAGCGAATGGCTCGATTCCAGCCTTTGTAACCTTGTCGGCGGCTGTTGCGGCACGACACCGGCGCATATCGCCGCGATCAGCGCCGCGGTAGCCGGCCGGGCGCCGCGGTCCGTCGGCGCGACGCCGCCGAAACTACGGCTCTCAGGCCTCGAGCCGTTCGAGGCCGTCGCATGAGCACGGCGAATTTCGTCAATATCGGTGAGCGTACCAACGTAGCCGGTTCAGCGCGTTTCAAGAAGCTGATCATGGCCGATGACTTCGACGCGGCGCTGAGCGTCGCCCGTCAGCAGGTCGAGAACGGCGCCCAGATGATCGACGTCAACATGGACGAAGCGATGCTCGATTCCGAAGCCGCGATGGTGCGGTTTCTGCATCTCATCGCCGCCGAGCCCGACATCAGCAGGGTTCCGGTGATGATCGATTCGTCGAAGTGGTCGGTCATCGAGGCCGGTCTGAAATGCGTCCAGGGAAAATCCGTCGTCAATTCGATCTCGCTGAAGGAAGGCGAGGAGATCTTCATCGAGCAGGCGCGTATCCTGCGGCGTTACGGCGCCGCGGTGGTGGTCATGGCGTTCGACGAGACCGGACAGGCCGATAGCGCCGATCGCAAGTACGAGATTTGCGAGCGCTGTTACCGGATCTTGACCGAGCAGGTCGGGTTTCCGCCGGAAGACATCATTTTCGACCCGAATATTTTCGCCGTCGCCACCGGCATTGAAGAGCACAACGACTACGCCGTGGCCTTTATCGAAGCGACCCGCCGCATTAAGGAGAACCTGCCGCACGCCTCGGTCTCCGGCGGTTTGTCGAATGTGTCGTTTTCCTTTCGCGGCAACGATCCGTTGCGCGAGGTGATGCATTCGGTGTTTCTCTATCACGCCATCCGCGCCGGTCTCGACATGGCGATCGTCAATGCCGGGCAGCTCACCGTCTACGAAGAAATCCCGGAAGACCTGCGGGAGCGGGTCGAAGACGTGATTTTGAACAGGCGGCCCGATGCCACCGACCGGCTGCTCGACGTGGCCGACAGCTACCGCGGTCAGGCCAAGGCAGCGGTCGAGGAATCGGCTTGGCGCCAAGGCGGCGTCACGGAGCGGCTGGTGCATGCCCTGGTGCATGGCAACAGCGACTATATTGTAGAAGACACCGAGGAAGCGCGGACCCAAGTCGACCGGCCGCTTTCGGTTATCGAAGGACCGTTGATGGACGGCATGAACGTGGTCGGCGACTTATTCGGTGCCGGCAAGATGTTCTTGCCGCAGGTCGTCAAAAGCGCACGGGTGATGAAAAAGGCGGTTGCCTATTTACTGCCCTTCATCGAAGCCTCAAAGGACGAATCCGCCAAGCGCAGCACCAAGGGCCGCATTGTCATGGCGACCGTCAAAGGCGATGTGCACGACATCGGCAAGAACATCGTCGGCGTCGTTTTGCAATGCAACAATTACGAAGTGATCGATCTCGGCGTCATGGTCGCGGCCGACAAGATCTTGAGCGTTGCCAAGGAAAAGGATGCCGATCTGATCGGCCTTTCCGGCCTGATCACGCCGAGCCTGGAAGAAATGTGCTTCGTCGCCAGTGAAATGACCCGCCAGCAAATCGATCTGCCGCTTTTGATCGGCGGCGCGACCACCAGCAAGGTGCACTCGGCGGTGAAGATCGCGCCGAATTACAAGGGCTCCGTGGTCTATGTGCCGGACGCCTCGCGCGCCGTCGGCGTCGCCCAGTCGCTGTTGTCGGCGACGGCGCGGGACGGCTTTGTCGAACAAACCAAGGCCGAGTACCAGAGAATCCGGGAGGAGCATGCCCGCGGCCATCGCGACCGGCGTTTGCTGTCGATTCAGCAAGCGCGCCGCAATCGCGCGCCGATCGACTGGTCCGACTACCAGCCGCCGGTGCCCCAGCAACGTGAGCTGCAGGTCATCAATGATTACGACGTCGCCAAACTGGTCGATCGAATCGATTGGAAGCCGTTCTTCGCGACCTGGGAGCTGGCCGGGCGGTTTCCGGACATTTTGTCCGATCCGGTGGTCGGCGAGGCGGCGCGCGGCGTCTATGTCGATGCCCAGGTCATGTTGAAACGCATCATCGAAGAGAAATGGCTGTCGCCGCAGGCTGTGATCGGCTTCTGGCCGGCCAACGCGATTGGCGACGACGTGGTGCTCTATGCCGATGAAGATGCCCAGGAAGAAGTCGCGGTTTGGCGGTTCCTGCGCCAGCAAATGGTGCGGGAGCGGACCGACCGACCGAATTTCTCGCTGAGCGACTTCGTCATGCCGCGCGAGGCCGGTCGCGTCGATTTCGTCGGCGCGTTCCTGGTGACAGCGGGCGCCGAGATCGAACGGCGCGCGGCCCAATTCGAGGCCGATTTGGACGATTACAGTTCAATCATGATCAAGGCGCTCGGCGACCGTCTCGCCGAAGCCTTCGCGGAACACATGCACGAGCGCGTGCGCCGCCGCATCTGGGGCTATGCACCGGACGAACATCTGACCAATCCGGAACTGATCGCCGAGAAATACCGCGGCGTACGTCCGGCGCCGGGCTATCCGGCCTGTCCCGATCATACCGAGAAACGCGCGCTCTTGCCGCTGCTCGGCGCCGAGCAGGCGGTCGGTGTCACCTTGACCGAAAATTGCGCCATGTGGCCGGCCTCCAGCGTCAGCGGCTACTATTTCGGGCACCCGGATAGCCAGTATTTCGGCCTCGGCCGGATCGGCGCCGATCAAGTCGCCGATTATGCTCGCCGCAAAGGCATGGATCTCGATGAGGCCGAGCATTGGCTCGCCCCCAACCTCGGCTATACCCTGGGCCAGAGCAAGGTGGCCTGACGTGCCGCCTCCATCGTTAAAAAGTCCGTCGGCTTCGCCTCAGTGTACTTTCTTACCGGTGAAACAAGGACAAATCAGGCCTTGGGGCGGCCCGGCGGTCTGATTTCGACCCTATTTGTTACTGATCATGACCTTTAGTCATGATCAGAGGCCGCAACAAATAGCGCCTTTCAGGCGCAATTTGTTGCAAACAAAAAAGCTGTTAGCGCATCGCCGAGCCGCCTCAAGATGCGCTAACGCATTATTAGAACTGAAGAAAAGTACACTGAGCGTAGCGAAGGACTTTTCTTCACGATCAACGCGCTATGGTGTTGTGAAACCATAGCGCTCACGGAGGATGCGATGCTGAAGATTTGGGGCCGGCCGAATTCCATTAATGTCCAGAAGGCCATGTGGGCGGTTGGCGAACTCGGCCTGGAGCACGAACGCGTCGACGTTGGCGGCCCGTTCGGTGGTCTCGATACGCCGGACTATTTAGCCAAGAATCCGAACGCGCGCATTCCAACCTTGGAAGACGGCGACCTGGTGCTTTGGGAATCCAACGTCATCGTCCGCTATTTGGCCGCGCGCTATGGCGCCGGCAGCCTGGCGCCGGCCGATCCGGCTCTGCACGCGCTTGCCGATCAATGGATGGACTGGCAACAGACCACGACCCTGGCCGACATGTTCGTGGTGTTCTGGGGCCTGATCCGGACCGCGCCGGAGGACCGGAATATGGCGGCGATCGAGAAATCCACGGCCAATCTGGGCGGTATCATGGGCCGGCTCGACGCCCGTCTGGCGGACCGCGACTATGTCACGGGCACGGCGTTCAGCATGGGCGACATTCCCGTCGGCGCGACCTGTTACCGCTATCTCGCCTTGGATATCGAGCGCCCGGATCTGCTCAACATCCAGCGCTACTACGATAGGCTACAGGAGCGCGAGCCGTTTCGGACTCACGTGATGATACCGCTGACGTAATACCGTCCTAAATCACCGCGTCGAGATTGCCGAGGCGTTTGGTCATTTTGCGGTTTTCGCGGTAATCAACCGGCACGGCGATCAGCGCTGGTCCTTTCTGGCGGAAGGCGCTTTTCAAGGTCGGGACCAATTGATCGGCGGAGGTCAACGTGCGGCCCCAAATGCCGAAGGCCTTGGCCAATTGCGTGAAATTGGGGTTGTTGAAGGCGAGATCGGAATGTTCGCCGTTGAAGCTGTTTTGCTGTTTCCATTTGATCAGGCCGTATTCGCCGTCGACCCAGACCATGACCACGATGTTGGCGCCGATACGCGCCGCGGTTTCCAGCTCTTGGACATTCATCAGGAACCCGGCGTCGCCACAGATCGCCAAGACCTTGGCGTCGGGCACCGCCAGCTTGGCGCCGATCGCGCCCGGCAAGGCGAAGCCCATGGTGCAGAAGCCGTTGGAAATCAGGCAGGTATTCGGCTCGTCGCATTGATAATAGCGGGAGATCCACATTTTGTGGGCGCCAACATCCGACAGCACCAGATCCGACGGCCCCATCACCGAGCGTACGTCCCAAAGAATTTTCTGCGGCTTCATGGGAAAGCTTTTGCTGCGCCGTTCCATGGCAAAGTCGTCGAGAATGCGTTTGCGCAATGGCGCCCAGTCGGCGATGTCGAACAGCGGCAGGCCGCCTTTGGCAAACCGGTTATTCAGAACTTCGTTCATTTGCCAAAGCGCGTCGGCGATGTCGCCGGCGACGTCGACGGTGACCGGATAGGATTCATCGACTTCCGCGGGCGTGAAGTCGATATGAACGATTTTCTTGCCCGGTTTGCGATTCCAATGGCTCGGGCTGTATTCCACCAAATCATAGCCGACGGCGACAATGAGGTCGCAATCGTCGATCGCCAGATTGACGTGGTCCTTGCCCTGCAGGCCCATGGTGAACAGGCAATGCGGGTCGCTGCGCGGCACCGCGCCTTTGCCCATGAAGGTGTTGACGACGGGCATGCCGGTCTTATGGGCGAGACGCTGCAATTGTTTGGCCGCGCGTTTGCGGATGGCGCCGTTGCCGGCCAAGATCATCGGCCGTTTCGCTCTGGCGATAGCGGCGACGGCGGCCGCCACGGCCTTGTGGTCGGCGCCCGGACGCCGGGTCTTGATGACCGGCATCGGCCGCGGCCGGCCGGTGACGTTCTCCTCGGCCAGGTCTTCGGGCAATTCGATCATGGTGGCGCCGGGCTTTTCAGCTTCGGCGACTTTGAAGGCTTTGCGGATGATTTCCGGAATGGCGCCGGGATTGTTGACCGTTTGGGTCCATTTGGTGATCGGCTTGAACATTGCCACCGCGTCCATGTTTTGGTGGCTTTCCTTATGCAGCCGGCGGGTGCCTGCTTGGCCGATGATGCCAACCACCGGCGCCCGGTCCATGTTGGCGTCAGCAACGCCGGTGACCAGATTGGTCGCGCCCGGACCTAATGTCGCGAGACAAACGCCCGATTTGCCGGTCAAGCGGCCATAAAGGTCAGCCATGAATGCGGCACTCTGTTCATGACGGCACAAGACGAAATTAATCTTGCTCTTATTGAGCGAGATCATGACATCGGCATTTTCTTCTCCCGGAACACCGAAAATATACTCGACACCTTCAGCTTCCAGACAGCGCACGAACAGATCTGATGCCTTCATGGGATCCTCCAACTTAATCAGCGCGTGCCTGTTGCCGTCGCCCTACGGTAATCGGCACAAGTTTCGTTTATCGAGGCGATTCGGTCACAACGCGACGCCAATCCCTTACCTATGGTACGGTGCCGGTGATGATTCGGCATTCACCGGCGCGACGAAATCACCGACCGATCTTGACAGAACCTTGCTTGAAACACCCGAACGTCACTATCCGACGCTCCCTTGGACTAGGCCGGGTCTTTGGTGTCGTCCTGATCGGTGGGCGGCATAAGCAATTTGTTATCGAGTTCTCGACTACGTTTTTGTTGGTCTTGATCGTTTCGCACACGATCGGATTTCCGGCGCCCATACTTGGTGCGGTTTTCGGCCGACTGTTTCTGCCGCTCCGCGCGTTCCCGTTGCTTACGGTATTGATTGAGGTTAATCAGATCTCCCATAGTACGGCCGCCTGTTTTCGATCGATTCGCAATGATGACACTGGTCTAAGCGAAAGTAATTGTCGTCGAAAACCATGTATCGGCGCAAGGCCTGGAAGGCATGCGGAGGCCATGGCTGCTTCGGTGGTGAATTAAGTGAACAAGCTCCTCATCGCGGTTGGTATTCTAATTGGCGTAATTATCGCGGCCATCGCGGCAATCCCCTATGTGGTGGATTTCAACGATTACAAGGACGAAATTTCCGATCGCATCGCGCGCGCGACCGGCCGGCCGTTCGATATTTCCGGTGATTTGAGGCTTGAAATCCTGCCGACGCCACGGCTGCGGGCGAGCGACGTGACGCTGGCTAATTTGCCCGGCGCCGAGAACCCGGCCATGGTCGCTATTGCCTCCCTCGACGTGACCGTTGCACTTGGTCCGCTTCTTGGCGGTGAGGTCCGCGTCGAGAGAATCACGTTGGTCAAGCCGGAAGTCGAATTCCTGGTCACGCGATCCGGCCGGCAAAACTGGGATTTTCTGGAGGCCATGCTGGCGTCGGAACCCGGCGGCGCGGCGATCGATGATACCGCCATTCGATTGGACGACGTCGGCATTCGGGACGGCATTCTACGCTATCGCGACGAGCGCTCGGGCTTTGTCGAATCCTTGACGGGTATCGACGGCCGGTTCAGTGCCGACGATCTCCACGGCCCCTATTCATTGCTCGTCGAAGCAGCGCTGGACGGCCGGCAGGTTGCCGTCGACGCCGTTGTCGGTCCGGTGGGCGGCGGTCGTTTCGGCGGCATCAAAGTGACGATTCGGCTGACCGAAATCGATGCCGAAATCAAACTGACGGGTAGCCTGACAGGAACAGCCGCCGGGACCGCCGTCAAAGGCAAGTTGGAGGCGAAAGGCGCCAACGCCGGTGGCATTCTCGCCTTGGCGGCCGGAATCGGAAATGACACGGCGCCGACGTTTCCGGCGTTGCGCGGTCCGATGGCGGTGCGTGCCGCGGTGGCGTTATCGGGGCGCCAGCTTGCATTGTCGGATATTGATCTCAGGATCGGCGGAACCGCCGGCACCGGCGCGGTCGCCGTGACCCTGGCGGAGCGGCCAAACGTTGATGCGCGCTTTTCATTCAGTCGTATTGACCTAGCCGATTGGCGGTCGTCGTTATCGGGTGGCGGATCCGGCCCGGCGCGGTTTGGCATGCCGGACGGGTCGACCCTTCGTGCGTTCTGGCCGACCTGGCTGCCACCGGATCTCACCGGTGTGCTTGAAGTCGACGTCGGTGCGATATCGTTTGGTGACGGATCGGTGCGCCGGCTCGCCTTCGGTGCACAGATTGCCGATGGCGAATTGGTGCTTTCGCGCGCTTCGGCACGTTTGCCCGGGGGTTCCGACGTCCGGCTATCCGGTCGCGCCGTGCCGCAAGACGGTCATCTCAGATTCGACGGCGCGCTGACTGCGACATCAGACAATCTTCGCGCGTTGATCGCGTCAGCCGGCGGTGATTTGACGGCCGTGCCTGCCGATCGTTTGCGCCGGTTGGACTTAACGGCGACCGTATCCCTGACACCGGAATTGGTGCAGATTTACGGCATCGATCTGGCGATTGACGCCTCCCGATTGACCGGCGGCATTGCCTACGCGCTGCGTCAACGACCGTCGTTCGGATTGGATCTGGCGGTCGATCGCCTGAATTTCGATGCCTACGTCGTCGAAACCGGCGTCCGGCCGACGGACCAACCGAGCGGTGCGACACCGGGAGCCGAGCAGGCGTCGTTTCGCGGCTGGCCGCTGCTCGGGCGTTTTGATACGAATGCCAAGCTGCGAGTCGGAAAATTGACGATCGCCGGGGTCGCGGTCAATGAACTCGAGCTTGATGCCAGCCTGATCGCCGGCAAGATCAGCCTGCGGCGCGCCCGCGCTGCTTCGCTCGCCGGATTATCGTTGGTGGCAAGCGGCACGGCGGCGCAGATTGCCACATCGCCGACGTTCGATCTGGATTTGCAGTTCGGCGCCAGCGATCTCACCACGCTGAGCCGCACCTTTGCCCTGGCGTTGCCGATCGCGCCGGCGCGCCTCAAAGACTTGAATCTTCGCGGCCATCTGTTCGGCAGCTTGGGCCGACCGGAACTGCAATTGGCCGGCGCGGTCGCAGGCCTGCAGCTCAAAGGTACCGGATATGTCGGCCTGGCATCGGATCCGCGGACGATCAGCCTGCGCATGGCCGCCGCCGCGGACAGGACCCGGCCTCTGGCCCGGTTGTTCGATCTTCCGTTCAATCCCCGTGCCGAAGCCGATGGCCCGTTGCAACTGAACCTGGCGCTCGACGGATCGCTCAGCACCATGGATATGGTCTTGGACGGAACCCTTGCCGGCGGCACGGTGACGGTCGAGGGCCAAGTGCGGCCATTCGACGACGCTGAGCGGTTTGACCTGCGTGTCGGCCTCGACCACCCTGATCTGGTTGATTTTGCCGGTCTGCTCGGTGCCGATTACGTGCCACGTGCAGCCAATATCGGCGGTGTCAATCTGTCCGCCGTCGTCCGGCGCCAGGCGGACGAGATCCGCGCCGATGATGTGTTGGCGCAGATAGGCCCGGCGGACCTGGCCGGCAAGGTCGCGCTGTCGCTAACCGGCGAGCGGCCGATGCTCAGCGCGGAACTGCGCTCCAACGAAGTGATCGCCGACCTGTTCCTGCCGATCGACCTTGACTTGCCGCGGTCGATTGATATGGACGTCGTGTTGACCGCGCCGGCGCTGGAATATGCCGGACTGCAGTTCGAATCGCCGCGGCTTCAGGCGCGCGTGGCGGACGGAATCCTGACCCTGGCGCCGATGACGGCGCGGCTTTTTGATGGCGATCTCGAGGCGACGCTCGCCCGGTCGCTTGATCCTCGGCCGCGCTACGAGTTAGATATCACTTTGCGCCAGGCCGATCTCGGCCAAGCGTCGATGGCAATTACCGGCGCCGGTCGTGTGCAGGGGCGGTTCGATTTTGACGGTGACTTCAACGCCACCGGCGACAATCCGGCGAGGCTGGTCGAAAATCTCAACGGCGGGGCAAATTTCACGGTACGCGGCGGCCGTCTGCTGGGCGCCGATTTGGCGCTACTGGGCGAGCGGCTTGCCAACGATACCGGCGCCGCCGACGTCGACAAAGCGTTGGACGCAGTGCTCGGAGAAGGACAATCCGGGCTCCAGCAGGCTACCGGCAGCTGGGTCGTGGAGAGTGGCGTTGCCCGCACCACGGACATGAAGGTTGACTTCGACGCGACACGGGTTGGTGTGGAGGGCGCCATCGACCTGGCTCATTGGTCGATGGATCTGCGTACCACCTTGACTTGGCCGGAGCAGGCCGCCCTGCCGGCGCTCGGTGTTGGTTTCAAGGGTCCGATCGGCGCCTCGGAGCGCCGCATCCGAGCGCGGGCGTTGCAGGCCTTTTTGGCCGATCGCGCCACGCCTGAGCCCGCCGCGTCAGAATCATCGCCGCAAGTGCCCAACACGGATCAAGCGGTCGGTGCGCCGACCGCCGGTGACGACGTCATTACCGATCCGCCGCCGACGCGGGTGCCGCATTAGGCTGACATTGATAACACTTTAATACGTATACGCGGATGGCGCTGGACAGATTGCCGGTGCGCTCACTATCGATCTCCGTCACCAACCGATTGATGCTGTAACTGCGTTGGTTGGCGATCCTGCGCAGGCCGTCCCAAAATTCCATTTCCAGGGATATGCTCGTGCGATGTCCGGCAATCAGCACCGAACGCTTGATCACGCCGCTCGCTGTCGGCCTATCGTCGGCGCTTTTCAATTCGTTGGGCCGACCATCTTTTCCGGTCGAACGATGCGGTCGAATTCCGCTGCCGTCACATGGCCGAGGCGGATGGCTTCTTCCTTGAGCGTCGTGCCGCGTTTGTGCGCGGTCTTGGCGACTGCTGCGGCATTGTCATAGCCGATTTGCGGCGCCAGTGCGGTGACCAGCATCAGCGAGCGGTTCATCAGTTCTTCGATCCGGGCCTCGTCGGCTTCTATGCCGACCACGCAATTGTCGGTGAAGCTGACCGCGGCATCGGCGATCAACCGAATCGACTGCAGCAGGCTGTAGATCATTACCGGCTTGAAAACATTAAGCTCGAAATGGCCGTTCGATCCGGCGACGGTCATGGTGGTGTGGTTGCCCATGACTTGGGCGCAAACCATGGTCAAGGCTTCGGCTTGGGTCGGATTGACCTTGCCGGGCATGATCGATGATCCCGGTTCGTTTTCCGGCAGTACCAGTTCGCCGATGCCGCAGCGCGGGCCGGAGCCGAGGAAGCGGATGTCGTTGGCAATTTTCATCAGGCTGGCGGCGATGGTGTTCAACGCGCCGGAGGCTTCGACCATGGCGTCATGAGCGGCCAGCGCCTCGAATTTGTTGGGCGCGGTAATGAAACGCAATCCGGTGAATTTGGCGATCTCCTGGGCTATGCGCTTGTCGAAGCCCTTGCGCGCATTGAGCCCGGTGCCGACCGCGGTGCCGCCCTGGGCGAGTTGGAAAAGCCTGGGCAAAGTCGCCTTGGCGCGCTTGATGCCGTAGGCGACCTGGGTCTCATAGCCGGAAAATTCCTGGCCAAGCGTCAATGGCGTCGCGTCCTGGGTATGGGTCCGGCCGATCTTGATGATCTTGTTCCATTGCTTGGACTTGGCGCCAAGGGCGGCTTGCAAACGCCCGAGGGCCGGGATCAGGCGATTGCAGATTTCTTCCGCCGCGGCGACATGCATGGCTGTCGGAAAGCTGTCGTTGGAACTCTGACCCATATTGCAGTGATCGTTCGGATGCACTGGATCCTTTGAACCGATTTTGCCGCCGAGGATCTCGATGGCGCGATTGGCGATGACCTCGTTGCAGTTCATGTTGGTCTGGGTGCCCGAACCGGTCTGCCAGACGACCAGCGGAAAATTGCCGTCGAGCTTGCCCGAGACCACGTCATCGCATGCCGCCACGATGGCGCGGCCGCGCTTTTTGTCGAGGGCGCCGAAACCCATGTTGACGATCGCAGCGCTGCGCTTGAGAACGGCGAAGCCGCGGATCACCGGTGCCGGCATGGTCTCCCAGCCGATTTTGAAATTCTGGATGCTGCGCTGGGTCTGGGCGCCCCAATACTTGTCGGCCGGAACCTTGATTGGCCCGAAGGTATCGCTTTCGGTACGGGTCTTGGCGCCGGCGGCGCGACGCCTGGCCGGCGCCTTGGCTTTTCTTGCGGCCATTACGTTCTCTCCTGAGCAGCGGACAGGCTATTTTTTCTTGCGGAATGAATCCAAGGTGATGACTTCACCGGTCTTGTCGTCGTCCGGCGCGGGATCGGCGATCGCCGGCTGCGGCGTATCGTCCTGGCCCGGCTCGATCGTGCTTGGCGTCGTGATCTGGTTTTCCGCAGGCGCTGCGACGGTGTCGGAGTCGACCTTGAACTGCAGGCCAAACTGAACACTGGGGTCGGCGAATGCGCTGACCGCCGCGAACGGAATTTCCAAGCGTTCCTGCACCTTGTTGAAACTCAAGGTGATGGCGAAGCCTTGGTCGGTGACGTCGAGGCCCCAGAACTGGTGCTGGACGACAATTGTCATTTCTTCGGCATACTGGTGGCGCAGGTAGTCGGGAATGCTGACGCCGGGGTAGCTGGTGTTGAAAGAAATGTAGAAATGGTGATTACCGTGCAGGCCGACTTCGCCCGCCTCGATCAAAGCGTCGCGCACGACCCGGCGCAAGGCGCTCTCCACCATCCGGTCATAGTCCATCGGCACCCCCGCTTAATCGATCGGTAAAAAGTCCTTCGGCTCCGCCTCAGTGTACTTTTTACCGGGCAATAATGCCAAATCAGTCCTTGGGGCGGCCCGGCGGTCTGATTTGATCATTTCTTTGGCTGATCATGACCTTTGGTCATGATCAGAGACCGCTACAAATAGCGCCTGAAAGGCGCTATTTGTAGCAAACAAAAACTTGTTAGCACATCGCCGAGCCGCCTCAAGATGCGCCAACGCATTATTACCACTGAAGAAAAGTACACTGAGCGTAGCGAAGGACTTTTCTTCACAGTGAACTACTTGCACCCCCGCTTAGTCGATCGCCGTCATGCGCGGGGCTATATCACCCAAAGGCACCCCGCTTGTCAAAGTGCGGAGCGTTTTTCGGTTGTGCCGGGAAGAGTGGGGGGCTTCTGTTGCCCGGCGCCCCCCGAACCGCGCTAACCTAGTAAACTAGGCAGCAAGGGCCAATTCATTGTCATTGGCATCTGTAAAAATGACCCGATAACGGCGGTGTCATACCGGGCGAAAGCCAGACCTTTACACGCGCGTCGATCCTGTTTCGCCCCCAAAATGTTGGCCTGCCGCCAACGACGTCAAGTCAGCACAACAGCCGGTTTTGGTGGAGGCGCCGGGTACTGCCCCCGGGTCCGCATCGCTTATTCCGCAAGGCGTTTATCACCATAGCCGAGTATCCCCGGCACCTTGAATATAGGGCCAAAGTCTTAAATTTTCAACGGTTCAGAATGACTTCGCCGGTTCGCAGATTCGTCCTATAATCCGCGGCCTAACGGCAGGGTGACGCATGCGCCAGTATCTTGATTTGCTCGATCACGTACGGGAGACCGGGGTCTTTCGCGGCGATCGGACCGGCACCGGGACGCAGAGTGTCTTCGGCTATCAGATGCGTTTCGATCTGGCCGCCGGTTTTCCCTTGCTGACCACCAAAAAACTGCATTTACGGTCAATCATTCACGAATTGCTGTGGTTTCTCTCCGGTGACACCAACATCGCTTATTTGAACGAAAACGGTGTCTCCATATGGGACGACTGGGCCGATGAGGCCGGTGATCTGGGGCCGATCTACGGCGCCCAATGGCGCTCTTGGGCCTTGCCCGACGGCGGCGGCCTTGATCAGATATCGGCCGTGCTGGCGCAGATCCGGAGCACGCCGAACTCGCGGCGGCATCTGGTGATTGCCTGGAACCCGGCCGTCGTCGATCAGATGGCGCTGCCGCCCTGCCACTGCCTGTTTCAATTCTACGTGGCCGACGGCCGGTTGAGTTGCCAGCTCTATCAGCGCAGCGCCGACATATTCCTGGGCGTGCCGTTCAACATTGCCTCATACGCTTTGCTCACCATGATGATCGCGCAGTGCACCGGTCTGGCGCCGGGCGACTTTGTCCATACGCTCGGCGACGCCCACCTCTACGTCAATCACCTGGAACAAGCGGACCAGCAGCGCGGCCGGGAGCCGCTACCGTTGCCGGTCATGCGGATCGATCCGGCGGTCACCGACCTGTTCGCCTTCCGCTACGACGATTTTCGCTTGGAAGGCTATCGGAGCCATCCCCACATCGCCGCGCCGATCGCGGTCTAGAGCCGTTCTCGATGATGCGCATCTCTTTGGTCGCCGCAGTGGCGGAAAACGGCGTGATCGGCCGCGACAACGCCATGCCGTGGAAGATCTCCAGCGATTCCCAGTATTTCAAGCGCATCACCACGGGCAAGCCGGTCATCATGGGGCGGCTCACCCATGAATCGATCGGCCGGCCGCTGCCCGGTCGCCATAACATCGTCGTTTCGCGCGATCCCGGTTTCACGGCGGATGGGGTCAGCGTCGTGCCGACGCTAACCCAGGCGCTTGACCTCGCCCGCGCCGATGGCGCCGAGGAGGCGATGGTGATCGGTGGCGTCTGGGCCTACGGCGCGGCCTTGCCCTTGGCCGACCGGCTCTATATCACCGAGGTTCACGCGACGCCCGATGGCGACGTCAGCTTTCCGGACTTTGACCCTGAAGAATGGGTCGAACGGTCTCGGGAACGGCAACCGGCGGGGCCGCGCGATGAGTTTGACTATAGCTTCGTCGTGCTGGATCGGCGTGGCCAGGGAGAAACAGAGAATGACGGTTAAGGTATTTGATTGGATCGCCCATCATGCGCGGCGCGCGCCGGCCAAGTTGGCGAGCGTCGACCTGCATTCCGGGCGCCGCTTCACCTATGGCGAGATGAACGACCGCGTGGCGCGGCTCGCCGGCGCCCTCGGCGGCCAATTCGGCATCGGCCAAGGCGATCGCGTCGGCGTGCTGTCCATGAACACATCCGATATGTTCGAGATGCAGTTCGCCTGCGCCCGTATCGGCGCCGTGTTCCTGCCGCTCAACTGGCGGCTAACAGTATCGGAGCTCGAGTTCATCGTCGGTGATGCCGGGCCCAATATCTTGATCCTCGATACGGAGTTCGCGGAAACCGGTGCGGAAGTGGCGCGCCTTTGCGGCATCGAGCATAAGTTAAGTTTGAGCGGCGACGGCGGCGACAGCGATTATGAGCGCGCCATCGCTGCGGCCGAACCGATGACCAAAATGATCGATCAAACCGACGACCAGATGGTCACGGTGATGTACACCTCGGGCACCACAGGCCTGCCCAAGGGGGCCATGATCACCCACCGCATGATCTTCTACAATGCCGTGAACCTGGGTATTCCCGCCAAGATCACACCCGATACAGTGACTTTGACCGTGTTGCCGCAGTTTCATACTGCCGGCCTCAATTGCTATTCCAATCCGGTCTTCCATGCCGGCGGTACCGTGTTGACCACGCGCACTTTTGACCCGCGCGAAGCCCTCGACATGTTGCTCGATCCGGCGTTGGGCATCTCGCATTTTTTCGGCGTGCCGGCCAATTACCAGTTCATCGGACAGCAGCCGGATTTCACCGAACACGATCTCAGCCACCTGGTGTCGGCCGGCATCGGCGGCGCGCCATCGGCAAAGGCCTTGCTCGATCAGTGGGCGGCCCAGGGCGTGGCTCTGCAGCAAGGCTACGGCATGACCGAAACCAGTCCGCTGGTGACATTTTTGGATGCTGAGGACGCGGTCCGCAAAGTCGGCTCGGCGGGCAAGCCGGGGCTACATACCGAGACACGGATCGTGTGCGAAGACGGCAGCGACGCCGGTATCGGCGAAATGGGCGAGCTTTGGTGTAAGGGCCCGAACATCACGCCCGGCTATTGGAACCGGCCGGAAGAGACCGCGGTCTCAATCACCGACGGTTGGCTGCATACCGGCGATGCAGCGCTGATCGACGAGGAAGGGTTTTATTTCATCGTCGACCGCTGGAAGGACATGTACATCTCCGGCGGCGAGAACGTCTATCCGGCCGAGGTCGAAAACGTTATCTACCAGCTACCGGCCGTCGGTGAAGCCGCCGTGGTCGGCATTCCGGACGAAAAATGGGGCGAAGTCGGCCATGTCGTCGCGGTCGCGAAAGCCGGCGAGGCTCTGACCGAGCAGGACATCCTCGATCATTGCCGGAACAAGCTGGCGCGCTTCAAACAGCCGCGCATGGTGCATTTCATCGATGCCTTGCCGCGCAACGCCACCGGCAAGGTCTTGAAGCGCGAGCTGCGGGATTTCCTGTTGCAAGATGAAGAAAAGACGGCCGCCGACGCCTGATCATAGGCCTTTGTGTATGGCCAGATCCGGGTCTTGCAGCGCGCGCTCCGACCAGCGTTGGAAAACCTTGGCCATGCGCGCCGGCTCGTGGCCGAGTTGGGCCATGGCCAGGCCACCATTGACTGATTCCGAACAATTTTCAATCAGCCCGTCGGCGACCACGAACTGCGCCATGCCCGGGATGGCGACCCGGCGGCCTTCGGAACCGGATATGGTCGAGGTGAAGCTGAACAAATACCGCGCATAGCCGATACGGCCATCAAACACCGGCTCCAGCATGTCCCACTTGAAGTCGCGGGCGTCGCCGTGGAAATGCCCTTCCAGCATCTCGGCGATCGCCGGCCGGCCGGTGAACGGGCCGTAGATGTAATCGTGGTAAGTGCCGCCCTCTGTGAACAAAGCGGCGAGGGCTTGGCCGTCGCCGGATTCGACGGCATCGGTGAAGTTCTTGGTCAGTTCTGGAAATGTCATGAGACTGCGGATCCTAGGCGTTGAGATGGCTAGGCCAGTCTACAATGACCGGCGGATAATACTCTAGCCTTCGACCGGCTCTTCGGTGAAGTGACGGCCTTCGCGATCCTCAATTTCCAGAACCCAGAGGTCCGGGTCCCGACCGATTTCGCGCTCGATATAAGCGTCGGCGGTGGCTTCCTCGACCGGATCCGGGCCGGTGGCGCGGCGCCACAAGCGGTTTCCGTCCAAATCATGGATCGGCACCAACACGGTACAGCCCGGCCCGAGCCGGTTGATCTTGATCAGCACCGTGCCGGCGGTCTCGAAACCGCGCCGCACGACCAGTGCTGGGACATTGGCGACGGCGCAGCGCCGGATCAGTGCCTTGACCCAGAATTCAGCGGTAATGCGTGGAACCATGACGCTGTCCCGCGCTCAAGAACGGTCGCGGATTTCGCGATGGCGAAAGCAATCGACCACATGATCGTTGACCATGCCGACGGCTTGCATGAAGGCATAACAGATGGTCGGGCCAACGAACTTAAAACCCTCTTCACGGAGCGCCTTTGACATGGCCTTCGATTCCGGGGTTTCCGCTGGAACCTCGGCCATGGCGGTCCATTGGTTTTGCGTCGGCGCACCATCGACGAATTGCCAGAGGAACTGGGTAAATCCGCCGTCACGTTCCATGATGGCGAGCCAGGACTGGGCGTTGGCGATCGTCGCTTCGATCTTAGAGCGGTTGCGGACGATGCCGGCGTCCGCCTTCAAGGCCTCGACTTTGTCAGGCCCGTAACGGGCGATAACGGCTGGATCAAAGCCGTCGAAGGCGGCGCGAAAATTGTCGCGCTTGCGCAGGATAATGAGCCACGACAGCCCGGCCTGAAAACCGTCCAATATGAGCTTTTCGAAGAGCGCCTGATCGTCCCATTCGGGCACGCCCCATTCGGTATCGTGGTAGTCGGTGTAGATGCCGTAATCCTGGGTCCAGCCGCATCGGTTTTTGCCGTCAGCCATGGCTAGTCCGATGCATAACAGACGGCTTCGATCTTGTTGCCGTCCGGATCGAAGGCAAAGGCGCCGTAGTAGGTTTCGGTATATTCCGGCCGCAGCCCCGGTGCGCCGGCATCACCGCCGCCGGCTTCCATGGCTGCGGCGTGAAAGGCATCGACCGCGGCGCGGCTCGATGCTTGGAAGCAGATATGACAGCCATTGCCGGCGCTTGCCGGCTTCCGGTCGACTGGCAGGCCAATCCAAAATCCGGGGTATTTGTCGCCATAGGCGGCGGCAAATTCCATGCTGTAGAGTCGCTTCAGCCCCAAGGTCTCAAGCACTTTGTCGTAGAAATCCCGTGCCGCCGTGATATCGGCGACACCAAGCGATACGTGATCGATCACCGTTGCCTCCCGCTGTTCATCAACCATGAGAACATAATATGAACATTTGCCGCTGGCAACGGCTACGCCGTCAAAATTCAGCCCATTCCGGCTTTTCAGCGCGCAGCTTGGCCTGACCGGCTTCGAGCACGCCATCCCCTGCTTTTTCGACGTCTTCGCGGCGCAGCAGCGCCAAGCCGACACCGTCGCGCCCGGAGCGCATTTCGCCGACGACTTTGCCGCCGACAGTGATGTCGCTGCCGGGCTCCGGCAGCGGCCCCTCCACATGCACCCGATAGAGCCGTTTGCGGATATTGCCGCGGTACTTGGTCCGCGCCGTCAGTTCTTGGCCGACATAACAGCCTTTACGAAAATCAACGCCGTTCAGGTCTTCGATGTTATTTTCCAATAGGAAGGACTTTTCGACCGCCATGTCCCGGCTGCCGTCGGGGACACCGAGGGCGAGGCGATGGCGGTCATAATCCTCGGGCGTGCCGGGACCGGCGTCGAGGTCGGCAGAGACAGCGGCGGCGTCGGCCGCCGGTACCAGCAACCGCGCACCAAGTGCTGCCAGACGCGGGTCGATGGCGGCGATACCGCCACCGAGTGGCCGAGCGGATCCGGCCGCCGCCGATTGGTCGAATCCGGCGGCCGCGGCGGCGTTTGGGCCAACCAGGGCGAGGACGGCGAATTCGGCACTGCGGTCGGTGAATTCGACCGCGGCGCGCAATCGGTAGAACGTCAGCCGTTTGGCCAAATCCGCGAGGCGCGGACCCTCGCACTCGATCATCACCACGCCGCCGATCTCGTAGACGAAAAAATCGTGCAGAAACTTGCCTTGCGGCGTCAGCAGAGTGGCGTAAATGGCGCAATCGGCTGTCGGTCGTTCGGCGTCGTTGGAGATGATGCCTTGCAGCAAGGTACGGGCATCCTGCCCGGTCACGGCCAACAGGCCACGATTTTCCAGTTCCACGAGTCGAGTTTCGCCCATTTCCGTTGCTTTCCTACTACCCCGTTCAATGAGGTATGTCAGATCCCGCCTTAAGCAAGCGCTGGGTCCGACCCTATGACCCTTGCATTCGCATCGGCGGGTCGACAGAGTAACACCATGAGCATAGCAGAATTTTCGGATCTGGTGATCCGCGGCGGCACCGTCGTTTCGCACGACGGCATCGCCGAAGCCGACGTCGCCATTGCCGACGGCCGCATCGTCGCGATCGGTGCCGGCGCCGATACCGGCCAGCCGAGCTTCGACGCGACCGGCTTGCACCTGCTGCCCGGTGTGATCGACAGTCAGGTGCATTTCCGTGAACCGGGCATGGACCACAAGGAAGATTTGGCGAGCGGCACCGCCGCGGCGGCCATGGGCGGCGTGGTCGCGGTGTTCGAAATGCCAAATACCCAGCCCGGCACGGTGACGCCGGCGGCCTTGGCCGACAAGCTCGACCGCGCGGCTGGGCGGGCCTGGGTCGATCATGCCTTTTACGCCGGCGCGACGGCGGAAAACGTCGATGACCTGGCCGAGCTGGAAAGCCTGGCCGGCTGTGCTGGGATCAAACTGTTCATGGGTGCCTCGACCGGCGATCTGCTGGTCTCCGAGGACCACGATATCGCGCGCGTCTTGGCGGCGGGGCGCCGGCGTATGGCGATCCATGCCGAGGACGAACCGCGCCTGCAGGAACGCCGCCATCTGGCAGAGGGTCGGGTCCATGCTCATGCCGAATGGCGCGACGCCATCTCGGCCTTGACCGCGACCGAACGGCTGGTGCGGCTGGCCCGTGCGGCCCGGCGCCGCATTCACGTGCTGCATATCACAACGGCGGAGGAGGTGGCCTTCCTTGCCGCGCACAAGGACATCGCGACGGTCGAGGTCACGCCGCAGCATCTGACCCTGGCTGCACCCGAGGCCTACGACCGGCTCGGCACATTCGCGCAAATGAACCCGCCAATCCGCGACGCGCATCATCGGGAGGCACTCTGGCAAGGCGTGCAATCCGGCCTGTTCGACGTCGTCGGATCCGATCACGCGCCGCATACGCGTGAGGAAAAAGCGGGCGAATACCCGAACACTCCATCCGGTATGCCGGGGGTACAGACGTTGCTGCCCCTGTTGCTCGACCATTGCAATGCCGGCCGCTTGACCTTGCAGCGGCTGGTCGACCTGACTTCGGCCGGTGCCGCGCGGATTTTCGGGCTTGCCGCCAAGGGCCGCCTGGCCGTCGGCTATGACGGCGACGTCACCCTGGTCGATCTGAAACGCGAACAGGTGATCGAGGGCAGTTGGCTGGCGTCGAAGTGCGGCTGGTCGCCGTTCGAGGGCGAGACGGTGCGCGGCTGGCCGGTCGCCACCGTGCTGCGCGGCCGGGTGATCATGCGCGACGGTGAATTGCTCGGGAGCCCATGCGGCCGGCCGGTGCGCTTTCAGGAGACGCTTGGGAGTTAGACCGCGTTCGACTTCAAAATGCGCGGTCAGGGCAGCGACCGCGGCCCCGGCGCGGTTAGTGCCGCCCTCGCGGAGCCATGTGCCGAAGGCGCATTGGCGTGAGCGCGACAGAACAGAGCTGATTCGATGAAAATCGAAACAGCTCTAATGTAACCGCAAAGCGGTGTCGGCGAAGCGAAAGCGGCTCGGCGCGATCAGTTCGGTCGAGCCGACGGTCACCGAATAAAGCGGTCCGTCCAGACTGGTGCGCCAGAAATCGAGAAATCGGTGTAGCACGGGAAACTTGGGCGCCAGGTCGTAATCCTGCCAGACATAGCTCTGCAACAGGCCCGGGTGATCCGGTAAATGGTAAAGGATCTCGGCCGTTGTCAGGCGATAGTCTTTTAGCATCTTTGCGAGTTCGGTCATCGCCACCTCGTCGTGTAATGCCTCGTGGTGTCACAAGTCTGCGCCTCGAATGGTTGCCGAATTGCTAACACCCGTGGCCTTACGCCGGGCCACGGCGTTTGCTAGTTTGAATGCCGAATAGTGATGCTGAGGGAAAGAACCAACCGATGAGCGATTCCTTTTCTGCCGTCGTCGCCGATCAGGTGGACGGCAAACCGACCGCCGCGATCAAAACGCTGACCGTCGATGACCTGCCCGATCACGACGTCTTGGTCGATGTCGAGTACTCAACCTTGAACTACAAGGACGGCCTCGCGGTCTCCGGCAAGGGCCGCATCTGCCGGAGTTTTCCGATGGTCTGCGGTATCGATCTTGCGGGCACGGTGGCGCAATCGAAATCGTCGGCGTTTAATCCTGGCGACAAAGTGCTGGTCAACGGTTACGGCCTAAGCGAATCCCATTGGGGCGGCTATAGCCAGAAGGCTCGGGTCAAGTCCGACTGGCTGGTCAAGCTGCCGGATGCCTTTACCGCTCAACAAGCGATGGCGATCGGCACGGCCGGCTACACTGCCATGCTCTGCGTACTGGCGCTCGAGAAGCATGGCGTGACGCCGGACAAGGGTTCTGTCGTCGTGACCGGTGCCGCCGGCGGCGTCGGCTCGGTCGCGGTCGCGGTGTTGGCCAAGCTTGGTTACGAGGTCATCGCCTCGACAGGGCGGCCGGAAACCCAGGCCTATCTGACCGATCTCGGCGCCAGCGATTTCATCGACCGTGCCGAATTGGGCGGCGATGCGAAGCCGATCGGCCGGGAGCGCTGGGCCGGCGGCGTCGATTCCGTCGGCTCCAACACCTTGGCCAATTTGCTGGCGCAGATCTCCTATGGCGGCTGCGTTGCCGCCTGTGGCTTGGCCGGCGGCGGAGATCTGCCGGGCAGCGTCTTTCCGTTTATTCTCCGCGGCGTGACTTTGGCGGGTGTCGATTCGGTGATGGCGCCGATGGCCGCCCGGGTCGAAGCCTGGAGGCGCCTGGCGGCCGACTTGCCCACGGAAAAACTCGACGCCATGACCACGGTCGAGCCTATGTCCAAGCTGCCGGAACTGGCGACAGCCATTATCAAAGGCGCGACACGGGGGCGTGTCGTCATCGACGTCAATGCCTGACCAAACGTCGGTCCGTCGGCGGTCCCTCGACCTGGCGCCGCCCCGCGTTGAAACCGAACGCCGCGACGACGGCAGCATGGTGTTGCGTTCCCCGGTGCCGCTTGGCGCTTACGAACGTCATCTTGGTGAAATGTTGCGGGCGTCGGCCCGTGCGGCACCGGACCGTACCTTTTTGGCCGCGCGTGACGGCGATGGCTGGCGCCGGCTGACCTACGCGGCGGCGGTGCAATCGGCCGAGGCGGTCGGCCAGGGCTTGATCGATCACGGCCTCGGGCCGGCGCGGCCGGTGATGATCCTGTCGGCCAACTCGGTCAATCAGGGGATCTTGATGCTCGGCGCCCATTTGGCCGGCGTGCCGCTGGCGCCCGTGTCGCCGGCCTATTCGACGGTCAGCAGCGATTTCCAAAAGCTCTGCTCCATCTTCAAGCAGACCCGGCCCGGCATGATTTATGTCGAACAGGCCGCACCTTTCGCCAAGGCCCTGGCGGCGCTGGCCGACGCCTACGGCTCGCTGCCGGTACTGGTCGTCGGCGCCGGCGATTTGCCCGCAGGCGCCGAATCCTTTGATCGTTTGTTGGCGGCCTCTTCCTGTAGCGATTTGGCGGCGCGGGAGGCGGCCCTCGGGCCGGAGTCGGTCGCCAAGTACCTCTTCACGTCAGGCTCCACCGGCATGCCGAAAGGCGTCATCAACACCCATGGCATGCTGACGGCGAACCAGCGCATGGTCGAAACGGTATGGCCGTTTGCCGCCGAAACGCCGCCGGTCATGGTCGACTGGCTGCCCTGGAACCATACTTTCGGCGGCAACTTCGATTTCAATTTCGTGCTCAAGCACCAGGGCAGCCTCTACATCGACGCCGGCCGGCCCGTGCCCGGTTTGTTCGAGGAGTCTTTGCGCAATCTGACCGATATCAGCCAAACCATCGCCCTCAACGTGCCCGCCGCCTACGGCCAATTGCTGCCGCACCTGGAACGTGATGCCGCGCTCCGCGACCGTTTCTTCGCCCGCCTGCAGTTGGTCTTCTATGCCGGGTCGGCGCTGCCCGCCGATCTTTGGCAGCGGTTTGAGGCGGTGATGGAAAACCATCTCGGCGAGCATCTGTTTTTCACCACCGCCTGGGGTTCGACCGAGACCGCGCCGGCGGCGACCTCGGCGCATTTTCCGATCGACCGGCCTGGCATGATCGGGCTGCCGTTGCCCGGCGTCGAGGTCAAACTTGCGCCGATCGGCAACAAACTTGAAATGCGGGTCAAAGGCGCCAACGTGACACCAGGCTATCTCGGCGACCCGGATCGCACGCGCGACGCGTTCGATGAGGAAGGCTTCTTCAGAATGGGCGACGCCGGCCAGCTCGCCGATGCCGATGACCCGGCCAAGGGGCTGATGTTCGATGGCCGCGTCGCCGAGAATTTCAAGCTGACGACCGGGACCTGGGTCTCTGCCGGTGCGTTGCGCTTGGCCTTGGTCGCCGCAGCATCCCCGGTCGTGCAGGACGCCGTAGTCACCGGCCACGACCGGGCGGCGATCGGCGCGCTGGTCTGGCTCAACCCGGCGGGGTGCCGCCAAATCATCGGCGAAGAAGACGTGGTCGACGATGCTGTAGCCGGTCACCCGGCGATCCGCCGGCACCTGGAAGACGCGTTGCGGAGCCACAACGACCAACAGTCCGGCTCGTCGACGCGGATTCAACGATTGACGATCCTAACCACGCCACCGTCGATCGACAGCGGTGAGATCACCGACAAAGGCTATATCAACCAGTTGGCCGCCCTTGAAGCCCGCGCGGATGATGTATCGGCACTCTACCAGGATCCGCCCGGACCGCAGGTGATTGTCGTTTAGTCGATTTAGCCCACCAGGCCGCGGGCTACGAAAAACGGGTTGTCCAGGCCGGCCTTGCCATAGCCGAGCGGTGTGCCGTCCAAAGTGGTGACCGTGCCGCCCGCGGCGGCAAGAACGGCATGGCCGGCGGCGATGTCCCATTCCATGGTGCGGCCAAGGCGCGGATACATGTCCGCCGCGCCTTCGGCGACGCGGCAGAGCTTCAGCGAGGATCCGGCCGAGATCAGTTCCTTGACCGGGAAATCGGCCAGATAGTCGTCGGTCTTCTGATCGCGGTGGGAGCGGCTGGCGACCACCACCAGCCCATCATCTGCGGCTGTCCGACAGGCAATGCGCTCAGGCGCGGCACCGTCGCGCCGACGCCAGGCGACGCCGTCACCGGCGGTCCAAAAGGTCTCGCCGCGTGCCGGCAAGTATACGACACCGGCGGTCGGCTGATTGTTTTCGATCAATGCGATGTTGACCGTGAACTCGCCGTTGCGGGAGATGAACTCCTTGGTCCCGTCGAGCGGGTCGACCAAGAAGAACCGGCCACCGGAAATGTCCGGCAGACGGCCGGCGGCGACGCTTTCCTCGGCCACCACGGGCACGTCCGGCGTCAATTCGGCGAGACCGGCCAGGATCACCTGTTCGGCTTTTTCATCGGCGTCGGTTACCGGCGATGAATCCGACTTGCCCCGGACCTCAAAGTCGCTGTCGTAGATGTTGAGAATGGCGGCGCCGGCCAGCTCGGCCAGGTCGCAGAGGCCTTCTGCCAACACGGTCTTGTCGCTGTCGTTCATGGTCATATTATCTCCCGCCGGTAACGTCGAGGGTGGCGCCGGTGACATAGGACGCCTGGTCCGACAACAGCCAAAGCACCGCCTCCGCCACTTCCTCGGCTTGGCCGAGGCGTTTTACCGGAATCTGTTGTTTGAGGGATTCGATCCGGCCGGGCGGACCGGTCAGCGCGTGGATTTCGGTGTCTATGACACCCGGTCGGACGCCGTTGACGCGAATGCCTTCATCGGCGACTTCCAAGGCCAGGCCTTTGGTGAAGGTGTCGATGGCGCCCTTTGACGCCGCGTAATCTATATAAATGCCGGCGCCGCCGAGCTTGGCCGCGGCGGAGGTTATGGTGACAACCGCACCGCCTTTGCCGCCATGACGTGTCGACAGCCGCAGTACCGCCTCGCGCGCAGAGAGAAAGGCGCCGGTGACATTGAGCCGCAACGTCGCCTCGATCCGCTGGCTGGTCATGTCGTCGATCCGAGACTGCACGGCAGCGGTGCCGGCGTTAATGACCAGCGCCGACAAGGGCCCAAGTTCCTGATCGACCGTGCGAAACAGGCGCACGATATCTGCTTCCACGCTCATATCCGCATGGACGGCGATGGCTTCCGCGCCGGATTCCTTGATATCGGCGACCACGGCGTCGGCTGCCTGTTGGTTGTGCAGATAGTTGACGCAAACCGAATAACCGCGCGTGCCGGCGAGACGCGCGATGGCGGCACCGATGCCCCGACTGGAACCGGTTACGATGAGAACGTCCGACATGGTCGTGGACCCTCCTGAGGATGTTGGCGGGCGTAGCGGTGGCGGCGGCTGAAGTCAAGGTGCCGCCACCCTTGCTTTTTTCCATGTCAGCGACAACGTTGTGGTGGTGAAGTAAGGATTTTGGAGATGGCTGAGCAAATCGACGAGTTCTCCGTGGCCCCGGATCCCGAGGATCCGGCGCTGACGCGGCGCATGGACGGGGTCGATCAGAACGGCACGCCGATCGAGGCGCGCGTAGTGGTCGAGCGGCCGCTGACACTGTTTTTGAACGATCGCGAGATCGTCACCATGATGACCATCGGCGATCATCCGGACTATTTGGCGACCGGCTATTTGGTCAATCAACGGATGTTGTCGGAATCCGATGTGGTCGAGGCGGTCGAGGTGGATTGGGCCCTTTCCCGGGTTACGGTGAAGACCGAGCGGCAGACCGATTACGAATGGAAGCTGCGCAAGCGAACGCTGACCAGCGGCTGTGCCCAGGGTACGGTGTTCGGCGACGTCATGGAAAACTTCGCCGCGTCTGGGCTCGCCGAAGACGCGCGGATCCACACCTCTTGGCTCTACACCCTGAGCCGCAAGATCAATCAGCGGCCGTCGCTCTATTTGGCCGCCGGCGCCATCCATGGCTGCGTGTTGTGCCGCGGTGACCAGCCGTTGATCTATTTGGAGGATGTCGGCCGCCATAACGCGATCGACAAGATTGCCGGCTATATGTTTCGCCACGGCCTGGCCGCCGACGACAAGATTTTTTACACCACCGGCCGTCTGACCTCGGAAATGGTCATCAAGACGGTCGGCATGAGCATCCCGATTTTGGCCTCCCGCTCGGGCTTCACCGCCTGGGGTGTCGAACTCGCCCGCGAGGCGGGCTTGACCTTGATCGGCCGCGCCAAGGGCAAGCGCTTTGTTTGTCTGGCGGGGCCCGAGCGTCTGGTCTACGACGCCGATCCGTCGGTGGTGCCGGCGGAAGAGCGGCGCCATCAGCGCAAGGCTGCCTTGGCCGATGACGGCGACTGACGTCCTCGGTGTGTTGTTGGCCGGCGGCCAGGCCCGGCGCATGGGCGGCGGCGACAAAGCGTTGAAGGTTCTGGCCGGCCAGCCGTTGATTGCCCACGTCATTGCCCGGGCGGCACCGCAGACCGCCGGACTGCTGATCAACGCCAATGGCGACCCGACCCGGTTCGCCCAGTTCGATTTGCCGGTCGTTGCCGATAGCGTCAGTGGCTTCGCCGGCCCGCTGGCCGGTGTTCTGACTGCCTTGGAGTGGGCCGCGCGCCACCGCGCCGATTGTCGTTGGGTGGTCAGCCTGCCGACGGATTCGCCATTTTTGCCGCAAGACTTGGTCAATCGGTTATTGGCAGAGCGACAAGCTCAAGACGCTGAGCTTGCGGTCGCCGCCTCCGGTGGTCGCAGCCATCCCGTGGTCGGATTGTGGCCGGTCGATCTGGCGCCGGCCTTGCGCCGCGCCCTGACCGAAGAAGATATCCGCAAGATCGACCGCTGGACCGCCCGCTACCGGCTCGCTGAAGTGACATGGCCCACCGAACCGATCGATCCCTTCTTCAACGCCAACCGCCCCGACGACCTGGCGGCGGCGGAGGCCATGCTGGCCGAGCGCCAGGATTGATGGCGGGCTGAGCCTGCGCTCAGGCGAACATGTCGAGTAAGGTTTTTTCCATGTCCCACGCTGTGCGGATGATCGCGGCGTTGGCTTTGTAGGACAGTTCGGCTTGGATCTGTTCGACGGCTTCGTGGCCCAGATCGACGTTTGGCACGGCCGCGAGGCCGGTCGGTGACGTAGGATCCGCGATCGGTTGGTGCGCCGGCGTGATGGCGGCCGCGGTGGCTTGGGTGCCGCCGCCGATGGTGCTGGTCTGGACCGTGCGTTGCGGCTGGTAGAGTCCCGTCGCGTTGCCGTCCGCGTCGAGCGGCCGGCGGGCCGTCACGTTGGCGACGTTGCCGGCCGAAACCGCCAGGCGCGTCGACGCTGCCTGCAGACCGCTTAAGGCGATATTGAAGCTCGATATCATGAGAAAGAGTATAGTGTCTTGGATAGGTTAAGTCAAGAAAATTATTTAAAATCAATGAATTAACACGGTTTTATCAAGTATTATCATCAAATTTGATGGACCGGCCGTACTGCCCTAGGCTAATGCGATGGCGCCGCAGATGGCGCGGGAATGGTGTTGGAGGAAACAGATGGAAAAGCTCACGGTCTTCACGGCCCGGCGCGTTCGAACCATGGATCCTGGCCGGCCGTCGGCCGAGGCCGTCGCCGTGAAAGACGGGCGGATCGTTTCCGTCGGCAGCCTGGCCAGCATGCGTCCGTGGCTTGAGCGCGAGCCTTACGACATCGACAATCGCTTCGCCGGCAAGGTGATCATGCCCGGCTTCATCGACCCGCACACCCATTTCCGCATGTCGGGCGTCTTCATGGGCTTGACCTATTTGGGGCCGATCGATTCACCCGGGCCGAATGGCATGAATGCGGGTTTGGCGAACCGCGAGGCGGTGCGCGACCGGCTCCGTCAGGTTGACCGGGAGATGGCGAATGCCGACGAGCCGATCGTCGCTTGGGGTTTGGATCCGGCCGTCCAAGGCGGCCAGCTGCATCGTGACGAACTGGATGCCATTTCACCGACCCGGCCGATCTGGACGGTGACCTATGCACCGCACGTTGTGGTCGCCAACAGCCCGATGCTAGAGATCATCGGTGTCGATGAAACAACCAACGTCTATGGCATCGAACGTTATCCCGACGGCCGGTTGAATGGTCAGTTCATCGAACGCGAAGCCAGCAAAATTGCGACGCGCGCGGTCGCCAAACGGTTGAACCAACCAGGCAGCGGCGTTCGGGCAATCCGCAGCTTGGCGCGAACGGCACAGCAGGCGGGGATCACGACGACGGCGGAAATGGTTTTCGGCTACCTCGATTTCGATCGCGAGCTGGCCGAACACAAGCAAGCGGTCGAAGCAGAGGATTTCCCGCTGCGCATGCTGCTGGTGCCGATCGAAGACCCGATACATGAAAAACACGGCGCCGACAAAGCAACCTACCTCAACCAGTTGAAAGCCGAGAATACGGACAAGCTCTGCTTTCATGGCGTCAAGTTCATCAACGACGGCTCCTACCCGGCGATGACATTGCGGTTGCGGGCGCCGGGTTATCTTGATGGCCATGAGGGACACCGCGGCGCGACGCCGTGGCCGGATCTGGTTGAACGCATGCTGCCTTATTGGAAGGAAGGCGTACAGATCCACTCCCACGCCAACGGCGATGAAACCGTTCAAATGACGCTCGACGTGCTGGAGCAGTTACAGCTTATCCATCCGCGCTTCGATCATCGGTTCACCATCGAGCATTATTGCATCAGTACGCCGGACCAAGCCCGCCGCTTGAAGGCGTTGGGTGGCCTCGCCAGCGTGAACAACTATTTCGTCCACTATCGGAGTTTGATCCATGCGGAACAGGGCTTCGGCCCGGATCGGGCGGAGGCCACGGCACGGCTCGGCAGCCTCGAGCGGGAAGGCGTGGTGTTTGCCCTGCATTCGGATTTTTCCTTGGTGCTGACGCCGATCGCGCCGCTTACCGCAGCCTGGATCGCCGTCAATCGGTTGGCGCTCGACGGCAAGACCGTTCAAGCGCCGGGCGAGCGGATCGGTGTCGATCGAGCGCTCCGCGCCATCACCATCGATGCCGCCCACATCCTGCGCAGAGACCACGATTTGGGCAGCATCGAAGCCGGTAAGCGTGCCGATTTCGTCATCCTCGACGACGATCCTTACGACGTCGACCCGGCCCACCTGCATGAAATTGAGATATTGGGGACGGTGCTCGGCGGCGCCGTCTTTCCGGCCGATGGCTGACCAGGGCTCCGCGTTTCGCGCAACGCCCGGCGACTATACCAAGGCCTATGACACCTTGCAGTTCCTACTGGGCGCGGTGGAAGCCGAGGCTTTGAGCTCCGTTAATGCGCGGTCGCCGAGCGACACAATCCCGTTGGCGATCATTGCCGGATTTCTGGGCGCCGGAAAAACAACCCTGATGCGGCGGCTTTTGACCGCCAATCACGGCCTGCGTATTGCCGCCGTGGTCAATGATTTCGCCGATCTCAACATAGACGCCAGCCTGGTGTCGGCGGTGTCCGACGATACCTTGGCACTGGCCAATGGCTGCATCTGTTGCAGCCAGTCTGGTGGCGCCTTGCGCGTCCTGACAACCATTTCCAAACGGCCGATGCCGCCGGACCTCATACTGCTGGAGGCAAGCGGCATTGCTGACCCATGGGCGCTCGGTCAGCTGTCGGCCATGCTGCCCGGCATTCGTTTGGACTGCATCACCACAGTGGTAGATGGGTCTGCGGTGTCCGTCGACCACGCCGTCGATTATTTGCGCGACCGGCAATTGTCAGCCGCCGACCTGGTCTTGCTGAATAAGATGGACCTGGTAGATCCCGGCGACGCCAATACCGTCGTGGCGGAGATCGAGCGCGCCGCGCCGCGGTCCGGCATCATCAGAACGACGGATTGCGCCGTGCCTTACCAGGTTGTTTTCGATGCCATGAACGGCGCCCGCGCCGCAGTCGGCGATGCGGGCGAAGCGGATTTCGGCGACGAAAAATTTTGCGCGCACCAGTTCGTCACGGAACAGGCCGTGGACCGCGCCGCTTTGGAACAGATCCTCGACGAGATGCCGGCGGGCATTTTGCGGGCCAAGGGCTTCGTTCGCCTGCGTGATGACGCCGACCGCCCAATGGTGTTGCAGCTGGTCGGCCGGCGCTGGCGCTGGGAAGCGGCACCACCGCAATCCGAAAGACCAAGCCGGCTGGTCGTCATTGGCCTGCGCCATGCCTTTGACGACGATACGATCGCCAGCGCCTTTTCCCGCACTGGGCTAATGCAGGTGTAATCTACTCGGGCAGCTTGAACCGTTTGAGGAACGCCCAGATGATTTCTTCGGCGTCGATGTCTTGGCTGCTGCGCCCGAGTATCCGTGCCAAAAAGGGAAATTTGGCCATACGCCAACCGGGCAGCGTATGGCCGCCGCCGACGATTTCATAGAGCTGCAGTTCGGTCTCACCGGCGCAATTCTGCCAGCGATGCCGTACGACACGGGTGCCGTCGTCGGCATCGCGGTCAGGCAGATGCGTTTGCACCGCCGGTTCGGCACAACGGTTGTTCTTGCGCCAGAATCCAAGGCTTTCATCCGTGGAAACAACAATGCCACGATCGGGTGGGAACTGCGGTGCCACCGGTCCACCCTGCCAGGGGATCAGCGGATCTTCCGTCCCGTTCATGACCAGCAGCGGCACAGCCCGGCCGGGCACGCAGCTTTTGATGAGCGTCGTGGGCATGTTGGCGATCATCGGTGCTGCGGCGGCGATGCGATCGTTGAGATCGCAGGCGAGCCGAAAGCTCATCATGCCGCCATTCGATAGACCGGTGACATAGACTTGGGTGCGGCGGGCGATGCCGTCCTCGACCAAAGCATCGATCAGGCGCCTAAAGAAACCGACGTCGTCGATGCGGTCGACGGCGATTTCACGGTCGCTCTCCGACTGCCGGCCGTCGTTCCAGTTGTTGGCGATGCCGCTCGGATAGGCGATGACGAAACCCTCGCGATCGGCAATTGCCTTGAACCGGGTGCGCCGGCTGATGCCTAAGGCCTCGGTCGCCGGACCGCCGCCATGCAGGACCAACAGCAGCGGCGCCGGCAATTGGGCGCTGTCCGGTTTGTATAAATAGAAATGCCGGGCCAAGCGGCCGACCCTGACCGAACCGGGGATCAGGTCGCGGTGCAGCAGGGGCGCGCCCGAGAATTGCGCGTGACTTGGCGAGGCGGAGAGGAATCCGGCCGCCACGATCATGGCAGCCAAGCCGCGCGTCGCCGATCCCCTCATCAAAACAGGCCGGTAATCAAGCCGTCGTCGTCGACGCCGATCTTGGCGGCGGCCGGTTGCCGCGGCAGGCCCGGCATGGTCATGATGTCGCCGCAGACCACGACCAGGAACTCGGCGCCGGCGGCGAGCCGAACTTCACGCAGCGGCACCACGTGATCGCGCGGCGCGCCTTTCAGGTCGGGGTCGGTGGAGAAGCTGTATTGGGTCTTAGCCATGCAGATCGGAAAATGGCCGAAGCCTTCGTCCTGGAACTGCTCGAACTGAGCGCGCACGCGCTTGTCGGCGATGATGTCGTCGGCGCCGTAGAGGTTGCGGGCGACGGTCCGCGCCTTTTCCCAAAGCGGCATCTCGTCGCGATAGAGCGTGCGAAATTGCGCCGTTCCGCTGTCGGCGAGATCGGCCACCGCCTTGGCCATAGCCTCGGTGCCGGCGCCGCCATCGGACCAATGGGTGTTGACGAATGCTTCGACGCCGAAGCTTTCGCAATAATCCTGCACCAGCGCCATTTCCGCGTCGGTGTCCTGCAAGAATCGATTGATGCCGACGACCAAGGGCACACCGAATTGGCCGACATTGCGAATGTGGCGGCCAAGGTTGGTCAGGCCGTCTTTGACCGCCTGCAGGTTCTCGGCTCCGAGATCGGCGCGGGCGACCCCGCCATGCATTTTCAAGGCCCGGATGGTCGCGACCAAGACCACGGCATCGGGGTTGAGGTCGGCCTTGCGGCATTTGATGTTGAAGAATTTCTCAGCGCCCAAGTCGGCGCCGAAGCCGGCTTCGGTGACCACATAGTCGGCCATTTTCAGCGCCGCCTTGGTGGCGATCACCGAATTGCAGCCATGGGCGATGTTGGCGAAGGGACCGCCATGCACCAGGGCCGGGTTGTTTTCCAGCGTCTGCACCAAATTCGGCGCCAGCGCATCGCGCAAAAGCGCGGTCATGGCGCCCGACGCCTCAATCTCGCTGGCGCGCACCGGCTTGCGGTCGCGGGTGTAGGCAACAACGATGTTGCCGAGGCGACGCTCGAGATCCTGCAGGTCGGTCGCCAGGCAGAAAATCGCCATGACTTCCGAGGCGACGGTAATGTCGAAGCCGTCTTCACGCGGATAGCCGTTGGCGACGCCGCCGAGCGAGGCGGTGATTTGCCGGAGTGCCCGGTCGTTCATGTCGACGACCCGTTTCCACGAGATCCGGCGGACGTCGATGCCGAGTTGGTTGCCCCAATAGACATGGTTGTCGACCATCGCCGCCAGCAGGTTGTTGGCGGCGCCGATGGCGTGGAAATCGCCGGTGAAATGAAGATTGATGTCTTCCATCGGCACAACTTGGGCATAGCCGCCGCCGGCGGCGCCGCCCTTCATGCCGAAGCTCGGTCCCAGGCTCGGCTCGCGCAGGCATATCACCGTGCGTTTGCCGATGCGGTTGAGGCCGTCGCCGAGGCCGACGGTTGTCGTGGTTTTGCCTTCGCCGGCCGGCGTCGGCGTCATCGCGGTAACCAGGATCAGCTTGCCGTCCTTAGCCTGTGATGCGTTTTTCTTGATTTCCGAGAGCCGGATTTTCGCCTTGTCGTAGCCGTACGGCACCAGCGCGTCGGCCGCGATGTCGAGCTTGGCGCCGATTTCTTGAATTGGCTGGAGCTGGGCTGCTTGTGCGATTTCGATGTCGCTTTTGACACTCTCAGTCATCGTCCGTCCTTCCGGAATTGTCTGGACCGCCCACTGTCGGGCGACGGCGCCAGTCTTATCGCGCCAAAGTTAAAGAGATACTCGATCGTAAAAAAAGTCCTTCGCCTTACGCCGCCGCTTCGACGCGGCAGGCGCAATACTTCACCTCCGGGATCTTGCCGAACGGATCGAGCGCGTCATTGGTCAACAGATTGGCTGCCGCCTCGTTGAAGCAAAACGGAATAAACACCGTGCCATGAGGCACGCCGCCGTCGGCGCGCGCCAGCAGATCGACATGGCCGCGCCGGCTGCTGACGCGGACCCGACCGCCCGCGGCAACGCCGAGCCGGTCGAGATCCGTCGGCGACAAATGGGCGACGGCTTCCGGCTCGATGTCGTCGAGCATCGTCGCCCGGCGGGTCATGGCGCCGGTATGCCAATGTTCGAGCAGTCGGCCGGTGGTCAGGATGTAGGGGAATGCCGCGTCGGGGGTTTCATCCGGCGGCACGATCGACGCCGGCACGAACCGGCCGCGGCCGCTTGCCGTCGGGAAACCGTCGGCGAACATCAACGGGTCGCCCGGATCGCCCTCGGCGATGCAGGGGTAGGTCACCGCGTTTTCGGCCTCCAGGCGCTCCCAGGTGATGCCGGCGATCGACGGCATGACTTGGCGCATCTCGTCGAACACGTGGCGGGCGTGGTCGTAGCGCCAATCCAGTCCCAGTCGCGCGGCCATTTCCTGAATGATCCAGAGATCCTGGCGGGCGTCGCCGGGCGGTGTCAGCGCCCGGCGGCCGATCTGTACCTGGCGGTTGGTGTTGGTGACGGTGCCGTCCTTCTCCGGCCAGGCCGAGGCCGGCAGGATGACATCGGCGTAGGCCGCGGTTTCGGTCAGGAATATGTCTTGGACGACGAGATGCTCGAGCCGTGCCAAACCGGCCCGGGCATGGCTCACATTGGGATCCGACATGGCCGGGTTTTCACCCATGATGTAGAGACCCTTGATCGTGTCGTGGTGGATCGCGTCGGTGATTTCGACCACCGTGAGGCCGGCCGTGGGGTCGAGTTCGGCGCCCCAATAGACCTCGAACCGTTCACGCGTCGCCGGGTCCGTGACCGGTTGGTAGTCCGGGTAGACCATGGGGATCAGGCCGGCGTCCGATGCGCCCTGGACATTGTTCTGGCCGCGCAGCGGATGCAGTCCGGTGCCGGGGCGGCCGACCTGGCCGGTCATCAACGCCAGGCTGATCAGGCAGCGGGCGTTGTCGGTGCCATGAACGTGCTGAGAAATGCCCATGCCCCAAAAGATCATCGCCGATTTGGCGGTCGCGAAAGCCCGTGCCGCCGCCCGCACCGTGGCCGGATCGACGCCGGTGGCCGGCGCCATCGCTTCCGGGCTGAAGGCGCCGAGATGGGCGGCCAAAGCGTCAAAATCCTCGGTATAAGCTTCGATATATTGACGATCGACCAAGCCTTCTTCGACGATGACATGCATCATCGCGTTCAACAGCGCGACGTCGGAGCCGGCTTTTTCCTGCAGCATGAACGTCGCATGACGGGATAGCGCCTGGCCGCGGGGATCGATCACGATCAGCTTGGTCCCCCGATCGACGGCGTTTTTGAAGAACGTCGCGGCCACCGGATGGTTGACCGCGGCATTGGATCCGATCACCAGCATGACGTCGGAATTGATGGCTTCGGTGAACGGCGCGGTGACGGCACCGGAACCGATGGTTTCCATCAATGCCGCGACCGATGAGGCATGACAGAGCCGCGTGCAATGGTCGACGTTGTTGGTGCCGAACCCGACGCGGACCAATTTTTGGAACAGATAGGCTTCTTCGTTGGAGCCTTTGGCGGAGCCGAAACCGGCCAGGGTGCCGCCGCCGTCTCTATCGCGGATACGGGCCAAGCCCGTGGCGGCGAGATCCAGCGCCTCTTCCCAGCTCGCCTCGCGAAAATGCGTCAAGGGGTTGGCGGGATCCAGATCGTCAACGGCATCGCGGGCGACGCCGGCTTTGCGCACCAGCGGCACGGTCAGGCGTTCCGCATTGTGTACATAATCGAAGCCGAACCGGCCCTTGACGCAGAGCCGGCTGAGGTTGGCCGGACCGTCACGGCCGTCGACGGCAAGGATCTTGTCGTCCTTGATCTTGAACGTCAGCTGGCAGCCGACGCCGCAATAAGGGCAGACGGATTGAACTTCGCGGTCCGGCTTTACGCCGCCGACCATCGAGGTCGCCATCAACGCGCCGGTCGGACAGGCTTGCACGCATTCACCGCAGGCGACGCAGCTCGATTGGCCCATCGGGTCTTCCAAGTCGAACACGATACGCGCCGCCGCGCCATGGCCGGCCATGGCGATCACATCATTGACCTGAACCTCGCGACAGGCCCGGACACAAAGCGTGCAGTGAATGCAGGCGTCAAGATTGACCGACATCGCCGTGTGGCTCTCGTCGGCTTGCGGCGCCGCAATGACGCGGCGCGGCAGGCGTCTCGACGGCGGTGCCACGCGGTCCGCCCAAGCCCAGAAATCGGAGCTTGGATCGGGCGCGGTGTCGCGGTCCGGCTGGTCTTCGGCCAGCAATTCGAAAACCATGCGCCGTGCCGCTTTGGCGCGCGGGCTCGCGGTCTTGACCGCCATGCCAGATGTGGGCTGACGGATACAGGAGGCGGCAAGGGCGCGCTCGCCGTCGATTTCCACGACGCAGGCGCGGCAATTGCCGTCGGCCCGATAGGACGTCGCGGTCGAATGACAGAGATGGGGAATTTCAATGCCTTGGCGGGACGCGGCTTGCCAGAGCGTTTCGCCGGGCTTTGCCGTGACAGTCGTTCCGTCCAGGGTGAATTCGATCGGCTCGCTCATGACGCGGTCTCTTTCAGATCGTCGGCGAAGTATCGCATCACCGTCAGCGGCGCATTGGGTGCTGCTTGCCCAAGCCCGCAAATCGAAGCGTCGGCCATGCAGGCGCTTAATTCCGTGATCAGCGCGCCGTCCCAGGTATCGCCGGTCATCAGGGTCGCCGATTTTTCCGTTCCGGCCCGGCACGGCGTGCATTGACCGCACGATTCATCGGCAAAAAACCGCATCAGGTTGCGGGCGATATCGGCGGCGCTGTCGCGTTCGGAGAACACCACGATGGCCGCCGATCCGATCAGGCCGCCATGCGGCTCCAGGCTGCCGAAGTCGAGCGGCAGGTCGGCCTTTTCCGCCGGCATCAGGCCGCCCGAGGCGCCGCCGGGCAGGAACCCTTTGAGCCGCTCGCCCGGTGCCATGCCGCCGCAATATTCCGCCAGCAGTTCGGTGAGCGTAATGCCGGCCGGCGCCACATAGACGCCGGGCCGCGCCACCCGGCCGGAAACCGAATAGGCGCGGATGCCGCGGCCGCCATGACGGCCTTGGTCGGCAAACCAGTTGGCGCCCTTATCGAGGATATCGCGCACCCAATAGAGCGTCTCGACGTTGTTGATCAGGGTCGGCCGGCCAAACAAGCCGACGGTCGACGGGAACGGCGGTTTGTGGCGCGGCAGGCCGCGCTTGCCTTCCAGGCTTTCGAGCATCGCCGATTCCTCGCCGCAGATATAGGCACCGGCGCCGCGCCGCAAATGCAGGGACGGCAGATCGCGGCCGCTCTCGGCCAGTTCGGCGATGGCGGCCTCTAGGGCCTGGCGGCAATCCGGGTATTCGTCACGCAAATAGATGTAGACGTCCGCCGCTTCGACGACATGGGCTGCGATCAGCGCGCCTTCCAGAAAACGATGCGGGTCGGCCAGCAAGTAATGCCGGTCCTTGAAGGTTCCCGGCTCGCTTTCATCGGCATTGACCGCCAGCAATCTGGGCCCCGGTTCGGCGCGCACGAAGCGCCACTTTCGGCCGGTCGGGAAGCCGGCGCCGCCGAGGCCGCGTAGGGCCGCGTCTTCGAGGCAGGAGAGGATGTCGTCGACCGACAGGCTGCCGTCCCGACAGCGGTCCAGGACCGCATAGCCGCCGGCCGCTTCGTAGTCGCCGATCGACGGGTACTCTGTCGGGACAAGGCCGCGTCCGGGTTCCGGCTCAGCGAGCCGGTCGGCGATGTCGGCCGGGCCTGCTTCGGTCACGTAGTGGTTGCCGATCCGCACCACCGGCGCCTGGTCGCAGCGACCCATGCAAGCCGCGACCTTGACCTTCACACCTGATCCCGCGGCTTTTTCGATAGCCTGCTTCAGCGCCGCCGCACCGTACATCTCGCAAACCACGCTGTCGCAAACCCTGACGGTGATCGGCGCCGGCTCCGCGGCGTCGGAAACATCGAAATTGTGATAGAAGCTGGCGACTTCGTAGACTTCGGCCAGCGCCAGTCCGAGTTCGTCGGCGAGTGCCGTGAGCGCGCGCCGCGACAATCGTCCTTCGCCGTCCTGGATCGCGTGCAAATGCTCAACCAGCAGGTCCGGGCGCCGCGGCAGATCGCCGAGCAGGCGGCGCACGTCGGCCAGTGCTTCGACTTCGGTTTGCCGGCCCTTCAGCGCTGGACGGCCTTTTCTTCGGTGCCGGCCCGGTGCCTTCGGAACCCCGACGAGACGATCTGCGCTTGCCATGTCAACTAATCCATTCGATGCGTCGTGGGTGCCGATAGACCGGGGAAATCGGCGGAGCGGTCGGATCCACGGTTCAAAGGCACCCGAATCACCACCTTATTCTTGCCCATCGGCGACGGAAATCAACGTGATCACGTCGGTCAGGATGGTTTTCTTACCGGCATGTTGAAAATTAACCGTTACTCTGTGCCCATCGATCGATTGGACTTGCCCCAAGCCCCAATCCGATCGCTCAGGATGGCGCACCAGGGTGCCGGGCATCAGCATCGTGGTCATGGACAGCCTCACTTTCCTTGACCGCAAGGAATTTATAGCATAAGGCCCGATCAAGAAAATCAATACCGTCCGGCGGTTCACGAAGACTGTCCGGTATGGGGTCCAAGCAGAGGGAAAACCAGTCCAATGTCGGATCTGACACTCACCGCTTTGATGTGTTCGAGGCTCTGTCACGACTTGGTCGGTCCGATTGGCGCCATCGGCAACGGCATCGAAATGCTGGCGGAGGAGGATGACGCCGCCATGCGCGAGCAAGCCCTCGGCTTGCTGGCGATGAGTGCCCGGCAAGCGACCGGCCGACTGAGATTCTATCGCTTGGCGTTCGGGTCAACCGGCGGTGAAGGCACCGCGGTCAGCCTAGCAGAAGCGCGGGAGGCGACCGTTGGCATGTTCGAAAGCGAAAAAGTGACCATCGATTGGCCGGTGCCGGCGGCAGGCGATCCCGAGTTGACTAAGAACGCCGTTCGACTGGTACTCAATCTGATCGTCGTGGCGGCCGCGACATTGATGCGCGGCGGCACCGTTGGCATTGACGTGGCAGCCGGCCGGCCGGCGACGGTAACCGCGACCGGGCAAACCGTACGGCTGGACCCGGAAGTCGCCGCGACCTTGGAAGGCGCCCGCGGGCTCGACGACATGGATGCCCGGCGCGTCCAGGTTTTTCATACTCTGGCCTTGGCGAAGACGCTCGGCGGTGGTGTTGAAGTGGAAATGGACGGCGAGGAACGGGTCGTCTTCAGGGCCGCCGTCGCCTAAAGAAAACGGCGCATTTTGGGCACCTACCGTGTTCATCGATTAAAAGTCCCTTTGCTTCGCCTCGGTGTATTTTTTACCGTGGAACCAATGCCGAATCAGGCTTTGGGGCGGCCCGGCGATGGCCCGGAGCCGACGCTTCCATCAGTGCGGCAAACCTGCTTTGCGCAGGCCATCAGTAACGATTTGTTTGTGTTCGCTCAATCGGAATGCGCAGAAACGTCGAGGAGCCTATTGTATGAGACCCCTATCTCGATAGATTGCCTCCGCCGTCGGATGGAGCGACGCCGTGTTACCGCGACTGACCATGTTGTGAGGCGTCAATCTCTCAAAGGCGGAATGCAGCTGACTGAGGTATTCGACGTTCGAGAATACCGCCTGGACAACTATGCGAACTTTTTCCGGATCTGTTTTCGCCGTTGCGACCAACGTCGCAATCGTACCGAAGCTTTCTATCGCCGTATCTGTGTCACGGTAAGTTCCAGCCGGCACCATCGTGCATACAAAAGGGTCGTTTTTTTCAATGAACTCGCGCAGTTTCAGTTCCGTGTCAGTGGTGCCATTGCAGGGTATTGGAATGATACGCCCGCCACACCTTTTGGTGACTTCTGTTACGGATATGTTGGGATGGCCGACGACATAAACGAGGGCGTCGAGCTCGAAACGGCAAAACGCGTTGATCTGTTTTCCCGGATTGAGCTGGGCGGTTTCTGAAAAATCTTCCGTCGACCAGCCGATGGTATCCAGTACCGTTAGCACGGTGTCGCGATGGCCCGACCCGGGATTACCGATATTAACCCGCTTGCCGCGAAGGTCGACGCCGCGTTCAATACCAGAACGTTGACCAACAATAACGGTAAACACCTCATCATATGCAGAAAATACCGAACGAAGCTCGGAATGAGGTCCTTTGTCGGCGAAAATGCCGGTTCCAAGAAAGGCATGGCGCTGCCAATCCGACTGGGCAAGGACGAAATCGAATTCTTCGGCTCGCAAGGCCTTCAAATTCTCGATCGAACCGTCGGTCGGCTTGACGCGACATTTGACCGGCTGAGATTTCGTTTCCCGGTCGACGACTTTGCAAATGGCTTGGGCAAACGAATAATAGAGGCCGGTACTCGGACCACCGGCAATGACGATTGATTGCTCAGCATTGGCGGACGCCGCGGCTGAAAGGAAAGTTGCAATCGTCAGGAGCTTAATGACCGCGACTCGGATAACGAACCGAGCTTTGATGCTTGCCATTTTTCGGTTGCTGTCACTTCTACAAATTTTCAAAATTCGCATTATCGCAACTCAATCATCAAAGAACTGAACCATATGCGTAACATTGTCGGCATGGGACATGTTGCCGCAATGGCCGCCGGTCAAATAGATCTTGGCGCGGTCGCCGAACAGTTTTCGCAAAAATTCGATTTCGCCGTCCTTCAGAATGATATCGTCCTCATTATGAATGAGCCCAATCTGAGGCGATTTATCCAGATAGGGTGCAATCGCCAACAGACTGTTTTCCGCCGCAAGCTGATCCATAGTCATGGTCGGACGGGTCTTGCGCACATAAGGTAAGACAATGCCGTCGATGTAGTCGCGGAAACTAAGGTTGGTCGAAACTTTGAAGTAATTCGTCGTCGATGAGCTGATCTTCAAGACCTCGCTCCGTGGAACAATCAGCCCACGGCGGGTCATTACATCAGACACAAAAGTCATACCAGCTGAAGAAGACCGGAAGGCCGTGCCGATCAATTCCGCCACAACCTCTTGTTCTAGTGGTTCATCTTTATAAAACTGATAGAGGAAGTCTCCGCTTAAATCGAGGAAGTCCTCTTGTCTGTATACTTTCGATACTTTGGCGAATATGCGTTCGATGAAAGCCCCAAATTCGTGTACGCCGCCGGGGGCATTTGCGACCAACATCCGGTCCAAGATCGCGGTGGAGTTGAGTAGGCTGACTGGTGGGTTGATCATTAGCACCTTACGGAAACCGAAAGCCTTCTCAGAACTGTCCAGTTGAGAAACGAAGGCGGCATGAGTTGCGCCGAGGCTGTAGCCCGCCAACATGAACCCTGACACCTCGATCTCGGATACTACCTCATGATATATTCGTTGCATGACCCGATATAGGTCGACTGCGTCCTCCTTGAGCAATCCAGGTATGCGCGATGTTGAAGCGGAGACGATAAAGTTCGGGTGCGTTGGCGATGGTAAAGAGATGACGTGATATCCTGCTTGATAAAAAGCCCGCTCCATCATCAACATTTTTTCTGAAGCGTGACTGGCACCAGTTCCGGCAATATTGAATATCAACGGCGCGCGCCCTTTGACCTTGACCAACGAATAATGAAGTTCTTCATCGTACCAAAATATGTCCGGAACTTCTCGATTTTTGAAAATCTCAATCTCGCGCTCATCCCGGTTGATGTCCTTGGGAAGTTTGGCCGCATAAACATCTGGCGTTCCAATCATCGTCGCTTCCAGAGCGTTGATAAATGGATAGTCGTATGCACGCGCAGCCGAGTTGATGGTTAGCACGAAGCACAGACAGATAGATGCGGATACTGAGCGTATTGGTCGGTTCAGAAAAAATCGCGATATCATAGTGCACCAGCACTTTCTCAGGTTGGCTAATTCGATATATCCGGATCTAGGCAGTTTGCCCAGCATTTCCAATTCGCCCCAATTTGCAACGACATTCTTGGTCGAACGCCGATCCGTAGGCGACAACCGTTTCCGCGGCAGAATCGCCGCACAACACAGGGGCTAGGAATTGCGCGTTGCCTAGGCGACAAATCTGGAAAGTCGACATAGATCGACCGTCCGCCGACCGCCGGGAGACATCCGGTTTTGGTTTTGTTGAGGGCAATAAGGAGATATTTTCGCGGATGGAATAGATTTCATTCGCTTGATAGGGAACGCTCAATAATCTTCTTTGTCGTTGGCATTTCCGGCAATCTTTGATACGTGAAAATTCTCGCTCACAGGATTCGGCGTTTCTAAATAATGACAAGTTGGATTGTTGCCGCGGTTACATCTTTTTCTTTACTCCTAACCGGCTGCAGCAGCACGCCGTCAGACCAGACCGCAGCATCTGGCAACGTCGAGTCTGGTCGGGTTTTAACGACAAACGCCAATTCCACGGTTTCGCCCAAATTTGAACGTGAAACGCTGCGCGAGCAAGACGTCACGCACCCAATTGATGTCTATGACCCCTGGGAGAGTTTCAACCGTTCAATATACGATTTTAACGCTCGTTTCGATAAGTACATTTTTTTGCCCATAGTTGATGGCTATCGCGCCATTGTACACGAATGGTACCGTGATCGGATTAGCAGCTTCTTCTCAAACCTCACGGAAATTCCGACGTTTGCCAATGCCCTCTTACAGGGGAATATAAAGCGGGCGGGCAAGACCGCTTTCCGGTTCGTATTCAACTCCACAATTGGCCTTTTCGGTTTCTTTGATCCCGTGGGTGGTATTGGGATTACGCAGGTCCGCGAAGATTTCGGTCAGACCTTGGGTGCGTGGGGTGTCGGTGAAGGACCGTATTTGGTATTGCCTTTCCTCGGCCCGTCGAACCTGCGTGATACAACAGGACTGGCCACCGATTTTGCCGCTCACCAAGTTGTTGACCCTTTTGGCCTGGCTTCGTTTGAAAGGGATCATCCGGAGTTGACCGCACTAATGGTCGTCGACAAACGGCATGCCATTGGGTTTCGATATTACCGGACGGGCTCGCCATTTGAATACGAACTGGTCCGCTTGCTCTATACCAGAATCAGAATGCTCGAGATCGAAAAGTAGTTTTCAAATGCTAACGTCCGGCGGCCGTGGCTGTTGCAGGTATCGGGTAGGTCGAGCATGTGGGTTGAGTTGTGAGGCGGTCCCAGGAAATCGGACAACGGGTTAAGGTGTATTCCGCCGGCTAATGGTGTGCACCAATGAGATCTCCGACTGCGCGAGGGCCTTCCCATACTCGCCAGCAGCGCACGGGATGATGTTGCCTACTCCTTATCAGAACAGGATCAGTACGCCGGATTTCGCCCCGATTCGCAGTTCAATACTCAGCCCATGGTATCGCTCTTTCCGTCACCAGCAGCACGGGAATACCGGTGGTCGGAACGGCATGAATCGACCCAGGTTTCGAATTGGGTTTTCGTCGGCCACGAACATGACGGATTTATCTGTCAATTCAGGCATTTGCGCGACGCTCACGACCGCTCTTCGGAGGCTGCGCTTTACCCCATATTAACCTGTTTCCAGCATAGATCGGTGGCCTAAGGGGCGGGGCGAAGTCATGAGATTTGTCGGTGCCTTTGAGCTCAGACCGGTTTTCGCGAACGGTAGCGCCATATGGACGAATTGCTCCAAGAATTCTTGACGGAAACCGGTGAAAGCATCGCGACCCTCGACGTCGAGCTGGTCAATCTGGAACAAAACCCCGACAATCCGACACTGATCGACAACATTTTTCGATTGGTCCATACGATCAAAGGAACCTGCGGGTTCCTCGGCCTGCCACGGCTCGAAAAAGTGGCGCATTCGGGAGAAAATATCCTCGGCAAGTTTCGCGACGGCGACCTAACGGTTTCGCCGCAAGCGGTCACGCTCATTCTCGAGGCGATCGATAGAATCAGGGACTTGCTGGCCGGGCTCGAGGCGACCGAGTCCGAGCCGGACGGCGACGATGCGGATCTCATTCAGCGGTTGGACGCCTTTGCCGCCGGACGGGCGGCGGATCGTCCCGCCGAAGCCGGCACGCCAGCCAGCATTGTGGCGGTGGTTAGCAATCAGCTTGAAACGGCCATCGCGGCCCCGGTTTTTGCCGAGGCCGATGATCCGGCGGACGATGCCGGCAGCGAACAATTGGTGGATTCGAACTACGATCAAGATCTCGGCCGCGAATTGAAAGAGGGCGAGGTATCGCTTTCCGAACTAGAGCGCATTTTCCAGGAAACCGAGGTGACGGTGTCGGTGGCGACGCCTGCCGCCACTAAGCAAGCCGAAACTAAGCAACCGGTGGCCGAAGCGGCGCCGCGCGGCAAGACCAAGGCGTCGGACTCCCCCGTCGCCAGCCAGAGCATCCGCGTCAACGTCGATCTGCTCGAAAACCTGATGACCATGGTCAGCGAATTGGTGCTGACGCGCAATCAGCTTTTGCAGATGATCCGTGGGCTCGACGACAGTGAATTCACCGGACCGCTGCAACGGTTGTCCTCCATCACTACGGAACTGCAGGAACGCGTGATGAAGACGCGCATGCAGCCAATCGGTAATGCCTGGGCCAAACTGCCGCGCATCGTCCGTGACCTGTCGCACGAACTGAGCAAGAAGATCGATCTGCAGATGCTCGGTCAAGACACCGAACTCGACCGGCAAGTGCTGGAGCTGATCAAGGACCCGTTGACCCATATGGTCCGGAATTCCGCCGACCACGGTATGGAGACGCCGCAGCAACGTCTGGCCTGTAACAAGCCTGAGACCGGGCGCATCACCCTCAACGCAATGCATGAGGGCGGCCATATCATTATCGAAATTTCCGACGATGGCCACGGTATCAATGTGGAGAAGGTCAAGACAAAAATTCTTGAGAACGGCCTGGCGACGAAGGCCGAACTGGAAAGCATGTCGGATCCGCAGATCCAGAAGTTCATATTCAAGGCCGGTTTCTCAACGGCGGATTCGGTCACCAGCGTTTCCGGACGCGGCGTCGGCTTGGACGTGGTTCGTACCAACATCGAAAAAATCGGCGGCACAATCGACTTGCGTTCCGAGGCCGGCGAGGGCTCCTGCTTCACGGTGAAGATACCGCTCACTCTGGCCATCGTTTCGGCGCTGATCGTCGAATGCAGTGGCGAGCGGTTCGCCATACCGCAGCTTAGCGTGGTCGAATTGGTGCGCACATCCGGGCGCGACGCCGACCAAAATATCGAGACCATCAACGACACGCCGGTGATGCGGCTACGCGACCGGCTGCTGCCGCTGGTCTACCTCGATCGCGTCATCGGCCTCGCAAAGGGTGAGGAAGGTGCGGGCGGTGCGCAACAAGATGGGATTATCATCGTCGCTCAGGTTGGCGCCCACCAGTTCGGCATCGTCGTCGACCGGGTCTTCGACACCGAGGAAATCGTCGTCAAGCCGGTGGCGCCGATGCTGCGCGATCTGCCGATTTACTCCGGTAATACGATCCTGGGGGACGGCAGCGTCATCATGATCCTGGATCCCAACGGCATCGCCGCGGCGACCGGTGAGGCGGCGGTTCCCAACTCTCAACCGATCGATGATGCCGAAAGTGCATCGGCCAATGACGCCGTCACCTCGTTGTTGGTCTTCCGTGCCGGCGGTGACGAGCCGAAGGCGGTACCGTTGGCTTTGGTTGCCAGATTGGAAGAGATCGACGCCGATAAAATTGAGACCAGCAACGGCCAGGCCATGACGCAATACCGCGGCAAGCTTATGCCGTTGATTAGCATGACGCCGGATCAGGAGATCCGGAGCGAAGGCCGGCAGCCGATCGTGGTATTTGTCGACCGCGATCAATCGATGGGACTGGTGGTCGACGAAATCGCCGACATTGTCGACCAGGGCCTTGAGATCGAAATGGCATCGAAGGACGCCGGTTTGCTCGGCACCGCTATTGTTGCCGGCAAGGCGACGCAAATCGTCGATGTTTCGCATTACCTGAAAATTGCCTTCGCCGATTGGTTCGAGAACAGCGAACGGCTTGGCATGGCTGACGACA
>Ga0315336_1001069_pt1 | contig 59473 bp, 53 predicted proteins | sample ASW5metaG_FD_204512 | JGI IMG/M metagenome (GOLD analysis project Ga0315336, IMG submission 204512) | Ammonia-oxidizing marine archaeal communities from Monterey Bay, California, United States - ASW #5 | ecosystem: Environmental > Aquatic > Marine > Intertidal zone | place: USA: California...
CCCCGTTGCCAGCGATCAAATACCTCGGCCAGCTCTGCTGCCGTGTACCCTCGCCTCCGCTTCTTCTGTTTCCTCTGCATCCACTGCTCCTCTCGGTGAAGTGTTGCATCGACCCATTGAAACCACCCATCTTGACGTCACGAGTCTCCGAGCTAGACTGGAAGAGGCAGGTTAGTACGGAGGGCCCCCATATTCTTCCTTGGCATCGTAGTCATCATCGCTTGGATCTTTTGCTTCTTCTACTACGAGGATTTAATTCCCTGCAACATCAACGTCGGGATGATGATGACGGGCCTCTTCCTGATGGGATGGGGCTTACTAAAAGGTAAGGACTGAACCGGTCTCTCTCCTTCCCCCCTGACAACGACGGTAGGGTATTCGCCGCGAGCCCAAGCGCTGTCGAGTCCGCGCGCCGCATCCAGATAGTTTTGCAGCGTCGCTAGACTGTCCGCGTTACCTTCGTCAAGATTCTGGGATGGTCCGGATCGAGACCTTTCTGCTCGGCCAGGAAGGCGCAAAACAGTTGTGCCGGGATGATGTAGGGGATAGGCGTCAGCAGATCCGCCGGGCATCCTGACGGAACGGAAGCTCCGCCGGAGACGACAACGGATCGCGTCGCTTCATCACACTTTTCTCCGATCACGATCGTCTCGGCCTCGAGTTGACCCAAGCGGCGTAGCGTGTCCAACGTCGTGTCACGGGTCGGACCCGGGGAGGCAAAGACGAAGACCGGGAAAGCGCGCTCCACGAGCGCGATAGGACCGTGCAAGAAGTCAGCCCCGGAAAACCGCTCCGCGATGACGTAGCAGGTCTCCATCATCTTCAACGAGAGCTCAAACGCGTTCGCGTAATTCAAACCGCGCCCAACGACGACCGCGTGGTTCATGAAACGGTACCGCTCGGAAAGGGCCGCCACCCGTTTCTTCGAGCGGAGCGCCCGTGCAGCGAGGCCGGGTAATCGTTCGAGCGTCTTAGGCGTGATGGGTGCTCCGAGCGCGTACGCCAGCAAGTAGAGCATCAAAAGCTGGCCGGTGTAGGTTTTGGTGGCGGCAACGCTCTTCTCGCGTCCGGCGTGAACGAGGAACACTTCGTCCACCAGGCGTGTCAATGAGCTTGATTTCTCGTTGGTGATACCGACCGTGAGAGCCCCGGCTTCACGCGCCTCCTGTACATAGCTATTCGTATCGGTGGACTCGCCCGACTGGGAAAGCGCGACGACGAGCGCGTTCTTCCAGCGCGGCCGGACGCCGTAGAGAGTCGTCACCGACGGGGCCGCCAGCGCCGCCGGCAGGCCGGTCGAGGTCTCAATCAGGTATCGGCCGAAAACCGCTGCGTTGTCCGACGTTCCGCGCGCGACCAGGCACACATAGTCGATCGATCTGTGAGAGATCCGGCGGCGGAAAGCTTCGATCCTCGGAAGTTCTTTACGGAGAGTTCGTTCGAGCACTCTCGGTTGCTGCTCGATTTCATCAATCATGAACGACATACAAGGGGTATCTTCGCAGATCGGGGTGATGCGATCTTGCCGAGGCTGTGGAGTAAAGGTCGTTAGATCGCGGGGAGCGGTCTCGCTTCGGGTCCGATGCGGAACGTGACCGACGGTTCAATCTCGCCCGCCGGGAGGCGGACAACACGAGGGCGGATCGCAATGATTAGGTGGTCTTGGCTGGTCTCCATGAAGTTGCGGCTGAAGGCGTTCCCGAACCAAGGGATTTGCGATAGAAACGCGAGACCGCTCTTGGTCCGCCGCCGCTCGAGAACGGCCAGCCCGGAGATGAGCGCGACTTCGCCCTCGCGCAAGCGGGTAGAGGTTTGCAGTTGCTGATTCGACAGCACGGGAATGTCGTTCACGGCCACACCGGTAAGCTGCTTGACTTCAATGTTGATTTCGAGGGAGACCTCTTTTGCGCTGTGGACCTGAGGAGTCATCTCGAATGTCAGGCCCAGATTCTCGAAGGTGAACGAGGGGAACGGCTCCCGGAAAGTACCGTTGTTGATTGAGTCGTCGATTTCGTCGGTGCTGATCGGTGCGGAGAAGCGGGCATTGATGATCGGAAAGCGCTCTCCGACCAGGAAGCTTGCGGGCATGCCGTTCGAGGAGCGCAGGGAGAACCCGGTGAAAACCCGTCCCGACGATTTCATCTGCTGCGCGATCAAGGAGGCGCTGCCGACCGCGATGCCGAACACGGTTTGTCCACCCCCGATGCCAATCAGCGGCGGCATGCCATTGTACTGGGGCGGTATATTCCACAGCACGGTGCTGAAGTTCGTGATCGGAAACGTGGTCGGCAGTTGGATGCCGAGCGTTGTCTGTGACGAGTTCGCCATCGTGATGAGTTCTACTTCGATGACGACCTCGGCTCGTGGATGAGCGAGGTGCGTATAGAGCGCCTCGGCAAGTTGGACGTTGCGCACCGTGTCGCGGACGAAGACCTGCTGCCGGACCGTGTCGACGAATAGGCGGCGGATGTCGAGCGTTTGCTGGACGGCTTTGGCGATCTCGTCGGCATCCTGCGCCGTCATCGGCTCGGTGATCGGTATGACCGCCACCGTCATCGGCTCAAGCCGGGCTCGGTTCTCCTTCGAATCCTCGGCGACGAGAAAAAGCCCTGCATGAACCGGGATGACGATCGTACCGGTGACATCGACCAGAGCGTAGATCGTCTCTTGGAAGTCGGCATCGTCGAGATCGAACCGAACCTTGTCTTCACCTTCGAAATCGAGGTCAAACGAGACGGCCAAGCCAAAGGCCTCGGCGACCTGCTCGTACACCTCGCGCATGGTGCCGCGCAGGCGGAAGCTAGCCGACTTGTCCTTCGGCCGGAGCTTGACCGGGGGCTTGAGCGGCCGAGGCTTCGCAACCATCGCTTTGAAGGGATCTAGCTCTTGTTGCTGATCGGACCCGGGCAGGTAGGGCTCGGACGGGTCAAGCTTTTGCGCAGCGGCGAGATTGCCGAGCCCGGCCAGGGTCTGGGCGGCGCGGCGGCGAACCGCTTCGGCGGCCAAGATGAGCCGGCGGTTGCCCGGGTCGTATGCACGGGCCTGCGTGTAGAGCAGAAAGGCTGAAACGTCATCGCCCGCCTGCTCGGCCTTGCGTGCCTGCCGAAATAGGGAATCTGCATCCGCCGCATAGGACGTCGACAGCAGCACGAGCAGCAGCAGACACACCAATCCTAAGCGAGCACACCTCACGTAGGGTTTGACGAGCTAGATGGGCGCGGCGTGCACGCAAATGCGGAGATGTTCTATGGGAGAACACCTCGCGGTGCTTAGTCTAGGGCGCAGGCGGCAGGCTAAGCCGCAGGACGGCGTACGAACGATCTTTGTAGACGGACGCCACCTGGCGAAGCGTCGAGAGCCCATCGGCAAAATCGTCTCGCTCTTCGACGGGAACAATGATGTAGTCCCACTCCTCGCCGGTACGGAGGCGACTGATCACCCGTCGCAGTGACTTTTTGTGGCCCTTGCCGCCTAACCCCGCACAGAAGTACTCCGTCAAAGCCGGCGCATACGCACGTGCACAATCGCGGACGCCGATCACCCGGTCGTCGGCATTGAGCACGGTACCAAGAAACGCAAGCGGCGGGTAGTCCGCCTCGACCGTGCGCAGGAACTTTGCTTCGTCCGAGCGCCACGTGAGTAACCGGAGCTGCGCGAAGCTCACCTGGTGAATCATCCCCGCGACGAGCAGCGAGAAGACCAACGTGTAGGCCATCGTTGCGTAGGCGGACCACCGGATGGCTCGTCCCGACTGTTGCGCGAAGGATAGGAAACGGAGCCCGGTCAGGGCAAACAGCAGAAGAAAGGGTAATAAGGCATATCGAAGAATGCCCCAGATCCAGCCCCAATAGAGGGCATACAGCAGGCAGAAAATCAGACAGATCCGCTCAACCGTCGAGCTTTCCCAGCGACGCACGCATAACCAGACGGTCCAGCACGTTACCAGGAACATGCCCAAGGGGTTGGAGGTGGCCGAAGCGAAAACCTTGACGCCGTCGAAGTGGAAGATCTGGAGATAGGACAGCCGTCCGGGGTCAGTCTCTTTCAAAACTCCGCCGTACACAGGGCCCATCTGCTTGGTAGCGCTCGACGTTTGTTTCGGAAATACAGGGTTGCCAGTCTCTAGGTAGGTGCGAGCGTGCCAGAACGTGCCGAAGGCGAGGAAGACCAGAGTGAGCGAGGCGGCCAGCCGGACCGGATTCGGCCGGCGGAAGATCTCCACAAGGACGATCACGCCCAGTGCTATGCCTCCGAAGATGGCGATATGCTTGATGCCGAAGCTCATCGCGAGGCAGAATGCGCTTACGCGTAACCAATTTGCCGGACCTCCTTTCCAGGCTCTAAGGACGCAATAGAGCGCTGCGGCTTGGAACAGCGCCAGATACATATCGTTCTTCATGACGGAGCCGGTCCAATGGATGAAGGGAACTGAGGCAGCCAGGGTCAAGGCGCCGATCACGGACGCCCGGCCCCCGCCCATCCGGCGCAATATTCCATACAGCAGTAGTAGTGTGACCGCGAAGGCGCTCGGCGTTAACAGTTGCGCCGCATACTGGTCGCCCAGGCTGAAGGCCGCGGTTTGGATGACCTCCGCGCCCTGCGGATAGTAGGAGTAGTTCATCCACGGATAGGCCTTGAGCTCGTGGATTCCCGCATAGAATTTGATCGATGGGATATGAAACAGCTTTGCGTCGTAGGTCAGGCTTGGCGTCAGGGCGGACATCAATGTGATCGCGCTGAAGGCCGACACGAAGATGAAGACGATGGCGCAGGCAGGCTGACGGAATTCCTCAGTCTTGCCCCAGGTGTCATGGAAACCGCGCAGCAACCGGCCCAGATGGCGTAAACGGCCCGCAAGCAGGACGCACGGCAACCCGAACAGTAACGTGAAGACCCACCAGTAGTAGCCTCCGACGAGTCCGAGCACAAACAGGATGCAAGTGAATCCACCCAGGCCGATGGCAATTGAAAGTGAGATGTCTTCGGCGGCGCGGTCGACCTCCAAACCGAACCGATCGATCAGGAAGCGGCCGCAAAGATAGGAGGCCAGCAAGACCCAAAGAACTACGAACAAGCCCTGGGCATCCCGAGCCAAGCAGGCGAGCAACGGTAAGCCGACAAGGATGAGCAGTTCGTATCGCCACAAGAAGCGCTGTCGGACCCACTGATACAAAGGCAACGCCAGGCCGAGGCAGGCCAGGCCCGCCACCAGTGCCTGGTAGACCACGCCGCCGTATCGCTCGAAGTAGGCCAGATGGTCGAGCAGCGGCTGCCACGACAGAGTCAAGCCACATCCCAGGCCCACGAACCAAAAGGCGCCGACAAGCCTTGGGAACGGCCGCGGCAGGAAAGCGTCGGTCTGGGCGTCAGTTCGTTGAGAGGGGGAAGCGTTGGAACTCATGGGTAGCCAAGGGAGGGAGAAACTCCCCAGCTTACGACAAAGTGTAGTTGAGTGACCTGCTCGATTGCACGGCTTGACGGAGTGTCCGCCCGGGCGAGAGCGGCGTAACCGAACGACTACTTGATGAGCTTCGCGGCGGGAGCTTCGACGACGCTGGCTCCATTGCTAGAGCCGTTCTTCACGCGCTCCGGCGACTTCGGACTGAGCAGCTCTGGATTGAACACCGAGAGTGTCTTGGCGACATCCTCGACGTTCACACCCTCTTCGACGGGGACTTCATGCTCTACCCAGTTACACAGCGGGATGTTGCGGAAATAGAGGCGCTCCTGCACGACCAAGCACTTTCGGGTCGTGAAAAGCACCTTCTGATCGCGGAAGAAGCGGCGTTGCTCCGTGCGCAGGTCCGCCAGGAAGTCATCCAAGGACTGGCGCTGGACAGCTTCGGCCCGCAGCCGGTCCATCTCCTCGTAGGTTTCCTTCTGTGCCTCGATCGTCGTGCGGGCTTCGGTGAGCGCTTGCCGCTCGCGGGCGAGCGGCAATTCGAGACGCCGCTGCCAGATCCAGACGGCGAGCAGCGCCGAACCGAGAGAGATGAGGATGGGAAGCAGGACCCAGAGAACCGCTGTCATAGGCTTTCGCCGCCACTGCCATTATACATGCGAAGACGCAGAAATCCGGCTATTCGCGCCCAAGATCGGCAGTCTAAGCAACTAAAAAATCGACATTTACGATGAAAACCTTAGGGGCTAGCCGGAGTGGCACGCGGCAAAGCCTGTTAGGTTCACAGTATCGGCTCGGTCCAGTTTTCGATGACGCCCTTGAGGTGCGTCATGAACTGATCCGCCAGCGCGCCATCGACGATTCGATGATCGAACGTCAGCGTGGCGAAGCAGATCGAGCGGATTCCAATCGCGTCACCGACGACAACCGGGGCCTTATGGATCGCACCCAGCCCGAGGATCGCCGACTGTGGCTGATTGATCGCGGGCGTGGCGAACAGACTCCCGTAACTGCCGTAGTTCGAAATCGAGAACGTGCCTTGGCTGACCTCATCGGGCTTGAGCTTCTTGTTGCGGGAGCGGTCGGCAAGGTCGTTCACAGCCTTTTGCAGGCCGAGGGTGCTCTTCTCGTCCACGGCCCGGATGACCGGGACGATCAGGCCACCACTTAACGCGACCGCCATGCCGATATTGACGTCTTTGTGGAAGACAACCTGGTCGCCATCGAGCGAGGCATTCAGTTCTGGGAACTCCTTCAGGGCCGCTGCAGAAGCCCGCAGGAAGAACGGCATGAAGGTGAGCTTCGTCCCGTTCTGCTCGAGGAACTTGTGCTTGGCCTTGTCACGCGCGTTGGCGATGACTGAGCAGTCGATCTGATGAATGGTCGAAACGTGCGGAGCGAGCCGCATCGTCAGCGCCATGTGCTCGGCGATCTTACGCCGCATGGTCGAGAGCGGTTCGACCGTATGGTTGCCGAAGCGAGCCGCCGGAGCGGGCCGGAACGTTCCCAGCGTCTCGCCGGAGCCTGGAGCCGAAACGGCCGGAGCGCTCTCGCGGACCTTGAGGTAAGCTTCGACATCCTTTTTCGAGATGCGTCCGCCCTGACCTGTTCCGGTGACCTGCGCCAGATCGATCTTTTGCTCTTTGGCGAGTCGGCGGACCAGCGGAGATGAGCGAATCCGTTCGCCGCTACCGGCAGGGGCGCTATCAGCCTTGCCAGTGACGGCAGCCGGAGCAGCAGCGGGAGCAGCCTTGGCCGTGGGGGCACTCGATTCCTTTGAGGCCGGGGCGGCTTCAGCCGGTGTTTCGTCGTCGCCTCCGCCCGAACCGTCACCGATCTTCGCGACCAGGGTGTTGATCTCGACCGTCTCGCCTTCCGGGATGAGAATCTTTTCGAGGATGCCGGCGACGGGCGACGGAACTTCCGAGTCGACTTTGTCAGTCGAGATCTCGAACAAGGGTTCATCTCGCTCGACGGTGTCACCGACTTGCTTCATCCATTTTGTGATTGTGCCTTCGACGATGCTCTCGCCCATCTGTGGCATTACGACGTCGCTCATGATTACCTCTTTTGCGTTTCAGTGGGCCGGCGGCGGTTCGGCGCCCTACCCCTTCACAGTTCTCTTAGTTCACGTTGGAAGACTCGGCCGAAGTTCTTCACCAGGGCGGGTTTGATCTCTTCTTCCGGTGGCGCTTCGCCCAGCAATAGTTCCATCGATGTGACTGGTTTTGTCAGCCCACATGGGACGATGTAGCCGAAATAGTTCAGATCCGTCGAGACGTTGAGAGCGAAGCCGTGGGACGTGACCCAGCGGCTGATGTGGACACCAAGGGCCCCTAGTTTCGCTTCACCGACCCAGATTCCGCTCGCTCCCGGGAGGCGGTCCGCTGAGACGCCGAATTCGGCCACAGTATCGATCATGACCTGTTCCAGCGCACGGACGAAGGCGATAACGTCCCGGTTCCAGTCTTTCAGGTCGAGGATGGGGTAACCGACAATCTGCCCGGGGCCGTGATAGGTAACGTCGCCGCCCCGGTCGGTCTCACAGTAGTCGAGGCCTTTTTCATCGAAGAACTCGCGTGGCAACAGTACGTTCTGTTCCTTCGCGTTGCGTCCCATGCTGACCACGTGTGGGTGTTCAACGAGCAGCAAGCGGTCAGAAATACTACCGTTCTTGCGCAGGTCAACCAGTTCCCGTTGCAGGTCCCAAGCGGGTCCGTAGGCCATACGCCCGAGGTCCTGATATTCACAGACCCGCGTGGCCCCACCCGGCCGGGCGTGCGTGTCGACCGTAGCTAGAGTCGAAACCGTCATGCATGCGTCAGGCGTTGATGGAGAGTCCGGCGACGCTATTGAAGCCTTCCTGCACCGCTTCGGCCAGCGTCGGATGCGCGTGGATCGTCGTCATCATCGACTCGACCGTCGCTTCACTCGACATGGCGACAACGGCCTCGCTGACGAGTTCCGTAGCGGAAGGCCCGATGATGTGCACGCCGAGAATCTCGCCGTACTTCTCATCGGCGATCACCTTGACGAAGCCGCTGTGCGAACCAAGGATAGACGCCTTGCTGTTGCCGGCGAACGGAAACTTCCCCACTTTGAACTTGTGACCTTGCTCGCGGGCTTTCGCCTCGGTCAGGCCGACGCTTGCAACCTGCGGCTCGCAGTAGGTCGCCGAGGGGTTCCGCGCATAGTCGACCGGCTCGACATCCTTGCCGGCGATGCGCCCTACCGAGACAAGCCCTTCCATCATGGCCACGTGGGCAAGCTGAGGTGTTCCCGCAACGATGTCGCCGATCGCATAGACGCCCGCCTCTTCGGTTTGCATCCACTGGTCGGTGATCACAAAATCCCGGTCCATCTTGATCTTGGTGTTTTCGATGCCGACGTTGTCGGTGTTGGGCTTGCGGCCTACCGCGATGAGTAACTTCTGGGCCGAAAGCTTCTTCTTTTCGCCTTTGGCATCGGTATAGTCGAGGTCGACGCCGCCGCGGGCGTTCTTCACCTTGTCGACTTTGGCGCCGACTTCGAGTCGGATGCCCTTTTTCTTGAAGGCGCGCGCTAACTCCTTGGAGACTTCCTCGTCCTCGATCGGGACGAGTCGAGGGAGCATCTCGAGGATGGTGACTTCGGAGCCGAAGCTCCGGAAAATCGAAGCGAATTCAACGCCCACCGCCCCGGCGCCGATGATGACGAGCGACTTGGGCACATCCTTAAGATCGAGAATTTCGATATTGGTGAGAATGCGCTTGGGATCGACTTCCATACCCGGCAGCATGCGCGCCACCGAGCCGGACGCCAGAATGATGTTCTTGGCGCTCAGGGTCCGGCGTTCGTCACCGTCGGTGACTTCGATTTTGCCGCTGCCGAGGAGCCGGCCATAACCCCGAATATTCTCGATCTTGTGCTTCTTGAAGAGAAACTCGACACCCTTGGCGTGTTTGACGACAACCTCGGTCTTGCGTTGGTTGATCGTCTTGTAATCGAGTTCGATGCCGGTGTGCTTGATGCCCCATTGCTCGCCATTGAGCGCGTGTTCGTAGAGTTCGGCGTAGTGCAGCAGCGCTTTGGTCGGGATGCAGCCCACATGCAGGCAGGTGCCTCCGAGCATCTCATCTTTCTCGATGACACCGACTTTGAGGCCGTATTGTCCGGCACGAATCGCGGCTACGTAGCCTCCGGGGCCGCTTCCGATAACGAGAAGGTCGTATTTCATACAGGGAAGACTCAGTTTATCAGAGGGGTTGTTGCCAACCGATTGCACGAACCGGCAGTGTGCGGTATGCTGATCTATAGTAGGCTCGGTTCCGAGCCTTCTTCCCCTCCATTCCCTTCCGCGCAGTTCCGGCGGTTCTCCGTCTATGACGATTGCTGACCTTAAAGAGAAGAACATCACCGAACTCACGCAGGTAGCGCGTGAGCTGGAACTACCTGGCGTCAGCAGCCTGCGCAAGCAGGAGCTGATCTTCGCGATTCTTCAGGCGCAAGCCGAGAAGGAAGGCTTGATCTTCGCGGAAGGGGTCCTTGAGACGCTGCCCGAAGGTTTCGGCTTCCTCCGATCGCCCGACTACAACTACATGCCGGGACCGGACGACATCTATGTGTCGCCGACACAAGTCCGCCGCTTCGATTTGCGCACCGGCGACACGATCTCCGGGCAGGTCCGGTCTCCGAAAGAGGGCGAGAACTACTTTGCCCTCGTCCGGGTCGATGCGATCAGCTTCGAGCCACCGGAAAAGGCCCGCCAGAAGGTCCTGTTCGACAATCTGACGCCCTACTATCCGACCGAGCATCTGCGTCTCGAGACAGAGAAGAAGAAGCTCAGCGGCCGGGTCATGGATCTCGTTACGCCGATCGGCAAAGGCCAGCGCGGCTTGATCGTCGCCGCGCCCCGCACCGGCAAGACGATGTTGCTGCAGTCGATCGCAAACTCGATCACGACGAACCATCCCGAGGTCGTGCTGATCGTGCTGCTGATCGATGAGCGTCCCGAAGAAGTGACCGACATGCAGCGGTCCGTCAAGGGCGAAGTGGTCAGCTCCACATTTGATGAGCCCCACATTCGTCACGTGCAGGTTGCCGAGATGGTGATCGAGAAAGCGAAACGGCTCGTCGAGCATAAGCGCGACGTGGTCATCCTGCTTGATTCGATTACAAGGCTGGCGCGCGCCTACAACAGCATCGTGCCGCCGTCGGGCAAGATCCTTTCCGGTGGCGTTGACTCGAACGCACTGCAGCGGCCGAAGCGTTTTTTCGGCGCGGCGCGCAACATGGAGGAGGGCGGCTCGCTCACCATCATCGCGACGGCTCTGGTCGACACCGGCAGCCGTATGGACGAAGTGATCTTCGAGGAGTTCAAGGGTACCGGCAACATGGAACTCCACCTCGATCGCAAACTCGTCGACAAGCGCGTCTTCCCGGCGATCGATATTCATCGCAGCGGCACACGGAAAGAAGAGCTCCTGCTTTCGAAGGAAGATTTGGCGCGTGTCTGGGTGCTGCGGAAGGTGCTCAGTCCGCTGTCGGTCACCGAGGGCATGGAACTGCTGCTCGACCGGATGGGCAAGACCCGATCGAATGCGGAGTTCCTCGCCGCGATGAATACCTAGCGTTCGACAAGTGGTGCGGGAAGTTGCCGCCGACGCTTCAGCCTTCAGGCTGGTGTGTCACCGGAGTTCCATCGGAAGGTGGCGCCTGCCAGCCGTGCGGCAGATCCAACACAAACGCCGCCGGTAGTCGGTTCGGGTAGCTTTCGTAAACCAAGACGAGGCTCTTCCCCTCTTCAAACCAATCCACGCCCTCCCAGTTCACCAGCCGCAGGGGCGCGTCGACCATGGCGTTGAGATCGAGACGCATACCAACGCGCTTGCCTTGGACGGTGAAGCACTCGAGCCAATGATATTTATAGTCGGGGTGGTCGACTGAGTTTTGCGATGTGAGCAGAACGATGAAACCCCACTGGCCGCTCGGAAGCCGATGCCACACTAAGTCGGGAGCGCGAAACCGTTGCGCTTTTGGACCGCGGCCTCTCGGTACGGGCACGTCGAGTGCGACCAGGTTCGAACCCCGTACTTGGACGCCTGTGTCGCTCGGCCTCAAATCGTGGACCTGAACGATCGGTGACAGAGCCTGACGGCCCACCTTGGCGCGCAGCTGCTCAGGCACGTCGTAGTACTGCGGATAGCCGCCCTCCCAAAGCACGGCCGCGCGCGAGGTCCCCTCGCCGACCGGGCGAACCGCCAAGCCTTCCATCCCGCGCTTGCCGAACTCACTGAGTACCGCGCCATAATCGGCGACGGCGCCCTCGGCATCAAACATGGCCCGCAGACGCTCTGAAAGAACGACGACGCGGCCGTCAGCGAGGACGTTGATTGATTCCAGGTCCGTCGCCATTGATGAGTGCGGAAGCGGTACTCGTTCGAGGCGGTTGGGGTCAAGCTCGATCATCGGGCCCGTTTCCCCCTTTAGATGGAAACGGAAGTACGAGCCGTGCCGCGAGTCATCGACGATGAGCAGGAACTCGCCGTGTCGGGCGATCCCCGAGGCTTCCCGAATTTCGACGGTTTCGGCCTGCGTGAACCCAACTTCCGGGGCCAACCCCAGCAGCAACGTTCGTCGGCGAAGAGTGCCTCGCATTCTCGCCTCATTTTATCCTGCGCTTCGGAACGTCTGCCGAAAACACCCTTGGGCAGGGGCCATGCATGCCAAGCAAACTTCCCGTCCGGGACGGCCTTTCCGCGAACCTGCGCGAGCCGGAATTGACCACCGCCGCTGCGCTTGTTACGATTCGTGATTCCTGTATCACAGGTCAAATATGAAAGCACTCGAATGGGTCCTCCGCATTGCTCTGTTCGGAGAGTTTCTTGGCCACGGCCTCTTCGCGTATCGGGCGGTTCCTCACTTCCAGGAGTTGATGGCCGGGTCGCTCGGCATCTCGACCGAGGCTGCGGCGCAGATCCTCCCCATCATCGGCGTCATCGACTTCGGCGTCGCGATTCTGGCACTCGTGTATCCGATGCGGATGGTGTTGATCTATGCCGCGCTCTGGGGGCTGCTCACGGGAGTGGCCCGGCCCATGTCGGGCGGAGAGATCTGGGATTTCGTCGAACGCTGGCCGAACTGGGGCGTTCCGCTCAGCCTGCTACTTGTTCGTGGCTGGCCCAAAGAAGTGCGTGACTGGCTGCGTTGACCCGGCTGTTCCTAACCGCCGAAATGGTAGATGCCGGCGGCGGTCTTTCCGAGAATCCACTTCTTGTCCTCGAGTGTGAAGAACGGGATGATGTCCTTCATGATGAGCAGTTCGTAGAAGTTGGCGTAGAGCATGCGCCGCGGCCCGAACGTGTCGTAGACGCGGCGAAGATACGGCCACATGTCGCGGAAAGGGACATCCTCTTTGGAGGGATTGTGCAGCGAGGTGCGGACGTAGACGTTGGGGAACTTCTCAAGGGCCAGAATCTCGTCGATGCCTTCCGCATCGGGGCGCGTGATATCGATCATGGCGAAGTGATCGATGACGACCTTCACGCCCGGAAAGCGCTGGGCCATGTCGCCCACCTGCTTGAGCTGATGGGGCGCCAGGAAGATGTTGAACATCGCCCCGATCTCTTCGGCCTTCTTCCATAGGGGATAACAAGCCGGATCATTCATCCAAACGACGTCACGGTCGTAGATGGGGCTGAGTCGTAGTCCCGAAAAGCCCTGCTCTTTCACAAGATGTTCGAGCCGCCGTGGGTTCTCCGGGTCATCGGGCGCGTAGAGCCGATGCCCCACCAACAGGCCGATCGCGGCAAACCGGCCGGGGTGCTGCTGAAGCATGTAGGCCGGATAGGAGTTGTCCGTTCCGTAGTAGCAAACGTGGCTGATGACGACCTTGTCCACGGCGTAGGTCCGCATCTCCGCGAGGATGGTCTCCATCGAGTACTCGCGGTTGGGCTGGGCGCGGGGGCAGTTCGAGAGCCGCGAATTAATGGGGAAGCGGTTATCGTGCAACACCCATGCGTGCTCGGCTCCGTTGATGATGGGGGCGTCATCTTGCGCGGCTACATTCGGGGCGGCGAGCGCGCCGGCGGCGCTGAGTGCGAGGTATTCACGTCGGGTCATGGCAGGGCTCTCCGTTTGCTAGTGTAGCGCCCGGAATTCCGCGCCGTCGCCGTCTCCGAACAGTTCCCGTAGCTTCTCTGAGCGGAAGACGAAGATCTTTTCTGCGTCCCTTGCGACAAAGAGGCGGTTCACCAGCGCGCCGCCGGGAACCGCGTAGATGACGCTGTCTTCCGACACGGTGCCGCCGCGTTCCTCGCGAAAATAGTGCTCGTGATTCCACAGACGATATGGGCCGCGCAGTTGCTTGTCGACGAAGCGATGCGGCGGCTCCCAGGCCACAATCTCGCTACGCGAGCGAATGGGAATGCCATGGACCCGTAGCCGGTAGTCGATCATCACGCCAACCGCCAACTGGATCGGGCGAGGCGTGAGTACCTCGAACTTGAGCCACGGCGGGGTCAGAACTTCGAGGTTGTGAGCGTCGGAGAAGAAAGCAAAAACCTCGTCGAGGGGTCGGGGAACCCAGATGGAGCTTTCGTGTTTGAAGGTCTTCATGCGCCGCCGAACATTTCTTCGGCGTAGAGCGCTCCAGCGGGCGTGTCTTCGTGTTTGAAGAAGAGGAAGACGTCTCTGCCGCCTTGGTTCATTTCGTTCACCTTGGCGGTGATCTCGCGGCGGTCTTCGGGTGAGTAGTCTGTCTTCCTCAGGCGGAAGTAGACGAAGTCGGCGGTGAGGACTTCGGGGATCTCGAGCTTTTCTGATTCCGCCAGGCACACAGCGACGTTGTGCTGCTTGAGAAGGGCATAGACGGCCTCGTCGAACCACGACTCGTGCCGGAACTCGAACGCGTGGCGCATGTTCGTCGGCAAGTCACCCAGGAAGGTAGCGAGGCGCTCGGTGTCACATTTCAGATTCGGCGGAAGCTGGTAGAGCACCACTCCGAGACGCCCGGTTACGCGCAGTGGGTCGATCGAGCGGAGAAAGAACTCGGTCGGCTCCTTAACGTCTTTGAGGCGTTTGAGATGCGTGATCCGCTGGTGCGCTTTGATGCAGAACCGAAAGTTGTCGTCTGTGACGTTGACCCAGTTTTCGAGCGTGCTCTCGGCCGGCGTGCGGCGGAAGGTGTAGTTGATTTCGACGGCGTTGAGGCGCGTCGCATAGTGCTCTAGGAACTTCTTCGCGGCGAGCTTCTGGAGGTAGAAATCGGGCTTCCACTTCGGGTAGGAGTATCCGGAAGTTCCCGCGAAGAGTTGGGCCATGGCAACTTGGGTGCGTCTCTCACCGAGTGTACCGGGGAAGCGGTCTTCTACTAGGATGTTAGGGGTTTGGGGTAGTTCCCACAGCTCGAGGGGGAGTCATGGCGGGGTCCGGTTTCGAGACGTTTGCAAGGGAATACCCGGAAGGGCCGGCAGTACACGGCTTCCTGCATCCGGCGGACGGCGACTCGGGGCTCGTCCTTACACATGGCGCGGGCGGTAACGCGGATTCGCGCCTGCTGGTTGTTCTCGCCGAGGCTCTGACGAGCCAGGGCGTGTCGGTCCTGCGCTGCAACATGCCGTTTCGGCAGAAGCGACCCGGTGGGCCGCCACATCCGAGCGGCGCCGCGAACGACCGCGAAGGCTTGCGGCGTGCAGTTGAGTGTCTGCGGGAGCGGGTCTCGAAAGTCTACCTTGGCGGGCAGTCGTACGGCGGACGGCAGGCGACCATGCTAGCGTCGGAGGACTTAAGCGTCACGGACGGCCTCTTGCTGATCTCGTATCCGCTGCACCCGCCGGGTAAACCGGAAAGGCTACGGACGGAGCACTTCGGTGAATTGCGAACGCCGTCGCTTTTCGCACACGGGTCGAAGGATCCCTTTGGAGCGTTGGAAGAGATGCGCACGGCGCTGAAGTTGATCGCAGGGCGAGCCGAGCTACTAGAAGTTGAGAATGGAGGCCATGGCTTGGTTCGTGGCAAACCCGAGGGTCCCTACCGGGATACAGCCTCTCTCGTCGCGGATCGATTTCTGGAGTTCTTTGGATAGCTCGACGACCTGTCGCCCCATGCCTCTCGACGAGTATCGCCGCAAGCGAAAGTTCCAGGAGACACTGGAGCCCGTCGGTAAGGCCGGCCGAGGAAACACGAAACCCAAGCGGCGTATAGGTGGGCGGTTTGTCGTCCAAAAACACGCGGCGCGGCGGTTGCACTACGACTTGCGCCTTGAGATCGATGGTGTGCTGAAGTCGTGGGCCGTCCCCAAAGGGCCGTCACTCAACCCGAAAGACAAGCGCCTGGCGGTGATGACCGAAGATCATCCGCTGGAGCACGGCAACTTCGAAGGCACGATCCCGCAGGGGAACTACGGCGCGGGGACGGTCATTATTTGGGACACCGGCGAGTACGAACCGGAAGGCGAACGCTGGACGAAGTGCCCCAGGGTCTCCTCCCAGATCAGGGCGGGCAGTCTCTGGTGGCCGCGCTCGAAGGGGCCGAGCAGGGCGCGATGCCGCGCGAGATCGAGCCGATGCTCGGGACGCTTGTCGAGGAACCTTTTTCGGACCCAGACTGGCTGTTCGAGCTTAAGTGGGACGGCGTGAGGGCTGTTTCGTTCGTCGATGACGGAGACTGTCGGCTACAGTCGCGCATGGGCCGCGACATGACCGACCGCTATCCGGAGCTTGCCCTATTGCCTGAACTACTGGGGGCGAAGCGGGCCGTGCTCGATGGCGAAATTGTCGTCCTGGATTCGCAAGGCCGGGGGGACTTCGAGCGGTTGCAGTTGCGCATGCACGTGTCGCAACCGTCGAAAGGGCAGATCGAGCAATCTCCAGTCAGCTACTACGTCTTCGACCTGCTCTATCTCGATGGTTACGATTTGCGAGACGTCGAATTGGTCGAACGGAAACGTTTGCTCAAGCAGGTGCTCAAGGCGAAAGATCCTGTGCGCTACTCGGATCACATTCTCGAAAAAGGCAAGGACCTGTTCGAGTTGGCCAAGCAACACGGCGCGGAAGGGATCGTCGGCAAGCGTGTTCACAGCCGCTACGTCACGAAGCGAGGGACGGAATGGGTCAAGCTGAAAGTCACGTCCGAGGTGGACGCGGTTGTCGCGGGGTACACCTCGCCCGGCGGGGGTCGGCAGCATTTCGGCTCACTGCTTCTTGGGCTCTATGACGGCAAGAAACTCCCGTTCATCGGCGCGGTCGGGTCGGGCTTCAACGACAAATCTCTAGCCGAGGTTTGGTCGGAGCTGGAGAAGCGCAAGACGAAGCGTCGGCCGTTCCCGGACGAGCCAGTCACCAAGGGCGAGCCGCATTGGATCAAACCGGAACTCGTCGCCCGCGTGAAGTACGGCTCGTGGACACAGGAGAAGCGTCTGCGCGCGCCGGTCTTTATCAGCCTGCGGTGGGACATCGATCCGAAGGACTGCTGGATGGAAGGCGAAACGCCCGTGGCTCCGGCGGTGGTGAAGGCGCGGCCGGTGTCGAGCGTCGCGGTGCTGGAGTCGCCCGAAGAGATCGAGAACGAGCTGTTCGCAGGCAAGCGCGAGTCAGTCATTCTTCAGATCAACGACAAACCGGTCCGGCTGACGAATCTCAACAAGATCTACTTCCCCGAAGAGCGCTACACAAAGCGCGATTTGATCGCACATTACTACCACGTCGCCGGTTGCATCCTGCCGTTTATGAAAGACCGTCCGCTCGTATTGCAGCGCTTCCCAAACGGCATCAAAGGCGATTCGTTCTATCAGAAGGATGCAGGGGTCGACACGCCGGACTGGATGGACACACACGGCATCCTGTCGGAGGAGCGTGGTCGGGACATCAAGTATCTGGTGGCGCAGGATCTTGCCGCCCTGCTCTACCTGGCGAACCTGGGCTGCATCGAGATGCATCCGTGGTCGAGTTCGGTTGGGAATCTTGACAATCCCGACTATGTCTTCTTCGATCTCGACCCGACTGACGGGACGAGCTACGACACCGTCATCGAGGTGGCGCGGGCCATCCTGAAAGTCTTGGATCGGATCAAGGTGCGCGTCTTCCTGAAGACATCCGGGGCGTCGGGCTTTCACATGTATCTTCCGCTCGAGCCTGACTATGGCTATGAGCAGGCGCGGACCTTCGCCGAGATTGTGGCGCGGGTCGTGGCGGCGCAGATTCCCAAGAAGGTGACGCTCGAGCGCTCGACCGGCAAGCGCGTCAAGGGCGAAGTCTATTTGGACTATTCGCAGAACGCCTATGGACGTCCGCTGGCGATGGTCTACAGCGTGCGGCCGCGGCCGAAGGCGAGCGTCTCGGCCCCCGTGCTAGCGAAGAAACTGCGGAAGGGATTGACGCCTGAGCGGTTCACAATCAAGACGATGCCCGCGAGGCTGAAGAAGGTCAGCAACCTGTGGGAGGACTTCTGGGATCAACGCCAGCAGATCGAGCCGGCGCTTGAGCGACTGCGGGCCGAGATCCAGGAGAGGAAAATCACGTTGTGAATACGTCGAGTCTGAAGTTTCTGGTGCTGAGCTGCTCGCTGAACCCTGCAAGTAAATCGTTTCGGCTCGCCCGCGTAGCCACGGAGTCTCTTGAATCGTTGGGTGTGGCGGTTGAGTTGGTAGACCTGCGGGAGTTGAACTTGCCCTTTTGCGACGGGCAGCAGAGTAGATTCCATCCAGACGCGATGGCCGTGGGAAAGAAGGTGGCTTCGGCGGCGTGTGTGCTCATGGCGGGACCGATCTACAACTACGATCTCAATGCGGCGGCGAAGAACCTCGTAGAGTTGACGGGCAAGGCCTGGGAAGACAAACCAGTCGGGTTCCTGTGCTCGGCCGGTGGCCGGGCGAGCTACATGTCGCCGATGGGTCTGGCGAACAGCTTGATGTTGGACTTTCGGTCGTTGATCATTCCGCGATATGTGTATGTGGCCAAGGGCGATTTCGTAGAGGGAGGCGAGCCCTCCGAAGTGATCCGGACCCGCATCGATGAGTTGGCCGGAGCGGCAGTCGAGCTAGTGCGGGCGTTGGCCTGGGTACGCTCGCAGGCGGACGAAACCTAGCAGCCTTGCGCGCGCTTGCCGCCGCACGGGGATCGAGATCAGACCGAAGGTGATGTAGCCCTTCCAGACGGTGGCAGCCATGGTTTCAGGTCGGCGTCTACGGGCCGATTCCACCAGATGCTAGCGGCGGATGGGGTTCCGTGCAAGCAGGCTTGGTGATCAGCTTGCCTTGCGAGCCTTCTTCTTCGTAGCGCGGGGCTTCTTGGATGTTGAAGCGGCGGCCTCTGTGGCTCGCTTGGGAGCCTTCTTCGCCGGTGTTTCCTTCAGGCTCTTCTGGAGAGCCTCCATCAAATCGATGACCGGCGCAAGTCGCGGACCTTCTGTCTCGGCAGTTTCCTGGCCCGTTCGCTTGGCCTCGATCATCTCTTGAAGCCGCGCCTGATACTGGTCGTGGTACTTGCTGGGATCAAACGCCGTTGCCAGGCTTTCGACAAGCTGCTGAGCGAGCTGCAACTCCTGCGGCTTTACCTCGATGTCAATATTCTTGCCGTAGTCCGATAGCTCACGAATCTCGTTCGGGTAGTACATCGTGTGCAGCGTGAGCCCCTTCTTGCGGGCGCGCACGAGGACAGTGTACTCACGCTGATGCATGGCGAGTTTGGCGATGGCCGCGAAGCCTGCCGTATCCATTGTTTCGACAAGCAACTGATAGGCCTTCTGCCCTGCCTCTTCGGGGACAATGTAGTAAGAGCTATCGAAGTAGAGCGGATCGACCTCTTCGAGCTTCACGAACTCGAGGATCTCTATGCCGCCCGCCGACTGCGGTTGGACTTTCTTGACGTCCTCATCCTCAACGAGAACGTATTGGTCCTTCGTGTACTGGTAGCCTTTGACGATCTCGGAACGCTCGACCGTGCAATCGTAGGTCGGGCAATAGAGCTGCTGCTTGATGCGCGTGTGGCAGGTCTTGTGAAGCTGGTTGAAGCTGACTCGCTCGCTCCGCGCGGCGGTATGCAGGCGGACGGGAACCGAGATCAGCCCGAACGTGATGTAGCCCTTCCAGACAGTGGCGGCCATAACGAAATATCCTTCGAACAGGAGGTCCGAACCAGAGCGGGATGCGGCGGGGGCGCTGAAGAGTAGTTGTTTAGAATGCTATACCAACTCGCAAGTCATTGCAAGCATTGGACTTCTGTGTGTAGCGAACAGAGGGAGAACGGAGATTCAGGTGATGCACAACATTTCGTAGTTGAAATGTTTGGAAGGGCTAGATGGAGAGAAATCGAGAGGATTTGGTGTTTTGGCCTGGGAGGTGGGCTGCCGGCCATTGTCCGGGGCCATGATGGTTGGGTTGTTGATCGACCCACCCGAATTTCGCCGTCACGGCCAGTTTTCGTTGGTATTCTGATGAAGACGGCCAACATCATGGGTGAACGAATCAAACCGGTACGAGCCCCCGACCTCAAGACAAAGAAACGCCGCGGTGAGAAGATCACGATGCTCACCGCCTACGACGCCACGATGGCTGGTTTGCTCGATCGTGCCGGCATCGATGTGCTGCTCGTCGGCGATTCGCTCGGCATGGTTGTCGAGGGGCATGACTCGACGATCCCCGTCACGCTCGATGCGATGATTCACCACACCCGCGCCGTGAGCCGGGGAACGAAACGGGCTCTCGTGGTGGGCGACATGCCGTTCATGACTTACCAGACTGGTGTCGAGGACGCCGTCCGAAACGCCGGCCGCCTGATCCAGGAAGGCGGCGCGGGAGCGGTGAAGATCGAGGGCGGCCGCCCGGTGCTCGACGTCGCCGCGCGCCTCAATGACGTCGGCATCCCCGTTATGGGACACCTCGGCCTCACACCGCAGTCTGTCCTGCGACTGGGTGGGTTCCGGCCCCAGGCACGTACCTCTGAGGACGCCAACGAACTCATCGCCGAAGCGCAGACGCTTGAAGCCGCCGGTGTCTTCGCGCTGGTGCTCGAATCGATCCCCGCCGAAGTTGCCGCAACCGTTTCGCGCGAGCTCACCATCCCCACGATCGGTATCGGTGCCGGACCCTATTGCGACGGCCAAGTGCTGGTCAGCTATGACGCCTTCGGAATGTTCGATAAATTTGTCCCGTCGTTCGTGAAGCAGTACGCGCGTCTCGGCGAGGAAATCATCGGCGCGACGGAAGAGTACATCAACGACGTTCGCGAGGGCCGCTTCCCCGCGCACGAACACACCGTTTCCGCCGTTACCCGGCGCAGCGGTCGTGACTGATGGTCGAGCTTCTCCGCACCATCGCCGATCTGCGCGCGAAGATCTCCGCCGTTCGCCGCGACGGAACCGCCATTGGTCTCGTGCCGACGATGGGTGCGATGCACGCCGGCCATGGCCGGCTCATGGAGCGGGCGGTTACTGACAACGGCTTCGTCGTCGTCAGCATCTTCGTCAATCCCACGCAGTTCAATCGCGCGGACGACTACCAGTCCTATCCGCGCGACCTGGACGCGGACCTTGAGTTCTGCGAGCGACACAAGGTCGATGCCGCCTTTGTTCCGGCCGCGGACGAAATGTATCCAACGAAGCCGCTCACGACCGTCGCCGTCGGCCGGCTGACCGAGCACCTCTGCGGCCCGTATCGCCCCGGCCATTTCGAGGGCGTCGCCACCGTCGTCACAAAGTTGCTCAACATCGTCCAGCCGGACCGTGCCTACTTCGGTGAGAAAGACCGCCAGCAGTTGGCCGTGATCCGCCGCGCGGTGAACGACCTCAACATCCCCGTCGAGATCGTGGGCGTCCCGATCCTCCGCGAGCCCGATGGCTTGGCGCTCAGTTCGCGCAATCAACTTCTCAGCGACGAGTGCAGAGAAGTGGCCCCGGTTCTCTACCGCGGGTTACAGAAGGCCGCGGATCTGGTGCGGGCGGGTGAGACTTGCCCCGGCGAAGTGATGAAGCAGGGGCTCACCGTCATCGCTGGCGAACCGTCTGCCCGAGTCGAATACTTCGAAGTTGTTGACCGCGACGAACTCCAGCCCGTCGAGGAGATTAACGCAGCCGTTCTTGTCGCCGGGGCTCTGTGGCTGGGCTCGACGCGATTGATTGACAACGTCCTCGCCGCACCAGATTCGTAGATCACTGCGCGCTCACGTGTGAAGAGGTCCACAATAGTACGATGCGACGGTCCATCTCACGGCGTAGCATCCTGGCGGCCCCTCTGGCGCTGCATCCTTTCGGTGCAATGGCCGCCGCCGAACCGAAACGCCCGCCCACGGGAACCCTCACCGATGTCCCCGGCCTTAAAGTCGGCCACTTCACGTCGGACAAGCGGCCGACCGGTTGCACCGTCATCATCGCCGAACACGGAGCTGTCGCCGGAGTCGATGTCCGAGGCGGGGCTCCCGGCACGCGCGAAACCGACTTGCTGCGCCCCGAGATGTCGATCCAGAAAGCGCACGCCGTCGCTCTCTCGGGAGGCAGCGCGTACGGGCTCGCCGCCGCCGATGGCGTCATGCGCTACCTGGAAGAACGCGAGATTGGTTTTCCGACAAGTGCCGGCGTTGTTCCCATTGTGCCCGCCGCGATCATCTACGACCTAGGCCTTGGCGACCCTTCGATTCGTCCCGACGCGCAAGCCGGATACCACGCCGCCAAGCAAGCCTCCGGCGATCCGGTTCGCCAGGGCAACGTCGGCGCGGGAGCAGGCGCGACCGTTGGCAAGCTTCTCGGTCGAGGCCGCGCCATGAAGGGCGGACTCGGCTCGGCGTCGATTATCCTTCCTAACGGACTCATCATCGGCGCGCTCGCGGCCGTCAACGCCATTGGCGATATCGTCGACCCTGATACCGGAGCCCTCCTTGCGGGCGCGCGGACGGAAGACGGAAGCGCCCTCGCCGACGCAATGGGGCACATCCGTACAGGGGCGCTGCTTCCCGACGCATCCCCCGCCGAGAACACAACCATCGGTGTCGTCGCCGCCAACGCTGACTGGACCCAGGCCCAGGCCACCAAGGTGGCTCAAATGGCGCACGACGGTCTGGCCCGCTCGATCCGGCCCGCGCATCTACCCTTCGACGGCGATACGATCTTTGCGTTGGGTACCGGCGGCCCCACCGTCGACGGCAAACTCCTCGGCCAGCTCGGAGCCCTAGCCGCCGACGTCATGGCGCAGGCCGTCGTCTCCGCCATCTTGCACGCCGAAAACATCGAAGGCTACCCGGCCCACCGCGATCTGGAATGAGCACACTTCTCGGCGGTTCCTTGCCTAGATCCGCGGCATGATCTTCGCTCTGCTCATCTACTGCGCCGTCCTCACCGGGATCGGTCTCTTTACGGCGCGGCGCGTCCGGGGCACGGACGATTTCTATGTGGCCGGCCGCTCGCTCTCCAGCCCTCTCCTGTTTTCGACGTTCCTCGCCGCCAACCTCGGCGCGGGGTCAACCGTCGGAGTCGCTGGGCTCGCCTACGCCGACGGACTCTCGGCCTGGTGGTGGGTCGCTTCCGCCGGATTTGGGTCGCTCGTTCTCGCCTTCTGGATCGGCCCCCGCATCTACCGCATCGCGTCGAAGTACAACCTTCTCACGGTCGGTGACTATCTCGAACATCGCTATAGTCGACCGGTTCGTCTGATCACAGCGGGGCTGCTCTGGCTTGGATCACTCGCGATTCTCGCCGGACAGCTCATCGCCCTCGGATTCATCCTGAACGTCGTCGCCGGCATTCCCACGCATTGGGGCATCGCGCTCGGCGGCTTCATCGTGACGCTCTACTTCACGGCCGGCGGACTGCTATCCACCGCTTGGGTCAACCTTGTTCAAGTCTGTGTGAAGGCCGCCGGGTTCGGCATCGCCCTTCCGTGGGCGCTGACCAACGTTGCGGGCTGGCGTGATATCCAGGCTGCAGCCAGCACCTCCGAGAGCTACGTCAGCCTCACCGGTATCGGGCTTGACGGAATCGCCGGCTACGCCATCATTCTCATCCCCGCGTTTTTTGTTTCGCCGGGCCTGCTGCAAAAGCTCTACGGTGCCAAGGACGAATCCACTATCCGCCGGGGCGTCGGCCTCCAGGGGGTTGTGCTGCTTCTCTATTCCGCCTTCCCCGTTCTGCTGGGAATGATCGCCTTCGCCCGCTTTCCTCATCTCACGAACCCTGAGTTGGCCCTACCCACGTTACTAGCCGAAGTGTTCCCGGTCTGGCTCGGCGGACTGATGCTAGCCGCCATCTTCTCCGCCGAAGTCAGTTCCTCCGACGCGGTCCTGTTCATGCTCAGTACCTCGGTTGCGCGCGACCTATACCAAACCGTCCTGCGCCCCAACGCGACGGACCAAGCCCTCCTGCGTGTCACGCGCATCACCGCCGTCATCGCCGGACTCGGCGGCATTATGCTCGCGCTCTGGCTGGGGTCGATCCTGAAAGCGCTGCTCGTTTTCTACAGCCTGCTTGTCGTCACGTTGTTCGTCCCGCTCGTGGCCGGACTGTACTCGACGCGTCCTAAAGCAAGCGCGGCCCTGGCTTCGATTGCGGCTGCCGTGCCGGTAACACTCGCCGTCCACACCCTGACGAACGGCCAAGGATTCGGTCCCATCACGCCGGTCGCCGCCGGAATTCTTGCCAGCGCTCTAGCGTTCGCCGCCACGGCTGCCTGGCAGAAACGCGGCGCTTCCGTATAATAGGCTGACCGCCTGAGGCCGCTCCCCACTATGGAAATCCAACTGCATACGCTTGACTGGATTGTCATCGCCGTCTACTTCGTCGGCATCGTAGCCGTCGGCCTTTACGTCGCGCGCGGCGTCAAAGTCACGGAAGACTACTTCCTTGGTAAGCGCGGATTCAGCGTCTGGCTGATCATCGGGCAGGCGTTCGGCGTCGGTACACATGCCGAGATGCCGGTGTCGCTGGCCGGCGCGGTCTACCAGTCCGGCTACTCGGCCATCTGGTACCAGTGGAAGAACCTCTTCATCACACCCTTCTACTGGATCCTCGGTCCCATGTTCCGCCGCCTGGGACGAACGACCATTGGCGAAGTCTACGAAGACCGCTACGGCAATTTCATGGGTGGCGTCTACACGGTCTTCGCGTTGGCGTTCTTCACGTTCAGCATGGGTGCGATGCTCAAGGGCGCGGGCAAGCTGATCAGCGCCGCGTCGGGTGGGACCGTTTCACCGAACGCCGTCGTCATCGTGATGACGCTCACGTTCCTGGCCTATAGCCTCGTCGGCGGATTGGTCTCGGCCGCCTATACCGACTTCGTCCAGAGTTTCTTCATCATTGGACTGTCATTCCTGTTGATTCCATTGGGGCTGTCGCGCATCGGCGGATTCACCGGCATGCGGGAAACTCTAGACCCAGCGATGCTCTCGATGGTCACCCCAGGGGATGTCGGCGTCTTTACGATCCTGATGCTCACCATCAATGGACTGGTAGGTATCGTCGCGCAACCGCACATGCTCGCCGCCATCGGCACCGGCAAGGACGAGATGAGTTGCCGCGTCGGTATGGCCTACGGAAACTTCGTCAAGCGTTTCTGCACCGTCGGTTGGGCGCTGGTCGGATTGATCGTCGCCGTCATGCTCTCCGATGCCGCCCCTTTAGCCGACCATGAAGACGCCTTCGGTTTCGCAACCAAAGAGCTGCTCTTCCCCGGCGCTATCGGACTGATGATCGCCTGTGTGCTCGCGGCGAACATGTCCACCTGCTCGGCGTTCACCGTTGATGGCGGCGCGCTATTTACGCAGAACTTCTACCGCCGCTACATCGCCTCTGACAAGTCCGACCGTCACTACCTGATGGTCGGCCGTCTATCCGGTGTGACTGTCACGAGCTTGGGTGTTGTCTTCGGACTCATGCTCGACATTGTCCTCGAAGCGTTTCTATTTACCGAAACGATGGCCGCCTTCATGGGCATCAGCATGTTCGCGGCGATCTCATGGAAGCGCGCCAACCGCCAGGGCGCGTTCGCGAGCCTGATCTCGTCGAGCCTACTGTTCTTCTATCTGACGTATCAGGACTTCGGCGTCCTGCTCAGGTGGGAGGCGGAGAACTTCGGTTACTCGCTTCTGCTGGGCTTCGTGGCGCTCGCCGTTGTGAGCTGGTTGACGCCTCCGGAAAGCAAAGAGCTCCTCGACCCCTTCTACAAGCGCCTCAGCACCCACAAGCAGCTTGACGAAGAAACCGGCAAGGAGATCGTCATCGACGAACCCGGCCACGACCTTCTCGTCGCCCACCTGTTCGATCTCGAGCTCTCGAAAGGCCTCGGCCGCTTCTACAAACGGTTCCGGGTGGACATCAACGGCCTAATCTTCGCCTTCGGCGTCGTCGTCATCATCATCATTTTGGGTCGGGGTATTCTCTTGCTGCCTTAGCAAGGCCGAACCAGAACCCGCACCGCGCGGGACTGCAACGTTGGTCTAAGCAGAGTTCTCTTTGGTAGGTGCTTTCGGTATCCCGAACTTCTCAGCATACTTTGCGGCCGAGTCGCGAATTTGATCGGTGCTGAAATACAGAAACCAACAGATCTCGTGAAGCTCCTTCGGCGTAAACTTGACAACAGCTCCCTTTGAGAACGTACGGACCCTTTCGGTTGAACCGACTTTTACACCGGCACCGGTTGGCCCTTCTACCGGTATAGTCACCGGCATGTCGGTAAGAGTTTTCTCGCCTTGCGGTGTCTCAAAGTAAATCTCGATTGACCACCAGCGGATCGTCAGGGCGTCTCCATCGTTGCAGTCCTGGGAACCCACAATTCCCCGGCGGTGGGCTAAGCAATTGCGGGCTTGGTTAATCGTAGTGAGGGCGTCGGGGTGATCGGGTGCTATTGCGAACTCGCTCGCTAGCACGGAAAGCTTGTCCCTTATTCCTTTGTGCTGAAAGCTTCGCGCATCACCTTCTGCCTGCTTGCCGCTCACGCGACTCTTTGACAATGCGATGACAAGGCAAGCCTCTTGAATCTTGTCCAGAAAAACAGCAAAGGTCTCTATCAGTTCGCGCAGCCCGGAAGTAACGATCCATGATCTGAATTCTTCCTTCCACGTATCGATGGTTGCATCGTCCACTTCCTGAGGCACAAACTGATAGGAGCTGTGGTGGGCGAGTGAGTAGTTTCTCAGGCCTGGAGACTCGGCCGCGTTGATCCCAAGGCCAAGGAAGACCGCCGCACGGCGAATACCCTTGCGAGCAATCTCACTGATTGCGCCGAAGTCGATATTCACGTGAGTCGCCCTAGGCTTGCCGGATGAGATACCGCTAGACACTCTTCAATTTCCATTCTGAATCGCCTAAGTACGTTTACGTTAACTTCATTTCGTCATAGTTGTCGAAAAAGTCGACGGCCGATATAGCCTTGATCCGTCTCCTCCACGTCGAGGCATTGTAGACACTGACTCAGTATTCACCGTAAGCAAGCCGGTAAACGGGCCACGAGACCTACGTCACTTTGAGACGCCCCAATGGGGCGGCCTCAACTCATTGCGGCCACATCGAGGAGAGCGGTGTGCGCCCCCCGGTCACGCTAATCCCGTGTGCCGATGCTTCGAGTGAGTAACCTTACTCAGACAAACCGAACGACATAATGTTCGAGCCCACGGCAAGCGCGACGAACTGCTTTCCATCGACGGAATAGCTGATCGGAGACGTTTTGACGATGGCGTTCAGCGGGATACGCCACAATGTCTTCCCGTCGCGCTCGTCGACCGCGACGAAGTAGCCGCTCGGATCTCCGTAGAAGAGCAGTCCGCCGGCTGTGCCCAGCAGGCCCGCTCCTCGCTTGCCGCTAATGGGCCCCACCAGCGGGACCTCCCAAGCCATTTCCCCGGTCTCAATATTGAGCGCGCGTAAATATTTCCTCCCCGGCTCCACGGGAGGAGGCCCCGTTTTCCAGCTCCCAGGAGAAAGGCTCACCCGGCAACTCTCCAGGGCGATGACATAGTAGAGTCCTGTGGTGGGACTGAAGCTGGTGCCCTGCCAGTTCGTGGCGTGATCAGGGCAGCGCACGTCACCGGGTGGCACCCGCACGGGACGGCCGTCGGCATCGACCCCGCTCGCCCACGTGATGCGGTGCATGTACGGTTTCGCAAGCAGAAGCTCACCGTCCGTCCGGTCTAAGACGTAGAAGAAACCATTCCGTCCCGCGTGTAGAAGCAGCTTTCGTTGTTGCCCTTGGTAGTCCGCATCGACCGACACGTTGGGCACGGTGGCATCCCAGTCGTAAATGTCGTGGGGCGTGAACTGGAAGTACCATTTCCGTTCTCCAGTGGCGGGATCGAGGGCGAGTACGGAATTGGTGAACAGGTTGTCGCCGCCGCGCTCACTATCGTCAGAATTCGGCCAAGGATTGCCGGTGGCCCAAAAAAGCGTGTCGGTTGCCGCGTCGTAAGAACCGGTCAGCCAAGTGGCGCCCCCGCCCAGACTGATCGCCGTTCCTTCCCAGGTCTCAGACCCAGGCTCGCCGGGCGCGGGGACTGTCCAATGGCGCCAAACACGCTCGCCGGTCGCAACTTTGTAGGCGGAAAGGAATCCGCGAATGCCCCAATCTCCTCCAGCCACGCCGGCAACCACCATATCCTTGACGACGAGCGGGGCGACGGTGCCCCCGTACTTCTGCGGCTCGTCAAACAGGATGGCCTCCCAGACCAGAGTCCCGGTGGTCCGGTTGAGGGCGATCAGGTGGGCATTGTCGGTGACCATGAAGACGTTGTCACCGAGAATGGCCACGCCGCGATTCGTGCCCAGCGAAGGATCTGAGACCAGACCGGCAGTGCGCGGTCGCGCATAGTGCCAGATCTGCTGTCCGCTGCGCGCATCGAGTGCAAAGACTTGGTTCGGTCCGGTGACGTACATGATGCCGTCAGCAACCACGGGCACGGTTTCCAGTCCGAAGTACCGCATGTTCGCGTGATAGTACGGCGTGTCCGGCAGGAACTGCCGCCACAAGGGGATGGAGAAAGTCCATTTGAGCGCGAGCTTGTTGACGTTGACCTTGTTGATCTGAGTCAGCCGGCTGTAGCGGTTTCCGCTGAGGTTGCCGTTATAAGTCGGCCAGTCGCCCGGCTTCGCGTTCACGATCGCCGAGAAATCAATGCCGCCCCGATCGGCCAAGTCGCTCGCACCCGAGCGCAACGGGACGGTCGTGTCGGGCTTCACACCGGTCAGCCCGCTCAGGAAGGCGATGAGGTTCTGGAGTTCATCGGCGGAGGCTTTGACGGCCGGCATCAATGAGGATTTCTCCTCCGTGATGCGGGCAACTTGATCGAGCGAGAGAGAGTGAAGTCGGCCATCCAAGTCCTGGACAACGATGTCGTAACGTGTCCTGCTGCGTGCGAATCCACGCTGCGTGCCGCCATCACGCAGTTGGAGCGTCACCAGTTCGTAGCCGGAAGCAATGTGCTCACCGGGATCTTCGAGCGCCTCGCGAAGATCATTGACGGTCTTGTTGTGGGCCACCTCCGACAAGTCGGGGCCGATGGGCGCGCCGGTGCCGAAGACCAGGTGGCAGGAGGCGCATTGTCCCTTGCCGAAGAAGAACTCTTTACCGGCCGCGCGGTCACCGGGAACCGTCACTTCAGCCGCCGACGCATTGAGCGCCACAACCATCGCCGCCAGTGCCTCGACGGTGGGATCCGGCAGATCAAACGCCGGCATACCGGCCGCGGGGATGCCTTTGAGGACGATGTCCTTCAGGTTCTGCATGGATCGCCGGCGTACCCTGGACCCCATAAGCCCGGGGCCTTGCTCGGAACCACGGGCGTCGGCTCCATGGCAACCGGCGCAGAGCTTTTCGTAGGTCTTCTTGACCTCTGCCGCGGATGGGGTTGAAGGGTCTTCCGCCCATACCACCGGGCCAACGAGAAGCCCGGCGATGATCAGGATTGCTTCTCTGGTGATCCAGCTAGGTCGTGATGGGAGTGACAACAAGGTCGCGTAAAGTGCATTCACTGGGAGTTACCAATTGTGCAGGCGCCCGTCCGGAAGCCCTTGGTAAAAGGGGCGACATGATCACAACACCCGCCTAGTGATTACATCACAGCGCTTGGTGAAACAGCGGCTCGACTCAAGTCCGGCAACTCACCGGACGTCGGGACATAGCGCCTCTGTTCGTTGCGTGCTACCGTATCCTAGTTTCATCCCTGGGCAGTCCCAGAACTTCATGAAGACCATCGATTTATCACGCTCGTTTCTGCGCTTTCGCACCGACCACCTGAACAAGCCATCGCGAACGACCAGTCACCAGCCTCCGTACACACTCAATAACTGTTTGATCTCCATCGAATGCCGTTGCCGGATCACCGACCGCGAAACCAATGCCACGCAGTAATTCGTTCTCGGTGCGAGTTGCAAGACCGAGCGCGTTGGCGTCGAGCATGACGTCTGGACAGAGCCGCACGCCGATTTCGTCCCCATCTTCAGCGACGACTCATTCATGATGTTGAAGAGCTTCGCCCACGCTGGGATCCAGGCAGACCTATACCCGCCAGGAAGTGGCAAACAGCCTGTTCGGCAAACAGGCAGTCGAGCCGAGTACTTCGACGCGACAGGCGTTGATATCGCTGAGTGTGAAGGTGAATTGCTCGACTCGCCGAAAGCGATCGTAAGGGCCACGCTCGCTGCGGAACCTCTGGTCGCGGTCACGGCGCTGTTGCAGGGCCGCTACACGGCCGTCATCGAATACCCGATCAAGACCATGAACGCCAACGAGCGGGACATGGTGTGCCAGACTGATACAGGGCCGGTCCTTTTCCCCGATCTTTCGACGGAGCCGGAGAATCTTCTGACAAAGCTGGAGTTGGCGTACTCGGCGTTCAACTCTCCCGAGTGGATCGAGTTTATCGTCCGCGCACCAACCGACGTTTCCGACGAGTTGAGCGTGTTTCACTATTCCAAACCCGTCCGAATGGATACCAGGAACCGAGTGATCCGGCGGGTTGGGTGAAGCGTCGGAGCCTAGTTGTCGTCGGGCGGGGCGTAGAGGCTCAGACAGTTTCTTCCCTGACGAAGCACCCGCACCTGCTCTAGCCCGCCATACTTCTCCGCCAACTCGTGCTTACTGTCGTGCTGCGCGATCACCAGCGCCGGAGGGTTCTCGCCCAATGTCGTCAACGTCTGCTCGTACTCTTCGTGTGCCGCGTACGGGGGGCCGAGAAAGAAAATGTCCGCCGTGAGTCCCGTCAACACTTCCGAGACTGGTTTGTTCAGGACTGTCGCGTCCGCTGCCGCTCCCACCGTGAGCAGGTTCTCGCTAATCACCGCGCACGCCGCCTGGTTCGACTCCACGAACAGAACACGCGAAGCATTCCGGCTCAGCGCTTCGATCCCCACGGCACCGGTCCCCGCATAAAGATCCGCGAAGATCGCCCCCTCAATATCGCTCTGTAGTACGTTGAACAGCGTCTCCCGCTGCCGGTCGAGCATTGGCCGCGTCGCCAGTCCCGGCAGCGACTTCAGGCGACGACGGCGATAGCGCCCGCCGATCACCCGCAAAGGCTTCGGCTTTTCGGAACGAATCGTTGGTTCGCGCTTTTTCAAATCAACCTACCTGTACCAGTCCATAGCGTCGCTGCCATTTGTCGCGGATATAGTCCACCAGTGTCACGAGCGACTCTTTGCTCGGCGGCTTCTCGACAAACGCTGTCGCCTCTCCGCGCGCCAACTCCAGCATCTCACGGTCACGGAGCACATCCGCGACACGGAACGCCGGCAACCCGGATTGCTTGGTCCCAAAGAACTCTCCCGGCCCGCGCAGTTGTAGATCCACATCGGCGATACGGAAACCGTCCTGCGTCTCCACCATCGTACGAATCCGCTCCTCGGCCGTCGGATTCATGTCGCCATACATCAGAACGCAATAGCTCTTCTCGGTGCCGCGCCCCACGCGTCCGCGAAGTTGATGAAGCTGCGATAGCCCAAAGCTCTCCGCATGTACGACCAGCATGACGGTCGCATTGGGCACATCAACGCCCACCTCAATTACCGTGGTGGAAACAAGCACGCCGAGCTTGTTCGACGTGAACGCTTCCATGACCACCTCTTTCTCCGGCGTCGGAAGGCGTCCGTGAAGCAATCCCACCTTGAGGTCGGGAAACACTTGCTTGGCAAGCCGCTCGTACACGTCCTGCGCCGCGGCCACCTGCTTGGTTTCCGACTCTTCAATCAGCGGGCAGACGACGTAGACTTGGCGCCCGGCCTGCACTTCTCTCCGAACGAAAGCGAACACCTTTTCCTCATCCGCGAACGGTACATCGCGCGTGACGATCGGCGTCCGACCCGGCGGCAACTCGTCAATGATCGACACGTCGAGCTCGCCGTAGAGCGTCAGCGCCAGCGTGCGCGGGATCGGCGTCGCTGTCATCACCAATACGTCGGGGTGCTCGCCTTTCTGCAACAGCCGCCAACGCTGCATCACACCGAAGCGGTGTTGCTCGTCGATCACGATGAACCCAAGCCGCTTAAACTCGACGTTGTCCGAGATCACCGCATGCGTGCCGATCACAACATGCGCGACGCTCTCGGAGATCATGCTCCGAAGCTTCTTCTTATCCGCCGCACTCATCGACCCGGTGAGCAACACGACCACATATCCCACCGGTTCGAGCAGTTGCTTGAAGTAGAGGTAGTGTTGCGCTGCGAGGATTTCCGTCGGCGCCATCACCGCTACCTGATAGTCGTTCTCGAGGGCGATCACCGCCGCTTCGAGTGCGACGATCGTCTTGCCGCTCCCCACGTCACCTTGGAGTAGCCGGTTCATCGGCGCGGGTTGCGCCATGTCGTCGGCGATTTCTTTGAGTACCCGCTTTTGCGCCCCCGTCGGCTTAAACGGTAGTACTTCCTTGATCTTGTTGCGCGCTCGGGCGTTCAACGCGAATGCGATCCCCTTCACCGCCCGCGCCTTCTGCCGCTTGAGCGCCAAGCCGCACTCCAGGAAGAAGAACTCCTCGAAGATCAACCGGATCTGGCCCGGCGAGCGGAACGATTTGAGCGCCTTCAAGTCCGCGCCGGGGGAAGGGAAATGGGTCTCCCGAAGCGCCTCGGCCCGGCTCGGGAACCCCAAGCGCCGCCGAACGGTTTCCGGCAGCGGATCGACTAGGTCCGGAAGCGCCTGCAGGCAGCCGTGGACGAGCGTCCGCAAATGGCGCGTCGTCATTTTGCCGGGGGCCTCATAGACGGGAACGATTCGCCCCACGTGTAACTGCGAGTCCGGATCGTCCTCCAGTAACTCGTATTCCGGATGGAAGATGCACACCTCGCCGGAGTAAGTGTCGCGTTCAACCTTGCCGTAGAAGGCAACCCGTTTCCCTCGCTCGAGGATGCCCTTCAGATAACCCCCACGAAACCACTTGCCGATCAGCTCCGCCCCGGACTCATCCCGCACCCGCGCCTCAAAAAGCCGGGCCCGCGTGCGCCGTGACTGAAAAAGCTGCGCCGCCTGGATCTCGCCGATCACCGTGGCCGTCTCACCCAGCGCGAGCTTCGACAGCGGCTTGACGTTGCTGCGGTCTTCGTAGCGGAACGGCAGGTGATAGAGAAGATCCTCTACCGTTGCGAGGCGCTTACCCGCGAGCAGCCGTCCGCGCTGGCGGCCGACGCCCTTCAGATCCTCCAGTTGTGTTTCGGGTTCGATCCGGCTCATGAGGGACGTTTGCTGAGACTCGATTGCAGCCTGATATCGAAGTGTAGCGGACGTACTTCAGTACTACTCACTAAGCGCAAGATAGTACGAAACCCTCATTAAGACTGTGTAAGGGCCGATGATATACTCCCTTTGTTCGCAACGAAATAGCCCGCTTTTGAGCCTATCCCGATGAAGCTCTGGATCGACAAAACCATCGTTAGCCTGATCGGCCTCACGCTGATGTTCGTGATGGGCATGGGCGCCAAGGATGTCATCCTCTCAGGCAAAAACGACTTCGCGCCCCTCTATAACGGAACCCAACTGCTCGGCACGCCTGACCTCTACAACGCCGAGCGCAACTGTGCATTGCTTGAAAAGCATGTCGGTGGCACGAATGACTCACTGCGGTTCACGCGGCTCCCCTACCATGCGGCGATTTTCTGGCCTCTCGGCAAGCTGCCCTATCTGACGGCCTATGCGATCTGGATCGCAATCGGTCTGAGCGCTCTGGTCGGGTTCACGTTACTTTGGACCATCCCGTCGCGGCTCGACGCCATGGCCTTCACGGCGCTCTCCCTACCGGCGTTTCAGTCTCTCATGAACTGGCAGGACACACCCCTGTTGCTGCTCTGGATTGCGCTGGCGGTCCGGCTTGAGCAGAAAGATCACTCATTCGCCGCCGGATGCGTACTGGCGCTTTGCGGGTCGAAGTACCACCTGTTTACGCTGATTCCCGTGCTGATCATCGCGCAACGCCGCTGGGGCATGCTGCGCGGACTAGCCGCCGGCGGAGGCGCTCTTCTGCTCATTTCGTTTCTGGTCGCGGGTTGGAGTTGGCCGCTCGACTATGTCGCGACTCTGTCCGACGGCCGCGTCCACCCTGAACCGTCGAAGATGCCGAATCTCAATGGCATGATGTGGAATTTCCCTCTCAGCTTTGTCCTGCAGATGCTTGCAACGGGCGCGATCGTGACCACAACGTGGTTCGCCGCGAGACGGCCGACGTTCCTGCCGGGCTTGGCGCTCGCGCTGAGTGGCGGATTGCTCATCAGCTATCACTCTTATCTATCGGACTGCGCACTGCTGCTGCCGGCGGCGATGATCGTCTACGCCCAAATCAAGGACCGCTGGAACCAGGTTTTTGCGGCGCTTCTGCTGACGCCGTTCCTCTACATGTTTATCCTCGCGCCGCCGCCCGCGTCGTATGTCTTGCAGTTGACGATCATCGGCTTCTTCGCCGCAACGGCCTATTGGGCACTCCGCACCAAACCCGCGTTTACAGAATCTGCCGCTTAGCCTCTATACCTCTAGCGGTCCGACCTTTCACGTCTTATCCGAAACCGCGGCCGACTCGAACGTAGCCATTTCCCTGTACAAGCGCAGCGCCGACTCAATTACGCCGAGCGCCATCGCGGCCCCCGTACCCTCGCCAAGGCGCATCTCGAGCGCCAGCAGCGGCTCACGATCCAGTAGCTCCAGTGCAACCCGGTGCCCCGGCTCAGCAGACCGGTGCGAGAGAAACAAGTAGTCCTGCACCGCCGGCGACAAGCGCACCGCCAACAGGGCCGCTGCCGTTGCGATGAAGCCGTCCACGGCAACCGGGACTCTGGCCGCCGCCGCGCCAAGCAGGAAGCCACACATCCCACCGATCTCGAAGCCGCCGACGGCGGCGAGTACATCGACCGGATCGTCACTGCTGACACCGCGCGCTTCGAGCGCCTTCGTCAGGATCTCCGCCTTCTTTCGAACTTGGTCCGCCACCAGCCCCGCTCCCGGCCCAACTACTTGATCCGCCGGACGATTCGCCAAGACCGCTGTAATCGCGCTCGCCGAAGTCGTATTTCCGATACCCATTTCCCCGATCGCCAGCAAGCCGTAATGAAGCCGCGCGGCAGCCCGGGCCAGTGCGATCCCCGCTTCGATCGATTCCACCGCTTGCTCGCGCGTCATCGCCGGCTCGCGCAGAAAGCTCTTCGTGCCCGGCGCGACCTTGCGGTTGACGATCCCCCTCCCGGGATCGAACGGGTGGTTCACGCCCATGTCGACGATCACCGGGTCGATGTCGTTCTGCCGGCACAGGACGTTGATCGCCGCGCCGCCGTTGATGAAGTTCTCGACCATTTGATAGGTAACGTCCTGCGGATAGGCGCTGACGCCCTCCTCCACAATGCCGTGATCGCCGCAGAAGACGAATAGTGATTTGCGGGGAAGAGCCCAGTCCGCTGTACCACGTGCCAACGAATAATCGATGACAACGCGTTCAAGCCGGCCGAGACTGCCGCGGGGCTTCGTGAGCGAGTCCAAACGCTGCTGGACCGCCGCCCTGAGTGCTTCATCTGCTGCGGGCGTGATCGCCTTGAGGATGCCTTCTAGATCACAGACTTCGGTTTGGAGCGTCGAGGCCCCTGCGCTTTTCTTTGCCACCATCTTGTCCTCGGTCATTGTCGTTATGAGCTGGCAACTTCCAGTCGTAGGAAAGCGCCCGGTTCCTGTTCGAAGCGCTGAATGAGATCCCAATCGGGCGCATCGCCGCCGCCGGGTTGGTTCTTGCGCCGCGCCAAATCGACGATCACGGCGTTGACGGCCGTGTGTCCGACAACGCCGATCGTCGATTCGGGAGCCGCGACAAGGAACCGCCACGCTGCCTCAACTCGCGCGTAGAAGTCGTACGCCGCCTCACCACCCTCGGGAGTCACGCCCCACCAATCCAGTAGTTTCCGCTTGGCTGTCTCGGGATAGGAGTCCTCGATATCCGCCCAAGGTTTTCCATCCCACAAGCCGTAAGAGAGCTCGTTCAGCCGGTAGTCGGCTTCGATCTCTAGCAGCAGACGGTAGCCCACGACTTTCGCCGTGTCTTGGGATCGCTGCAGCTTGCTTGCGATCAACCGTTCGACTCCGAGGTCCGTCCAATCCGATGCCAACGCACGAGCCTGCTCAAGGCCCCGCTCACTGAGCGGTGGGTTCGTCTGCCCCAATAGGACCGCGGTTCGTTCGGCCTCGCCGTGTCGTGCCAGCAGCAACGTTTTCACGATGCCGACCCCATCCAGACAAGCAGTGTCAACAGGATGGCGATCTCCTGAAACTGTACGGCCGCACCGAGGCAATCCCCGGTGATCCCGCCCAACCGGCGGTGGAAGTAAAACTTCAGCAGCACGAGAATTAGGCCGCATGCAGCGACCGCCCAGATGACCGGCGGCATGGGAGGCCAAATCGACGCCACGAGGATTCCCGCAACCAGAGTAGCCCCGATCAGGTGCCACGCTCGCAAGCCCAACGCGAATGATCCGCCGCTGCCCGAGGTCGCCGGCCCCGCCCACGCCGCAAGGTACAAGATCCCTGTTCTCGGAATAACCTGACTAACCACGCAAGCCGCCAGAATGTAGTCCGACTCGATCGCCGCCAGGCCTCGCCAACGCAAAAGCATGGACAACACGATCGCCACCGTGCCGTACGTACCGATGCGGCTGTCTTTGAGAACGGTCAGAATCTTTTCCGGGGTCGGCTGGCTACCGAAAGCATCGGCGGCATCGGCGAGTCCGTCATCGTGGAGCGCCCCAGTCAGCAGGACCCACAACGCCAGCACAAGAAGCATCACGATGTCTCGCGGCAGAAAAGGGTCGAGCAACCGATACAGTCCGAACCCGGCCAACCCGAGAAGCATCCCAATCACTGGATAGAAAATTGCGGACTGTCCCAGTAGGGCCGCGTCCGGCGCGCGTGGCGGCGAAGGCACGGGTATCCGAGTCAACGACTGTGTGGCGGTAAGAAGCGCGGCGAACATCTAGCCTGCCCGATCCGCTCTCTTCTTCAAATCGATCGGTAGGCCGAAGGCCATCCAGTAAGCCTCGTCGGCTAGGGCGGCGGCCTGCTGATTCAGATTGCCCGCCAAGTCTCTGTAGCGGCGAGCCAGTACATTCTCCGGCACGATGCCGCAGCCGACTTCATTCGTAACCAGGATGACCGGCGGTCCGGTCCAAGATTCGAGTTGACTGAGTAACCGCTTGATCTCGTCCTCTTCGTCGTGGCCCGGACTCAGCAGCACATTGCTCAGCCACAAAGTCAGGCAGTCGACGACACATCCGTCGCACTTCTGAGCGGTTGTTTCCAGTGCGTCGGGCAAATCCAACGGCTCTTCCACCGTCGTCCAGCCCGGACCGCGCTCGGCTTGGTGACTACGAATGCGCTCCTCCATTTCTTCGTCATGGGCCTCGGCGGTTGCAATAAACGCGGGCCGCTCAAACCGCGCGCCGGCTAGCTCCAAAGCAAACCGGCTCTTGCCGCTTCGCGCGCCGCCGCCAATGAGAATCAGGCCCACAAGCTTCTCCGCCCGGAGCGCAGCAACCAAATAAAGAACGGCCCGCCGAGCATCGCCGTCATCACGCCCACGGGAATCTCACTCGGAGCCAGCGCCGTGCGCGCCACCGTGTCGCACAGCATCAGGAAGCCGCCGCCTACGCAGAACGATGTCGGTACAAGCAGCCGATGATCCGCGCCCACCACCATTCGCAACGCGTGCGGCACGATCAACCCGATGAAGCCAATGGGCCCCGTGAGCGCCGTGATCGATGCCGTCAGGAACGAGCCCAGCAGGTAGCAAATGAGCATTAGACTCGAAAGCTGCACGCCGCGCGTCGCCGCCCAGTCTTCGCCGACCGACAGTAAATTCAATTGATTCGACTTCATGACCGCGAACCCAACTCCGACCGCCACGCCAACCGCGAGAACTCCCAATGTGGGGTACGGCAGCGAATCGATCCCACCCATCAGCCAACGCACGATCGTGAATGATTGCGTGAAGCCTGCCGTGTAGTGTAGGAACAGAATCCCCGCCATGCAGATGGAGTTGATTGTGACGCCCGTCAGCAACAGCGTGAACGAAGACATCCGCCGACCCTCTGACGCAATGCCGACGACGATCATGATCGTGATCGCTGCGCCGATGAATCCCGAGATCCAAACCGCCGGAAACCAACCAACGGTCCGCCAACCGAAACAGATCGCAATCACTGCCCCGAGCGCCGCTCCGCTCTGTACGCCCAACGTATAGGGCGTCGCAAGCGCGTCCCGCAGCAGAGCTTGGAACACCACACCCGCCAGGGCCAGTGCGCCGCCCGCCAACCCGGCCAGCAACACGCGCGGCAGTCGCACCTGAAACAGTATCTCCTTGTCAGGCGATAGCCCCGCCCAAGCGCGGGATAGTGTTGCACCGCTCGATCCGATCAGAGGCGTCAGCACGAGCGCCAGTACAAAGAACAGCACCGCGGCGCCGACCGCGAACCAGAACCTGCGCCGGTCTACCATGTTCGTTGCTCCCGCGCTCCCATCGGCTACTCGTAGGAAACCCACGGCCGCCCGGTCGAACCGCTTCTAATCTCCGCGTCCACTTCGAAAACCTCGCTGAGCACCTTCGCCGTGACCACTTCGCCGGGGACGCCGTCCGCCGCCACCTCGCCGTGTGACAGCACTACGATGCGGTCGGAATAGCTCGCAGCCAAGTTGAGATCATGCGTCACCGCGATGACACAAATGCCCTCGCGCGCCAGCTTCTCGAGCAGCACATAGGTACTGATCTGATGCTTGAGATCGAGAAAGGTCGTCGGCTCGTCGAGCAGCAGCACAGAAGGTTCTTGCGCCAGCGCACCCGCCAGGATCACCCGCTGCCGCTCCCCGCCGCTCAATGCGCGAAAGTCGCGTTGAGCGAACGGCAGCGTGTCCGTCGTCTCCATCGCGCGGTGTACCGCGTCGCGATCATGCGGCGTCTCGAACAGCCCGTGGCAGTGCGGCGTACGGCCCATGAAGACGACCTGCTCCGCCGTGAACGGGAACTCGATTCGAACGTTCTGAGGAATGAACGAAAGTTGCCGCCCCAAGTCCCCCTTCCGCCACTGGGACATCTCCCTGCCATGAAACCGACACTGCCCTTCGTAGTCCTCCCGCACACCGGAGAGAACCGACATCAGGGTCGATTTACCGGCGCCGTTCGGTCCGACGATCGCTGTCAGCGTCGCATCCTGAAGGGTGAGCGAAATGCCCTTGATGATCTCCGCCGAACCGATGCTGACGCGCACCGCATCCAATTCGTAGACGGTCGTCATTGCGCCGCCTCAGGATGAATCATCCGGAAAAGAGATTGCGCCGCCTCGATCACGCGCGGTCCCGGCACAACGAAAATGTCTTCGGCCACCGGATACACTCGCCCTTCTTGAACCGCCGGCAACGACGGAATCTGCTTCCACAGTTGCGCGACGGAACGTTTGTGCTCTTCGGTCACATCATCGGTGTCCGCCATGTCACCCATGTCGATAATCACATCAGGCCGCCGCGCATAGATCTCCTCGCGCGGAATCCGCGGGTAGAAGCTCGGCGCGTCGGCAAAAACGTTGCGGCCGCCCGCGATCGCAATCAACTCATTGAGGAACGAACCCCTTCCCACAACGACTAGATCTTGGATCGTTCCCGGCGTGCGGCCCACAATGAACATCACACTGCGCCGCGGCAGCGAAGCTGTCTTCGCTGACACTCCTTCGAGAAATTGCTTGATCTCGCCGACACGCCGCTTGGCAACGTCCTCGACGCTCGCTCGTTCGCCGAGGCTAAGCAACGAACCGTAGATGCCCCCAAGGTCGTTGTGCTGCAGCTCGAAGACGCTGAGGCCGACGTTCCGGAGACGGACGGCGAGAGCGCCGTGCTCCCGGAGTACGACAACGAGGTCCGGTTGCATTGCGAGAACCGTCTCGATGTTAGGACGCAAGTACGAACCGATCTTCGGCTTCTCGCGAACTTCCGGCGGATAGTGGCAGAACTCCGTCACGCCCACAACGCGATCGCCCAAACCCAGTGCGTAGAGCATCTCGGTGATGCTCGGCGCCACGGAAACGATGCGACGCGGTGGTTCGTCGGCCCGTGCCGCCCCAATGGCCATCAGCCCGATTGCAAGAAACACGAGCAGTGCACGCAGACGTCTAGCCAAGGATTTTCTCCATACTTGCGATTAAACGCTCATTCTCAGCGCGGGTGCGCACGGCGACACGGAAAGCACCCCCTTCGATACCCTCGGTGGCCGTGCAATCGCGAATCAAGATCCGCACTAGAAGAAGCTGCTTCGCGATTTGGTCTACAGGAGTGACACAGCGGCAGAAGATGAAGTTGGCGGCCGAGGGCAGAGGCTCGATCCCGGGCAGGTCCGCAAGTCTTTGAGACAGCCACGCGCGCTCTTTTTCGACCAACGCCAACGACCTCGCTTGATAGTCCGTGTCGGCGAGGGCGGCTTCCGTTACCTTCTCCGCGAGGATGTTCGTCTGCCAGGGTGCCCGTGACGCCGCTAAATCCTTGATATCACCGGGCTCACCAACCAGGCAGCCGATCCGCAAGCCAGGCATCGCATAGAACTTGGTAAACGAGCGCAGGATGAAAAGTCCGTGTAGCTTTCGTAGCTCCGCAAGCGACGGCTGGTGGTTGAAATCGATGAAAGATTCGTCGACTAGAATGCGAATCGCCGCCGGCAGCCGGCCGATCAGATTCGCCGCCAGCGTCTCGCTCGAGATCACGTGCCCTGTCGGGTTATTGGGGTTCGTCAGAATCAGCAGGTCCGCATCCTGTTCAGCAGAATCACTCACGATGTGGTCCAGGTTCGTCTCATTACCCGCGCGGTGATCCCAGGTCGTCGTCGAGACGGTACATTCATCCAACGCGCACCAATACTCCGAAAACGTGGGTACGACGAGATGCGCCCGACATGGAGTCAACGTACGAATCAGCGAATGAATCAACTCAGTCGCGCCGTTGCCGACAAGAATCCCAGCCGTCGGCAAACCCCACGCCTTTGCCGCGGCCGCTTGCACACCGGGCGCGCCGCTCTCCGGGTAATGAACCACCGCGTCGAGTGAATCCGTCAATGCTCGGCGCGCGGAATCAGGCAGCCCCAGGGGGTTGATGTTCGCGCTGAAGTCGAGAATGTCTCGCCAGTCGCACCCCAGCTCCCGAGCCGCGCGGAAGACTTGCCCGCCGTGCCGCTCGTGGCCGATGGCATCGACGAACCGAGTACTCATGCGCGCAACCACAGCGCCCCCCCTGTCATCAAGAATGCGAAGAGCGACGTCCCGTAGAGAAGTCGCCGGATATCCCCCGCCACGTCGAGAGTCAATGGCGTCATCGGATCGCCAAGAGTGGGCTTGTGAATGGGACGTCCGCCGTAGAAGGCGAGTCCGCCCAGTTGAACTCCGAGCGCCCCGGCAAACGCCGCTTCCGGATAACCGGCGTTGGGGCTCGGCTGGAGCGCTGCGTCTCGCCGAACAGCACGAATGGAGCGGGCCACATTCAGCCGCAGCAGTAGTGCCGTCAACCAGATGATCGCCGTCGTGAGCCGTGCCGGGATCCAATTTAGCACATCGTCAAATCGCGCCGACGCCCAGCCGAATTCGCCGTACCGTTCGTTCTTGTAGCCGACCATCGAGTCCAGCGTATTCGCCGCTTTGTAGAACGCCATCCCTGCCGGATCTCCCACCGCGAAGTAGAACAGCGGCGCTACGACGCCGTCGCTGAGGCCTTCGGCGACCGTCTCTGTCACCGCCCGCAAAACTCCGGACTCGTCGAGTTGCTCGGTATCCCGGCCGACGATCATCGCTACTTGCCGCCGCGCCGCTTCCAGCCGTCCTTGTCGCAACTCCCGGATTACACGGCCCGCCTCCACATCCAGGTCGCGGACCGCAAGCAGAGAGTACGTCCAATAGATCGCCAGTGCGGAAGCGACCCATGGAACCGCCGCGGCCCACATGATGCTGACGGTAACCACCGCAGTCCCCGCCGTTATCGCCGTCGCCGCAAAGAAGACGCCCGCCAGCCGCACTCCGATCCAACCGCCAAGAGCCCGCCAGGGGGTTTCCCACCTCGCCAAAAACCATCCGAAGCCTCGAATCGGATGCGGTAACCAACGTGGATCACCCAACGCCAGATCGAGCACAAAGGCTACCACGAGCACCCAGACCATGGTCGTCATCGCAGGTACAGCTCCTCGAACAGGGCGATGTCCGCGCTCTGCTCGAACCAGTCCGCGAGCCGGTCGTAGTGCTCGGCCTTCGGCAGCGCTTGGACTGCCGGCGGGCACTTGCCCCTGCGCTTCGCCACATCACCGAGTAGCCGGGTCAACAATTTCGGACTTTCGAGCGCCCCGTGAAGATATGTCCCGACAACACCGTTCGCGTTTATACCTTCGGGCTCGTTTTCGACAAAGGCGAAGGGCGGCAATTCAAAACTCTGCCGCGTCTCGCCCATATGAATCTCGTAGGCGGCAAACGCAACGTCCCCCGCCGCCGAACGCGCCGCGACGGCCTTCGTCGTCTTGTTCGCCAGCAACGTCGTTTCGGAGTCGATCAGGGCCAACCCCTGGGCCGCGCCGAGACGCGATTCCACACCATGGGGGTCGCGTACCTCGCGGCCCAGCATCTGATATCCGCCGCAGACACCCCAAACCGCCGACTGTGTTGCGTGACAGTCGAGAATCCACTGCGCGAGTCCGCTGTCGTGCAGCCAGCGCAAGTCGGCCACCGTATTCTTGCTCCCCGGAAGGATGATGATATCCGGCGCGTCGACGGTTGGTTCAACTAGATACCGCGCCGTCGTCAGCAACCGAAAATCAGTGAAGTTCGAGATGTACGGCAGCCGGACGATGGCAATGTCGAGTTCTCCATCCGCCGGTTGACCACGCGGACGATCGTCGAGCGAAACCGCGTCCTCCTCATCCAGATGAATATCAGGTGCGAACGGAAACACTCCCAGGCAAGGCTTGTCGGCACGCTCTTCTAGCATTGTCCGCCCGGACTCGAACAACCCCGGGTCCCCGCGAAAACGGTTCACGGCGAATGACCGCACGCGGCTGCGCTCGTCCGGTTCCAGCAAGCCGCATGTCCCCACGATTGACGCAAAAACGCCGCCCCGGTCGATGTCCGCCACCAACAACGCCGGCACATCCAACTGAGTGGCCAGGGGAAGGTTCACCAAATCCCGCTCACGAAGATTGAGTTCCGCCACCCCGCCGGCCCCTTCAAGAACGACGAAGTCAAACTCGGATGCCAGCCGCCGATACGCCGCGAGTACTTCTTTGAGCAGCGAATCGAACTCGCGGAAGTAGGAGGCCGCGCTCAAATTCTTCCACACCTTTCCGTTGACAATCACCTGGCTGCCGACGTCCGACGTGGATTTCAGCAGAATTGGATTCATATCGGTCGTAGGATCGAGATCGCACGCCTCAGCCTGTGCGACCTGCGCCCGGCCGATCTCGCCGCCATCGCGGCAGACATACGAATTCAGCGACATGTTCTGAGCCTTGAACGGTGCGACGCGCAGTCCGCGCCGGCGTAGGTGGCGGCAGATGGCCGTAGCCATCCAACTCTTGCCAACGTGTGACGCCGTTCCGGCGACCATGAGCGCTTGCGCAGCCATATTCCGACCCACAGGCAGCGCGACAAGCGAAATGATGTCGAGGAAATCCTTGGAAGGATGACCGGCCGACAAACCCGATTCCGCGAGGCGCTGTCCGGCAACACGTTCGGCAGGTCTCCTGGCTAACGGCTCACCGGCCCGGCCGCGGCGCCTTCCCCGGTTCACACCGAGTGGCTATGGATCACGGCCTAGCCTCGCCGATTACAGTGGCGGGACCGCGCGGGATTCTCACCCGCTTCCCTATTCTCTCCGCTCGAACGAACTCGACCGGAGCACCGAACACGAGGCTGAGCAATCAAACCGCTCAACCACCTGCCTGGAAGGTATCAGTTCGATCGAAGCGCGGTCAAGCGTGTACGCGCTCGCCCCTAAAGAAACTGACAACAAGATTGGCGACCAACAGCAGTTGTGTCAGCACCGCCAGTACGAACGAGAGCAACGCCAAAGTAGGAAGAGTACCTTGCCAAGACTCATTGCTCGGCGGCATAGTCGTCACGGCGAAGATCTGGGCGCAAACGAGAACACTAACCACTGCGACCAAACTAACCCAAAAATGAATATGTCCCAGGATGCGGTCAAGGCGCCTACCGGTCACCTGTGGATAGGCAACCGCAATCCCAGCGAAGAAAGAGAACAACACCCCGGCGGCCAGGATGTAGGTCCACGCCGCGATCACGTAGTAAGTGTTCTGGTAGACGATATCGAACGTAGCCTGCGGATAAACCAGCCCGCAAATCAACCCCGCCGCAAAAAACAGCGCCGCCGCTCTCGCAAACAGAATGGATTGTGTCACGCCTCTTCACCTGCACCAAGCAGTTTCTGACGGACCAGCATACACCACCGAACGCCGCGAAAAGGTATGCTGCGACCAGATGTTACAATCCGCTGCGGAGGTCGAATGACCCATGCAACGCAAAGCCCCCGCATCCGTGCTGATCCGTACCGCGCTAGCCTGCGGTCTGGCGCTAACCGCCTGTTCGGTTGAAGTCAACGACGCACCCAAGGAGCAAGCAAAAGTGGAAGTCAACAAGCAATTCATGAATCTCCCTCACCTGCCCAAGCCGGAAGGCTACACGCACGTCGTGACCGCATTTTCCGGTAAGACGATCTACCTGTCTGGACAGGGCGGTGCCGGTAAGGAAGGCAAGCTCCCCGACGACTTTACCACGCAGGCCGAAAACACCTTCAAGAACATCCAGAAGTGCCTCGAAATGGCCGGAGCGACCTTCAACGACGTGGTGAAGATGAACTACTACCTCGTCAATGTCAGCGACCTCGCTCAAGTGCGAGACATTCGTTCGCGCTACATCAATATGGAAACGCCGCCAGCCTCAACGCTGGTCCAGACACCCCTCATCGGGAACCTTCTCATCGAAATTGACGTTGTAGCCGTTGTCCAGGAATAACCCACAAGCTGACGTGTCTAGATTGGCCTATGCGCAGATCGGGCGGCTTCGCCCGAGCAGCGTTCCAGCCGCGTACGCCGCGGCCGCGGCGGCCACCGCTGTGAGATAGGGATACGGCCACTGGGCAAGAAAGGCGCCATAGCAGTACACTCCTACGCCCGCGAGAAGGCTGGAAATCGCCGCGGCGGAGCCCCCGACCCGGCTGAATAACGCCAGCGGCGTCACCACGACCACCCCGGCGCTGGCAAATGCTGATGACTGCTCGATCAGTTCGTAGACACTTTCGAACCAATTCGCCAGGCAATAGGCGATCAGGCCGAAACCAACCACCGACAGTCGATTCAACCGCAGGCGTGCTCGGTCGCTCATCTCAGGCCGCAGAGGAATGATGATGTTGTGCGCGGCAAGCGACCCCGCGGTCAGCAGAGCGCTATCGACCGTGGAGAGAATCGCGGCCACCAGCGCACCCGAGAACATTGTCGCCCAGACAGGCCCCAAGTACACGGACGCGAGCTTGAGAAGGATCTGCTCTGAGTGCTCGACTCCCTCCATCTGCATCGTCGATGCTGCCACTCCCAGCAACGCGACGACGTTCCGGGGCCAAGGAACAGCACACCGCCGAGCACCGTTCCTCGCTGGGCCACCGAGGCGCTCCGGGACGCGGCTATCCGTGAGATGATCTCGGCCACTAACAACGATCCCAGAACCGGCACAGCCCACAGTTCCAGATTCTCCAGCGCGGGCCTGCTCGTATCGAGTAATACCAAACGCTCGCGTGGTAACTCACCCAAACTCACGTCTCCGGTCCCGCCGAAGACGGTCCAGGCTAAGGCCAAGACGCCGAGCGCAATCGCACCCCCCTGAATCAAATCCGTTATAGCGTCAGCCTTCAATCCTCCTGGCGTTGTATACGCGACAACCACCACCGCCGCGAACGTCATCGCCGCGAAGACGCCGAAGTCAGAGTTCGCCGCCAGCACCTGCCCCATAGCCCGAATCTGAGCCGCGGCCCAAAGCAGCGACATCGGGATCAGTAGGATCGCGAAAAGGCGTTCTGCATTCGGACCGTAACGCTGCCGATAAAGGTCCGCGAATGTCGACAATTTACGGTTCCACAGCGCCCGCGCGAATAACGCCCCAAGTATGAGCAGGCAAAGTGCATACCCAAACGGATCGCCAGACGCTGCCGACAGCCCTCCTTCGTAGGTAGCCGCCGCGGCGGCAACACAGGTCTCCGCACCAAACCACGTCGCAAAGATCGAGAAGGTGCAAAGCACCGGGCCGAGGCTACGACCCGCTACAAGGTAGTCGTCTTCTCCGGAGATCCGCCTCGATACCACCCAGGCAATCACCAGTTGCAGCGCCACATAGCCCAAGATGACGGCGAATGACAAAGTCATCGAAGGGCCCTTACCTGCGCGGCTGCCTCAGCATAAGCGTGATGAGAGGCGCCTTCCCGACGCGGATCTCTCCGGCCACTTCGAAACCGTGGCGCTCATACAGCGAGATATTGCGTGGATTGGTCGACTCGAGGTAGGCCAACTGTCCTTCTTGAACGCACCGCGACACACCGAACGACATGAGAGCACGACCGATTCCTCGGTTCTGCGCGTTGGGGTCTACGCCAATAAAGGGTAGGTACCAGTGGGGCTCCTTCGGACGCCCCTCTTCCATTTGCTCGAAGCTGGCTCGCACATCATCCAGTCGCTCAGGCTTCGCGGTCTCCGGAATAGCCTCTCGAGAGCCTCGGTGCTCGGGCTCACGCTCGGAGGCAACCAAAGCGCCGCACCGCCGAAGTTAGCACTAACGAAAGCGCTCCCGTGCTCGAAGCTTCCGCTAGCATACTCGCGCGTAAGCGAAGGCATTGCGTGAAGGTAATCGTACGGCGAAGGCCACAGGAAGCGAGCCAGCGGGTCGGTAATGAACGCCGCGACGATGCACGCCACCGTTTGGGGCATCTCGTCTCGTGTAGCACTGCGTGTCTGGAACGACGGACCGTTCATACGGATCTCTTCCTTCCACCGGCGTTGTACACCACGCCGATCACGTCGGAGGAATATGTTGGCGGAGCGTTAAGACGATGTACCAAGTTGGCCACAACCTCGGGCTACGGATGGGAAATATACCTCGTTAGCTTCGTCACCCGCTCGTCCTCGATCTTGAGAATCGCAAAGCGGTTATCGTTCTGCGCCGTCACGTAGAGATAACCGTCGCGATATACGAGGTCATGGCCGTTATCGAACCGTACTTCATCGTTGAGCAGGAATCGCCGGGTCGGGAACAGGTCGCCACCGCGATACTGCGCGATCGAAACCGGCTCGTTCGGGTCCGAAACATCGATCACTTCCACGCACTCGCCGCCGGCCACGAACAAGGCGTTCCCGACAATTTCTAGCCCCGTCGCATCGATGTCGCACACCGGCATGTTGGCGACCTGGTGAATCTTCTTCGGATCACTGATGTCGATGATTGCCACGCGGTCTGACCGGTACGCACCCACGTAGGCGTACCTCCCCGAAACCGCCACCCGGTTCACGCCGCCGATATCCCATGCTGCGTCCCCGGCCGGGATCGAGCCCTCCAACTCCCATTCACTTGCCGGCAACAGCGTATTCGCCGCGGTTTCGGCCACCCGATACACCTGCACCGCTGCCGGTGCGTCGGTCACTGAATCCACCACGATGATCCGCTCACCGAACACTGCGATGTCATGTGGCTTCGATTGGCCGGCACGGCTATAGGCGTCGAGGGTATCGTGCAACGCCGGGTTGCGTGGGTTCCGCACATCGAACACATTCACGAACCCTATCTTGTCCGCGCTGAAGATGTAGGAGCCACGTTGCGCCATTCCATTGATCTTGTCGATTTGCTTGCGGTCCGAGATCGATTTGACGATCATGGGCTTCGCCGGGTTCGCCATATCGATGGCATGAAAGTCACGGCTGCCCAAGAAGAGAACATCCCCCACGGACAAGACCGTCTCGGCGTCTTCAATCGTCCGGGGACCCACGACGGCGGACACCACCTTCGGATCAGTCGGGTCGGAAATATCGATGGTCGCTAGCGAGCCGCCTTTACCCGGTACGAACGCGAGATTGCCCTGTAGCTCTACATTGTGCGGCCGATTCAGTGCTTGGTCATCGTGGAGGACACCCACGAGCCGGAAGCTCGGTGTTTCGGCGCTCTGACTCGGGTTGCCTTCCCGAAAACCGACCGTAGCCCTCGCATCGTTCGCTCTACGTTACAACAGGATGTAGCTTCACCGGTAATTTCCCCGAAGTGTCATATTTGCGGGCTACGAGCCGTCTTAGCTTAAGAGGGAAGGATCTGAATGTCGATCGAAGCTACTAAGACGACACCGAAGCCCTCTGGAGAGCCGCGTCTGCTCCCGAAGACACCTCATCCCGCAACGAAGAATGCGAGCTGGACGCCGACGGCCTTCGAGTAAGTATTTCACGGGCACTACCCGCGCGCCGGCATCGATTCTCTTCGAGCGCCCGGCCGGCGTACTCGCTACGAGCAACAAGCGGGCGCTGTCGACGAGCAGGTTTCCGACGGCCCGCTTGAGAACGTTCTGCGCGGTGAGCAGTGCGAGCAAGTGCGAGCCGTGTTGGCTGAATTGCGGCCCGCGCAAGCGCAGATCTTGCTGCTACGCCACAGCGGGTTTTCGTACAAAGAGTTGGCTGCGACGCTGGGCGTCAAAGTCGGATCAGTTGGTAGTTTGCTCTCGAGGGCCGAGGCGGCCTTCGAGAAATGCTGCCGGCTTACAACGGAGGAAACCTCATGAACTGCATCCATGACGGAACTCTTCGCGCTTATCTTGACGGTGAACTTGAGACCGCCGAGGCCGAAGGTATCGGGCAACACCTGGAGACATGCGAGACATGTCGCCGACAGGCCGATGAGGCCAAAGCTCGAAGCGAGCGGGCGGCGGAATGCTTCTCCTCGCTTGAGCCCCCCCCGCTGCAGCAACCCGAAGGCCGCGACGCCTACCGGAATCTGCGAGAGCGCATCGAACAATCCCAACGCGCCGCCGAACCCGCGCGAACGTACCCGGCTCATGCTACCTATCGTTCTTGGGGAGCAGCGGCGGCACTCATCGGTTTCGTCGTTTTTCTGCTCATCGCTTCTCCCGGGGTGCGCGGTCTCGCCCAGCAACTGCTGGGGCTATTGAGAATTCAGAACGTTGCGGTCCTGACGATTGACAGAAGCCTGCTCAGTAGCGGTATGAGCGAGAACCAGACCCAGCTCTTCGGACAGCTCTTCTCCGAAAGCATGACCGAGACACGTGAGACCGTGCCGCTCGAGAAAGTTGCGACACGGGAGGAAGCAGCGAATCTGGCGGGTTTCCCGGTTTGGCTGCCCGCTACTCGGACCGACCTACCGCAAATGCTGGGCGTGCTCAAGGGCCCGGCTCTCGAATTCACGGTCAGCGGCGATCGCTTGCACACTTTTCTCGATGCACTGGGCCGCGCGGATCTGGAGTTGCCTCAGCGACTCGACGGCGCACGCATCGCGGTAGACATTCCGGCCTCCGTCCACACCGGCTACGGCGAATGCTTCTCTCCCGACCGCCCGGAGGAGCCGGACTGGAACAACTGCCTGATGCTGGTCCAGGTGCAGGCCCCTACGGTTGTCACCATGCCGGAATTCGACCCAGGCGAATTGGTCGTATTGGCGCTTCAAGTCGGCGGTATGAGTGAGCAGGACGCCCTCACTCTCACTGAAACCGTTGACTGGCGAACGAGTCTCGTTATCCCAATTGAGCGAAACTCGATGGACCATGAGGAGATTGAAGTCGACGGCGTGAGTGGCGTTCTTTTCAGCAACCCCTCGTCCAGCAAGCGTCCCGAGAGTCACGGGCTAATTTGGCTCAAGCACGGTATCGTTTATGGGATGCAGGTCTTCTCCGGCCGCTATACAGCGCTTGATTTGGCAAACTCGCTGCGGTGAATCTCGCTGACATGAGTTGCCGCGTCGCGAATCGAACCCTGACAATTACTCTCGATGAGTGACACGGCCATCGAAACGACGCACCTGCGCAAGATCTTTGGCTCGAATGCCGCTGTCGAAGATCTTTCTTTGGACGTCTACCGCGGCGAGGTATTCGGCTTCCTTGGCCCCAACGGCGCGGGCAAGAGTACGTCCATCAAAATGCTCCTGGGGCTTGTCAAGCCGACCAGCGGGGAGGCGCGGCTGCTGGGCAAGCCCGTGGGCGACGTCTCAACCCGCAGGCGCGTCGGGTTTCTTCCCGAGCACTTCCGCTTTCATGAGTGGCTGACGGGCGCGGAGTTTCTCGACCTCCATGGCCAGTTGCTCGGCATCGAACCTGCCGTGCTGTACGCAAGGCGTGACGCGCTACTCGACCGCGTCGGGCTCGCCGAACACCACGACAAACGCATCGGTGACTACTCGAAAGGTATGTTGCAGCGCGTCGGCCTGGCGCAAGCGCTGCTGAATGAGCCGGACCTCGTGTTTCTCGACGAGCCCACCTCAGGGCTCGACCCCGTCGGCCGCCGGCTTGTGCGTGACATCATCGGCGAACAACGCGATCGCGGAGCCACCGTATTTCTCAACTCGCACCTGCTCGGCGAAGTCGAGGTTACCTGTGACCGAGTTGCGTTTATCAACCACGGCCGTGTTCTCGAAGTGCGCGAGCTAGGGCGCGAGACCGCCGACGAAATCACCGTTTCCGTCAAGGCGCGGAACCTCAACGGCAACGTTCTCACCAGCCTGCGCGCCTGGGCCGATGGCATTCGCATTGACGGCGAGCACCTGACCTTCAACGTAGCCGGCGAAGACATACTGCCCGAGGTGCTCCGGCATCTCGCGGCGCACGACGTGGACGTCTATTCGTTCACGCCCAAGAGGCTGTCGCTCGAAGAGCAGTTTGTTCGCATCGTCGGCACGGAAGGTGGCCTATGACCGGCGTTGCGATCATCGCCCGCCTCACCTTTCGCGAAGCAGCGCGCCGGCGCATTCTCCTGCTCGCCGTCAGCTTTGGGATTCTCTTTATCGGACTCTACGCCCTGGGCCTTTATCTGTTGCCCGATACTTTCGAAAGCATTCTAGTCCGACGCCAGATACTCAAGATCTTCTTGTTGTTGGGCCTCTATGCGGCGAATTTTCTGACAGTGGCGATGTCCATCCTTACCTCCGTCGATACGCTCGCGGGGGAGATCCGCTCTGGCACGATGCAGACTCTCATCGCGAAACCGATCGCGCGTTGGCAGGTTCTGCTCGGGAAGTGGTTGGGGTTCGTCGGTATGCTCACCGTCTACGTGGTCTTGATGGCCGGTGGCGTGGCGCTGGTGATGTATGGGATCGCTGGGTTTTGGAGTGAGTCGCTCTTCACTGCCATGGCGCTGATTTGGCTCGAAGGCATCTTACTGCTTTCCATCACGTTCTTGGGAGGAACGATGCTCTCGACGCTCGCGACCGGCGTACTCGCCATCGGTTTGCACCGCTGGCTTTCCTCGGCGGTTGGATCGAGGAATTCGGTTCCTACGCCACGAGCAAGACCTCTGTCAGCATCGGGGTCGTGACCAGCCTGATCATTCCCAGCGAGTCGCTCTGGAGGCGAGCTGCCTATGAGGTCCAGAAGCCGATCATCGGAGGCCCGGGCCCGGGATGGCCCTTCTCAAGCGATTCCGTTCCAAGCGACGCGATGGTTCTCTACGCCGTGTTCTACGCCCTCGCCGCTTTGTCCCTAGCGATCTACCGCTTCGAGCGGCGAAACCTGTAGCGGCTGCCAAGAAGGGGACTGTACCAAGCGCCGGTCGCACATGCGCCTTTTTTTCTGCGTCGTAAACGGCGCGCCGTGGACCGTCCCCTTTTTCCACGGCCCACGGCCCCTAGTTCAGAACCGGCGCGATCTGATCCGGCGCTGTCACCCCGGGCGGCAACTCCATGATCTGAATATTGCGGAAGTGAATTTCTGCCCCTTCCGATTCGAGGCACAGGTACCCTTTCTTCTGCGTCGACTTGCTGATCCCGTTCACAAACTTGCCATTCACCGACAGTTTGATAACGCCATCCACCGCAACCACATCGTAGACGTTCCATGCCTGCTGGCCCTTCGCTCGGTTTTCGATCGACTTACTGCGACTCTTCCGGGGGTTGTCCGGCACGGTCTCGACACCGTTCACCCCAAACAGTTCCCCATGGACATAGGCGATCGGCGGCTTCTTTCCGTCGCGTGTATTGAGATTCACCCATTCGAGGTCGAGCATCTGCACCTCGACGCCGTCCGGCAGGCGCTTCTCGGGAACAGGCTGCGCATTGCTCCACACAAACACGCCCGAGTTGCCGCCGGGCTCCATGTGCCGCCACTCGATATGCAGAATGAAGTTTTCGTATTGTTTCTCGCTCCGCATCACGCCGATCGGTTTACCCGAACTAACCAGTAGGCCGTCGCGCACGCTCCACGTATCCGGATCGGCATTCACAGGGATCCATCCACTCAGGCCTTTGCCGTTGAACAGCGACTTGAACCGGGGAATCTCCGCCGTCCCGGCCCGCTGCCCCGCCAAAACCAGAAAGCCCAAGGCCAACATCGAAAAGACAATCAATCGTTTCATCATGCGCTCCGCAACTCGATAGAACTATGCTGACGGTGTTTTAGCATAGGTGGCACGCAGTCCGGAAATGTAGGGACAGGGTATGCGGTGCCCGGCGGGCTGCTTCATGCGAGGAGGTGTAAGCGGGCATGGACAACTTCGCAGCAACCTTCGAGCAAGCTTGGCTCAACCAGCATCTCCGCTGGTGCGACCAACACGACCTTAACGGCGCGATCGCCTTCAGTCACCCCTGGGCCAAAATCACCTACTTCCATCGCGTAGCGAAGATCAACGTGACGGCGTCTGAAGTCGACTGCCTTATTGATGACGCAATTCAACTCTTCAACGAGAAGGACTTCCCTTGCATCTTCACCGTCTCGCCGCTGGACCGCCCCAATGACCTGCCCGAACGACTCACTGCGCGCGGATTCAGGGAAGGGGCAGTGTGCTCCGCAATGCACCACCATCAAGGCGCTCCGCTTCCGAAGCCGAATGGGCCGATCGAGATCCAACTCGCCGACAGTCACTACGATGACTGGGCCACCATCATGTGCCGAAGCTTCGATGTATCGTCCGACAAGGCCGACGTCGGACGGCACGTCTTACAAACTCTGGAAGACCGCCACTACCTGGCGACCGTCGACGGAGTGCCAGCCGGCTGCACCTTGCTCCACCTACGGGACGGTATTGGCTACATCGATTTCGTCGGCGTTGCGCCGGAGTTCCGCCGCCAAGGGATCGCATCGGCCCTTGTAGCGCGGGCAGTCGCGGACTCCGAGAAGTCGGGCGCCGAAACGACCATCCTCGAGACGGCCGCCGGCAGCGCCGCCGAGCGCCTCTACTCCCGGCTCGGTTTCCGTGCCGAGTATCACCGCCGCCGCTTCATTCGCAATAGATGAAGATCGACGCGCCCACGGCTATCGAGAGCGAATCGCGTCGAGGTTCCGAAGCAAAACCTCGCCACCCTCAGCCCGTGCAGGATCGTTGCCTGTGGCCAACTCGACTTCTCCCCCCAATGACGAGAGCACCGAACGACCCTTCTCCTCAGAGCTGGAACCGCAAGCCGGCCACAACACCACGCCCACAATCAAGACCACGACCGCACGGACCACATAATTCCCGCTACGGGCAATCGTTTCAGATCGCTGTCTCTTGTTCACGACTCTTGACATGGCAAACCGTAGTCGAGAATCGCTTCCCAGCCACCCCGGAAAGGCTCAAATAGAGCGATAGAATAAGGTCAGCTGTGCTGCAACGTCTGCTCATCCTCGGTCTCGTGTTCGTGGGGCTTCCTCTCGCCGCGGCCGACCTTCTCCCGCTCGACCAAGTCAAGGCAGGGATGAAAGGTGTCGGCAAGACCGTCTTCTCAGGCGAGCAAGTGGAAGAATTCGAAGTCGAAATCCTCGGTGTCCTGAAAAATATCGCGCCAGGCCAATCGCTCATCCTGGCGCGCCTTGACGGCGGCCCTCTCGGCAGGACCCGCGTCGCCGCCGGCATGAGCGGCAGCCCCGTCTACCTCGACGGCAAGCTCGCCGGGGCCATCGCTTACTCCTTCCCGTTCTCGACCGAGCCGATCGCCGGCATCCGCCCGATTCACGAAATGGTCGAACGGCTCGACGACGCACCACCCGATTCCGCCCGGTTCCGCTCACCCCGCGAAATCCGCATGGCCGACGCCGGTGGAGCCCTCCGATTTCTGCCTGATCCCGAAGCCAACTTGCTGCCCGCCGGTCCGCGCCCGCTCGAAGGCGAGCCTCGGCTCCTTCCGATCGCCACACCCGTAGCTCTGGCAGGTTTCTCGGAAAGCACCTTCGAGGTCTTCGGCGAGCGCCTGAGGGGCCTTGGACTCAGGCCATCACAAGGCGTTGGCGGGCGCGGAGTCAACACCGACGCCCCGCCCCGCCCAGAGCCTGGATCGATGATCTCCGTCGCCCTCATTCAGGGGGATATGGAACTCAGCGCCGCCGGCACCGTCACACACATCGAAAACGACCGGCTCTATGCCTTCGGTCATCGTTTCATATCGAGTGGCCCGACCGAGATGCCGCTGCTGGGCTCATCGGTGATCACCACCGTCCCGAACCTCAATAATTCGTTCAAGATCGCCGCCTCGAGCGGCCCCCTCGGTGTCATCACACAAGACCGCAATAGCGGCATTGCCGGCCAACTGGGCCGCTCGGCCCGCATGGTCTCCCTCGAGATCGGTCTCACTTCGAACGGCCGTTCTCAGCGTTACGTCATGGAACTCGTGAACGACCGCACGCTCTCGCCGTTACTCATGCAGATGGCGTTGTTCTCCGCCGTCGATACGACCGAGAGGCAAGTCGGCGCATCGAGCTACCGCATCAGTGGCCAAGTTGACCTGGGAGACGGCATTCCTCCGCTCCGGCTCGACAACATGTTCGCCGGATCGAGCGGTGTCGCACTCCAACTCGCGACGCAAACGAGCATCCCGCTGGCGTATCTCATGGAGATCGGGTTCGACGCCGTCTCGCTAGAGCGTGTCCACCTCGAAATCGAGGCAGTGGATGAAGAGCGCCGTCTTGATATCGATCGCGGCTGGGCCTCGAAGACCCGTGTCCGCGCCGGAGAAACCGTCGAGTTCGCGGCGGCCCTTCGCAATAATGTCGGCGACGAGGTCATCAAAAAGGTGTCGTTTCTGGTCCCGGCCGGCGCCAAACCCGGGCCACTTGAAGTCACCTTCGCCGATGGTGACTCGCTCAACTTCCTGGAGTGGCGGACGTTTTCTTCCACAACGCGTGCACAAGACCCGGCGAAGCTCATCCAGGCTATGAACCGCCTGCGCCGCAACGACCGCCTTTACATTCGGGTCTGGCGGTCGGCGCAGGGTTTTCAGCTCGAGACAGAGCGTTTGCCGGCCCCCCCGTCATCGGTGACTGCATTGTTGTCCTCCCCTCGTGCCCAAGGATCCGGTGTCGCCTCGGAGTACCAGTCGACCCTCGAAGAGTTCGAGATCGATGGCCTTGAAAACATCGTCCGCGGCAGCGTCAACACCAGAATCATGGTCGTCGAATGATCTACGTCCTCCGCCGCTCGCACCGAGCGATATCACTCGTCTCTCTGTTACTTCTCGTGGCCGGTATCTCGGCGGCGGCAACCAGTCAGGTCTGGGAGACAACTGAGTACGACCAGTTCGTTGGCGGGAAGCTCGAAAACCTGTCCGTCCAGCCGGATGGGGCACTCGCCATTGCCCCTGCCCTCGAAACCGTTTTCTCTTCCGATCAGCCGTTGATTTGGACCGTTGCGGCCGCACCCGACGGCTCCCTCTTCCTGGGCACGGGACATCAAGGCAACATCTACCGCATCGACCCCAAGGGCAAGAGCACCCTGTTCTGGAGCGCCCCCGAGATCGAAGTTTTTGCGATCACCGTCGCGCCCGACGGAACCGTTTTCGCCGGCACGTCACCCAAGGGCAAGGTCTATCGCATCAAGAAGAAGGGTGAACACGAAGTCTACTTCGATCCCGAGCAGATCTACATCTGGTCCCTCGCATTCGCCCAAGTAGACGGGAATGACAGGACACCGGATCTATTCGTCGGGAGCGGCGACGAAGGCAAAATCTATCGCGTGACCGGCAAGGATAATGGCGAACTCTACTACGAAAGCGGTCAGCGTCACGTCGTAAGCTTGGCGCTCGACGGCCAGGGCCGCTTACTCGCGGGCACTGATCCGAACGGCATTCTCTACCGAATAGATAGCAAGGGGAAGGCCTTCGCCCTCTTTGATTCCGACATGCCGGAGATCCGCAATCTCCGGGTCTCGCCCGACGGCGTTATCTACGCGGCGGCCGTGGGTGGCGGCTATTCGATGATCGATGGCGGCATCAGCGGCTCCCCGAGAACCGCGCAAGGCGCCGCGACCACCACGATCACTATCACCGCTTCACCCGGCGGTCCCGCGATCGGCCAGAAACCCGGTGCGCAGAGCAAACAAACGACTCCGCAAAGCGCCGTCACCGTTTCCCAGCCCATCATCACCGGCGCCGGCCTCGACCGGTCAGAACTTCTTCGCATTGGCACTGACCTTCAGGTCGAAAAGATCTGGAAGTCAGATTCCGAAGGCCTGCTCGCCCTCACCCTTCCCGGGCCAGGCCAGACCGGTGTCCTCTTCGCTACCGACAAAGACGGCCGCATCTACAGTGTCAACTCCGGCCGCCAAGTTACTCTCGAAACCCAAACTGACTTCGACGAGATCACCCAGCTTGTCACCAACGGCGGAACACGGTGGATCGCCACCGCCCACGCCGGCAACCTGTTGCGGTTCGGAAGCGAGCCATCGAAGACCGGGTCCTATCTCTCGGCAGCCCACGACGCCAAATCGGCTGCAAGTTGGGGACGGCTCTCTTGGCGCGGCGCACTGCCCGATGGCGCGGAGGTCCAGTTCCGCACACGTAGCGGCAATTCCGCTCAACCCGACACCGGTTGGAGTGATTGGTCCCGGCCGATCGTCACCGAGGACGGAATCTGGCGTGGCGGTCCCATCACATCGCCGCCCGCTAGATACATCCAGTGGAAGGCGGAACTCAAGGGTCGCCCCGAAGCCTCGCCAACGCTCGACGGCCTCCGTCTCACTTATCTCCCCCGGAATCGTGCGCCGCGAATCGATAGCATCGACGTCTCGGCGGCCAGTGGTGATGATCTCAGCAGCTCATCAGATACCTCGACCGGCACTTCCGCGGCCGACGCCGCCTCGGCCTATAGCATCACCGTCACCGACACCGGCTCGGTGAGTTCCGCGACCTCTACAACAAGCAGTAGCGCCTTGACAGCCGGTCCGCAGCGTAAACTCAAAATCACCTGGACCGCCAGCGACCCCGATAGCGACGACTTGCTTGCTACGGTCAGTTTTCGTGGCGACGGTGAATCCGCCTGGAAGCTCATCGAGGATGAGATCACAGAGAAATTTGTCGCGATCGATAGCGACGCCCTCGCCGACGGCACATACCGTTTTCGCGTTGAAGTCTCCGACAGTCGCTCGAATCCACCGGACAAGGCGCGCTCTGCTCTGCGCGTCAGCGAGCCGGTCATCGTCGACCACACGCCGCCATCGGTCCGCCTGCTTGGGATCGATGCCGGCAGGGTGATTCGATTCGAAGCGCAAGACGCCGCATCGATGCTGCGCCGAGCAGCCTACTCCGTCGATGCCGGCCCGTGGGTACCCATCCTCGCCGACGACGGCATCGTTGATTCCCCAAGTGAGACGTTCACGATCCGTCTGGAAGCAAACGGCGCCGCCGAACACTTAGTGACGTTGCGCGTCCGCGACCGCGGCGGCAATACCGGACTTGGCAAGGCTGTTGTCCGGTAACGCTCCGCGCGGAGATATGAGAGAAATTGCCCGACTACACCGACGAACACGCCCAAGCCGGCATTGATGCCAAGCTACCCGCTCTCGAAACCTGGCCCAACCAGTTCAAGGGCTATCGCATCAAGACCGAAATACCCGAGTTCACCTCGGTCTGTCCCAAGACCGGCCTGCCCGATTTCGGCAAGCTGACGATCGAGTATCAGCCCGACGGACTCTGCATCGAGCTGAAGTCCCTGAAGATCTACATCCTTGCCTACCGCGACCTGGGGATCTTCTACGAGAACGTCGTCAACCGCATCCTTCGCGATGTTGTGGACGCCATCGACCCCGTGTGGGCGCGCGTCCAGGGTGACTTCACGCCTCGCGGCGGCCTGAACTCTTCGGTCGATGCGGAATACCGGGCAGAGAAGCGGAAGTCCTAAACCAGCACTTTATATATCTTTGTAAACCATTGAAAATAAGTTAGATATGGGACCATAAGGATTCTGAGTCTTCTTCATATCTACAACAGGCCACCCCGCTGGGAACGGCATCGAGGTGAGCCGGCAGGGTGATTTCGGCTCAGCGGGCCGCTCCAAAGCCTTCCTGAGCTCGCCACGGGCCACGTTCCCTGGAGTGCCACGCTCAGAATGATCCCTGACGGTTCTAAGGCCCGCTGGGGCCGCGTTCCCCGGCCGGCACCAATTGCGCTTTCCACTGAAGCGAGCTATCCTGCGCTCGGAATGCGAACTCTTGGCCAACGCTTGGTTGTAGCAACCTTGCTGGCGATCGCCGCCGCAGGAATGCTCGCCTGTCAACCCGACGTCGAGGCGCTCAGAGCCAAAGCCGAGCAGGGAGATGCCTCCGCCCAGAACAGCCTCGGCAACGGGTACGCCAAAGGCGAAGGCGTGCCGCAGGACTACGCCGAGGCCGTCAAGTGGTATCGACTCGCCGCCGAGCAGGGAGATGCCTCCGCCCAGTTCAACCTCGGCATCGGGTATGCCAACGGCCAAGGCGTCCCGCAGGACTATACCGAAGCCGTCAAGTGGTATCGACTCGCCGCCGAGCAGGGATACGCCGAGGCCCAGTACAACCTCGGCTTCATGTACAGCAACGGCGAAGGCGTCCCGCAGGACTACGCCGAAGGCATCAAGTGGTATCGGCTCGCCGCCGAGCAGGGAGATGCCTTAGCCCAGTTCAACCTCGGCCTCATGTACGACAACGGCCAAGGTGTCCCGCAAAACTACGCCGAAGCCATCAAGTGGTATCGCATGGCGGCCGAGCAGGGAGATGCCCGCGCCCAGCTCAACCTCGGCGTCATGTACAACAACGGCGAAGGCGTCCCGCAGGACTATGCCGAAGCCGTCAAGTGGTATTGGCTCGCCGCCGAGCAGGGATACGCCGCAGCCCAGTACAACCTCGGCGTCATGTATGCCAACGGCCAAGGCGTCCCGCAGGACTACGCCGAAGCCATCAAGTGGGTAAACCTAGCGGCGTCTGCGTCGCAAGGTGAAACGAATGAGAAGTCCGCCAAACTTAGAAAGCTGATCGCTGAAAACAGGACTCCCGCCCAGATCGCCGAGGCCCAGCGGCTCGCCCGCGAGTGGAAGCCGAAGACGTGGGATGAGTTGAAGCAGGGTTTGTAGGAGGTTCTAAATCTTCTTCCCTTTGCTGCGGTTGCAGGATTCGCACAGCAGTTGGATATTTCGTTCGGTGCTGCTCCCACCCTCGGCTACCGGGATGATGTGGTCGTATTCGAGTTTAGCGTTGCTTCCGC